>JAESGJ010000238.1_pt1 | contig 60815 bp, 75 predicted proteins | sample 9266241 | NCBI WGS metagenome assembly JAESGJ01 (sample SAMN14514841, study PRJNA621669) | algae metagenome | isolation source: Brasilonema octagenarum HA4186-MV1 and co-occurring heterotrophs from wet... | place: USA: Manoa Valley, Hawaii | collected 2009-07-20
ATTAAGTGATATACGTCACCGTAATCGACTCTTTCACCAAATCCGGCTGCAACATCAGGCAAAGCCCTGACTAACACATTTTCATCACACAGATAGTCGCGTAATGGTTGCAAGCGCTCTGATATGGCTAAGTCCACCATGCTCCATTCATTGCGGTCTACATTAAGAGTGCAATCTGTCATACGCAAACCTAATTTGTTGCAATTTCTTGAGTACTTCAAGATTCAGTTAAATAAATCAGCAATGTAAATCTCAAACACAGACTGTATTTTAGAAAGCCTCGCGTCAGTTACTCCTAGTATCTTGCGTTGAGGCATTTTATTTGTCCCCATTTGATGATACAAGGCATATTCTGCCGACACACCTATCTCACCCTCTAGACCTCCGCTTACTCGTGTATAAATTGAATTAATGAGAACACTGTCTTCTCTGAGGATAGACTGCGAGCGCTTTCTAGCCCAGGTACTTGGAGTCAAATCTTTCCATCTCACGCCTTCAGGGTCAGTTTGAGAAATAAATTGACTTTTCGTCTCTAGCTCCAAATATGCGAGCGCCTGTTTCATGGGCTTTTGCATGTTCTTGAGCGCGGACGCAGACCCTTTGAATTTTCCTAGCTCAGTGCTGTTAATCTTGATTGTTATCATCGCTAGAGAAAGATTTCCTTAACGTCAACGTCACGTCAAACGAACAATTGAACCTGTGCCCACCTGTAATTTAATGCGATCGCAGTTGATTATCTTCCAGCTAATCTGAGACACAGGTAGCAGCTTGCAGTTGTTGCGCTCGCCATCTTCAAACTCAATAATGCCAATGACCCCAGGTTTTAACTGTGCTGGCATTTTGGAAGGTTTGACTAAGTGTCCTTCCATCACGCGACTATCTTTGGCGTACGCTTCTGAATCTGTTGTGTTGCCTTGACCTTGACCTGCTCTATCAATTTGCGCGGTCAGTTCAATGCATGATTTGCTCTTGAAATTACCGCGCTCATCAACATCATTACAGCAAGTAGAATCAACTACACCAAATGTAATTTTTGCATGTTCATAGACTTTACTAGCTGCAAAAATTTTCTTCATGGTTCAGCATAGCCTCTAACAGAAACAGTTCTAAACAAAGGTGATTTGAACGCGCCACTAGGAACAGGTTCAAAATAGTCAGCATCCTCATCAGCTTGTGTACTTTCTAAAGATGCAATTAACGCGGCGACATCTCCCACCTCTGTATTATCGTGGCGACGCACAAAGCGCAATTCTGGATGAGAGCCTATGTAACGCGCTGCGGCTGCATAAATTCTAAAACCGGGGACACCTCCAAAGTTAGGCAATAGTTTACCCTTGGTGATGTTGAGCAGTCTTTCTACATGCGGTCGCTCTGACTCTTCATACAGTTGAGCGACCGCAGGTATTTGTTGAAATTGTGAAAGAGCATCATTTACGTTTAGTGGTGGTACTGCCACTTGTGCTACCCTCCGTAGTTTTTCCTGATTCTCCTGTGTCTTCTACATCGCTTGTATCTTCTACAACAGTAGAGCTAGTGACTTTAGTTAAGTTTAGAGCCTCTGCTACCTCGTCTGGTACTTCTGCAAAACCAGAATCATCAGGAAAATAAGTTTTTCCATTGTATAGCACAGCACTTTCTATGCTGACTTTCATACTTACTCCTTTGTCCAATTATCGACACTTTCAGGGTCAAGATATGCTTCAGAACAAGCTTGCAGTATGCCTAATCCCAAAGTTAAAATGCCCATTGCAGAGTCTATTCTTGTTTTAGTTGTAGCACTAACAGACGTTTCAAACCCCTCGTCATCATATTCTGTGAACGTCACTATCAACGTTGTCACACTCTTAATGTTTCTGTCATTCATCAAGGTGTAGGCTCATAAACATTTAGTACAAAATGCGCTTCTGGGGCTGTTAAAATCGGTAACGATTCCTGTATGACCTCGGCAGTAAATGAGGGTGGATGTAACTTGTCTTCTAAAAGTCTGTTAAGAATTCGTCCTGGGTTTTGATGCCCAACACAGCGCCCTATTGCAAAGTATCCAAGCGTGTTGGTTAGCAGCACTTTACCTATGGGATTGGGTAATGTGATAGTCCACTCTCTACGAGTCCGGCAAGTTAGAATTACAGGATTGTATTTCTTCCCTGTACCGTCCACTCTATCCATGAAGCCAGTGGTCTGAATCATACCATTGGCGTCTTTGTAGTTATAGGTTTTGTCGTAGAGTTCCCAAGCTGGTAAACGCCATTGACGCAGAAGTGCGTCTACACCATCTTCTGTGACCATGTTGGGCAATGCACTGGTGCTGATACCTGTACCGCCTGCACCTGGCGCGATCGCAACACCTGAGAATCTATTCTTGATTGCTGGGTTGTTCATAAATGCTCGTTTCGGCTCCCAGCTTGACGCAATTCTGACAATTTCTAATCCTTTCTTCCTGGCAACAGTTTGAATTGCTTGCAAGTCAAGCATAGAGTCATAGCTGCCATCGGTCTTGTACCATCCTAATGGCGCTGCGACGGTTCCACCTGGAATTATCACTCTTTGTCCTGGGCTGTTTGGATATCTTACGTCCTCATAGTATCCGTTAGCGCCTCTACGTTTCACAAGCGCGTCAATAATGGCTTGCGAACGGAAAAGCTCATTTAAGTCCATTTGCGGCTTGATGATGTTCTGATTAGTCCAATCTAAAACGGCTTCAGCAGCCGTTTCAAGATTACTCAGATTTGCAGAGTCATCACTCAGTTGCAAGATGTCATGAATTGCTTCGTAGGTGGCGACATCAAGCACATCTTTTTGATTGGTAAAACCCACTTTGTAGTCAAACGTCCCAATGATTTGACCACCTTTATTGATGTCAGTAGGGGCGTAGGAACTTCCAGAAGCAGCAAGTGTAGAACGGTATTCAATGTTACCTTCTGTGCCTTGATTTTTTGACACTAACCTTTCTGGTAATAGTTCTTGAAAGAAATACGGGGCATCATCCGTACCAAATTGCAACATGGGCGAAATTGTCAGTTTATCAAACTCTGACCATCCATCCTTCCCAGGCTTGCTCAAAAATTCAATAACGTCTCGAAAAACTGCGAACGCCATTTACAAAATCTCCTTGCTGATGCCACTAAGTTCCGATATACATTTGATATGCAGCACGTAGCTTAGTTTGAAGCCCACTGCTATAAGTTGAGAACTTAGATAGACGATTTTCTTTCACACGAGTTTGATGTCTCACCAAGACGATTTCCTGATTTCTAAGTGCGTCAGGAACGTCAAAGGCTATCAAATAAATTTCATCATCCGTGTCAGCAGCAAGTGTGAATGGTGCACCAGCGTCACGCTCTGCGAACGTCCGTCCTACTACCCAACCAGAGTACAGCGGGCGAGCGCCGTATCCTGGATAGTTGTAACTCGTATCAGCAGCAATAACACCTGGAGAGGGAAAAATCTCAAGTGTTGTCGCGTCACTTGATGCCCATCTACTTGTAATGACGCTTGTAGCGCCAAATGTGAGGGTCATTCCACTAGGAATACCCGCACCGTTGTTTATCTTGTTCTTAAGCTCTATTTTTTTGTCGTTTGCTGCGATCGCTGTCTTAACCTCTAAAGTTGCTTTGTCTATTGCCTCTATGCCTACCGGATTGATTAAAGCGCCATGAGGCATGAGAGTATTGTAGTTCAAAGATTCCCCGACCCATGCCGCATCTTGCGTGACAATCGTAGGATTGAATCTAATTTCAGCCATAGGAAAACTCAACGATACAATAAACTATTGCGCTTGCCCCTCTGGGTCACTTTGATATTTTTGTTTCGCCCTCTGGCTCAACTCAAATACTGCATCCGGTTTATATGGCTTCCCGGTACTCGCCGCCTTACATCTCCCTAGATGTGGTTAAGGAAAGATTTCTCTAACGCCCCTCTGGGCTAAAACAATACTAGCATGAAAGGTGGTTGCAATCTTCTCTGGAATGTCATCCCGGCTTGCGCTTGCTGCAATTTTTTCAAGTGTAACAAAAACTTGTCTGAACGGTATAAATTGCAGTCTTTCTATGATGAGGACAGAGAATTTTGGGTGAATTATCGGACTGGACAAGACTATCGAGAATGGCTAGCTTTTTTTGAATCTAGAAGCACTGACACGGCTATTTAGATAATTGTCAGCCAAGGAGCCGCCTTGCGAGGTCGTACCCTTTGTACCCGCGCTTGGTAGTGACGTTGATGAATTTTGTGATGCTTTGTTTTTGTAAGACAACGCATTTTTTTTCCATTCCTCTAAGCTTTCTACATATTCCTCAAGTAAAACCTCTTTCCCGTCAACAGTAATTTTGATGCTATCCTCTGAAACATTAAACGCCCCTGTGTCAGTGTCTTTGAATAGGCTCTCAAAAGCACTATAGTCAAAGTTAAATCTATCAGAGATTGTACGGAAAACTGCGCCGCGCTCTAGATTTGTTTTCTCTGTCTTAAGTGCGTCGCGCTCGCTGACTACTGTGTCATGCTGTGTCTTCAAGTCGTCACGTTCTTTAGTCAGTTCGGCAAGTTGAGTCTTTAGCCCCTGTATGACCTTTTCTAAATCCTCGCCCTCACCTGCTAATTCCGAGTACCGCTTTAGCTTTGCCTCTGCATCACGAGCGGTTAGCTTATGCTTTTTGGCTTCATCAGATAAAACCTTGACATAAGCTCTCACAGCTTCTACGTATTCGCTACCGCCTTCTTGCTGGTTCATCCAGTCTAAAGCCTGTCCGTAATCCATAATCTAGTAATCGTTTGAGAAATCTTTCCTTTACGATATCATGGGCACAATGGGAGTTGCACCACTTTCTAAGTTTCTCGCTAACCTCACAAGCGGTCTGTATTTCTCCAGCACGTCTGTCAATTTAATCATGATGTTAGGGCAAACTTTTCAGGCGAGCACTGACATATCACTTTTGACGAATGCTACACTTAAAAGTCTCTAAGGTTCCCAAATGGGCTTAGGAAGAGATATTAATCCTACAGCTTTTTCAAAAGACGCAACAGAATTATTAGGCTGTACTTGCGCCGCTTTTAGTGCTCGCTCACGCTCATCTTTTAGAATTTTAGTGTTAACAATACCAGCGTCTATCCAAGCGCGATTAACAGGGGCTAGAGTGCATCTACAGCTAACGTGTGCAGGTGGCTTAAGTCCACTCGATAATTTGAAGACTTTCATGTGGCGAGAGAGGCAGTAAGGACAGTTATGCACTAATATCCCATTTGCGTAGTATTCAGGATATTGCTCAACCGTAAGATTGTAGACAACGATAGGCGACAAAGAAACTTGTCTTTTTGGCATCTTTACACCTTCAAGGATATTTTGAGAAATGCTAGAAAAGAAACACTCTTGTTGCGTCGCGGTTGGCGTTTGATTAGATTGGGTGATAAAGAAGTTCTCGACACTCAAAACTTGTGCGAGACTCTTATTATCAAGCTTCACAATACATCCCGGCTTGATTTTTCGAGCTTGCGTCCAACCCTTAGTAGTCCAGATACGATGATTAGACGTGGACACTAATGAGCGATCGCTTAACTGCAATCTAGTAAATTCACCACAATAAGGGCGAGATAAAGTCTTAACAACTCTTCTATAGCCAAAGCGAGTTAAGACTTTATCCCCTTCTTTTATGCTTTCTATTGGGTGCTCTCCATCAATTGTCTTAACAAGAGTACCCGCAGGGAAACAAGTCCGCTTGTCACCTATCGCAATCCATAATACGCCCTCTATTTCTGCATCAGCGTAGCGCTGAATCGCCGCATCATTATAAGCGCTGATAACTTCATATCTAACGATGCCTGCGGCTCTGGATTTAGTAACGCCTAGTTGCTTCTGCAAAATTGGACGTATTTTAGACGCTGACCAACCCTGTATGATGCCCTGGTCTATAGTGCTTGTCGCCACGTCTGCAAACTGTTCACCATTTCTTTCAAGTCTTTTGTAAGCGTTTGTTGCGGCACTGGCGACCGCCTCTATGGGAACTTCAGCAAAGGGCTTGACATCAATAGCAGGATTGATTGTCCTGATTAAAGAACCTCCTAAATCTGCGCCCGCATCAATTGAGTTATCAATCAAGTTTTGTAATACAGATTGATACATCTTTGCGTCTTGCGGTCGCACTATCTGTAATAAGCTTCCTAGCTGCTTTAGTATCAGCGCTTTCCTTTGCGCTTGTAGTATCGTTGCGTTACTACCTATGTTGTCATAACTTTTAGTCAACTCTTTGTCAAGCTGCCTAAACGCTGCATCTAGCGCTTTGTTCATGCGCTCTATAGCAGCATTCTCCATCTTGATGAGTGCCTTGTCATAGCGCTCTGCTAACTGTATTGCTTTGTCTATCGCCATAGAAACCTTTCCTTAACGATAACTTCGCTCATAATGTCTAAAGATTTGTCCTAGTATTGCCTCATAGAGCTTAGTAGGCACGCCATTGCCTACTATCGCGCCTGCGATTCTCGACTGTGGGGGCAAATAATACCAATCAGGGATTGACTGTAGTATCGCACAATCACGCACTGACAGGTCAAGCCACTGCCCTTTGTACCAGATATTAAGGAATGACTTTCTGTTAGCTCCCTTGTTGTCTGTGAAAATCGCACAAATAATAGTAGGTGCTAATTCATACGGATGCCTGATTCTTACGTCATCACGAATTGACAGACGTTGAACTAAGAAAGCTTCTGTGTCAGGATACAGCAAACGATGCTCGTAAAGTGCTTGCTTCTGTGTATCCGTAGGTTCTGCAAAATTCATGTAGTCAATGCGATGAGCGAGCGCATCCATCCAAGATATAGGACGCTGACGCACTGGCATTCCTACAAGTGAGTTACCACGGTGAGCAATCAGACACACTCGCTCTCTGTCTTGTGGAACACTGTAGCTAGAGGCATTCAAAACATCAAAACAGATTGCATACTCTAGCTCTACAAGTGTGTTGTAAATGACGCTAAATGATTCTGATTTGACATAACCCCGCACTTGTTCAAGCGTAAAATATCGTGGTTGCATTGCTCTGATTGCTTTTACTACTGCGCTTGCGGCTATCAAATCCTTCTCTTTCTCTCCGCCTTTGCTTGTGTTTGCGTTAGAGAAAGATTTACATGACGGGCTTGCATGAAGTAAAAACCAATCATCAGAGTAATCAGCAAAATTAACAGTTTCTACAGGCTGTCTAAGTAGTTGAGTATCCGGGTAGTTGGTTATATAAACATCTGCAATTGCACTACTTAGCTGTGGATCGCTGGGATCACCTTCTACAGCTAAAGAGACTTTGAGACTTTTGTCTGCATACTTCATCATGGCAGCGTCAAGAACTCCACCACCACTAAATAATGTTGCTGCTTTAAGCATTGATTTGTATTATAGCTTTATAATGTCTATTTTGACATTTACAAACAAAAGAGTCAAGGATGATGTCGTTAAATAAATATTTGCTGAGCGACTAAGCGGCGTCTTCAATATTTGGTCTAGGTAGGTCAATGACATCGTTTGTTACATCCTCATTAATGGTTGTGTTGGTGCTCGCCTCATTGTTAATGTTTTCAACTTCTGCGGCTGGATTGTCAACATAACCGTTGAGAGAGATTGCTGTTTGTTGACTCAGTAATCCTGCTTTGTAGTCCTCACGGACAGCAGCACGTTCCTCAGCAGAGGGTTCGCCTAATTCTAAAAGTAAATCAACGACAATATCATATTTCTTTATGATTGTTATCTGTCCTTGCAGCAGCATAAACAAAGCGGTCGCCCAGCAATCAGCTAGAATTGCCTCTAGCGCTACTTTGTCAGTACCTAGAGATGTCTTAAAATCTGCTCGAAGTTGCTGACGCGATATACCGCTTATGGTCATATCAGATGACAGTATATGAGCTTGATGAGTTGTTTCGTAGATAATCGCGCAATGAGTTTTATAAGCGTTGATAAGTGGAGCAACATCGGCTATACCTTCTGTGCTAACAGAAGGTGTTGTATAGTTTAAGATGTTCCCTGCGTTGTCAAAAGTGGGGATTCCTGCAACAAAATTAGTTACTCCTGGTGAGAAAAGCAATTCTCCTGTAGGGGTAAAAGTTTCTCGACCATTTATGACTTCCCACGTCCCAGGTGGTAGTCCGTTTGCAACAACTCTTGTCAAAAAACCTGAGTATTCGATGTTCGTTGGCATCATCGTCAGGGCGTGATTAATTGCATCTTGAGCGCGTCTAACTGTGTCCGTGATAAGGGGCGATCGCTTAATTTCATAAACAGTGAAGCGTCCGCCCAAGTCTAGCTTAATCTCATCTAGACCGTTATCCATCGTCACGCGATCACCGTTTGCATTCTCCCAATGAAAGACTGTTCTACCCTGCTCATCTAACTCTTGAACTTCCTTGAGCGCTTCATTTTTATATATAAATGTATACTCTATCTTGTCTACGAATTCATCATTATCTCTAATAATGTTAACGGATTCAATGTCAGGTGAGTGTAGTCCAATGCGTTGATAGATATTAGCAGACTTTGCAAATCTTGCAGGACTCCATAAACGCAGATATCCGTAACCTGTTGTGAGTGCATCATCAACCGCCTTTGCAATAGGGTCAGAGTGCAAAGGATAGCGACCTATGGACATACGCAACCATTGAGCTTGTAGCCGTCTTAAATGCTCTGCTATTGCGCTTGCAGTGCTACTTTCTTCGCGTTCGCCTTGCTGATTGACAATGTACCAAGTAGGCGTATTTCCTATTAGCGCGTTTCTATGGCGTACAACTACCTCTTGACATTTGTTTGCTACTTGAAAAAGCCTTTTGACACGCTCCATAATCCGACGAGCGTTATCTGATTCTTCCTTCATCTTGGGCAATATTGCAGTATCCCAGAATGTCAATCCTGTGTAATATCCAAGATTTTTCCTGATAAGTTCAATATCTTTTTCCATAGCGGTCGCTGGATTAAAAGTCAGGGATAATGAGTGGTCGTCCCTTCTAGCATCAACTCATTATTGATTGCAACATCTAACAAATATTATCATGTTCATCATACTCTAATTATTTCATCATGTTTTGATATGGAAGACAAACAAGTATTACATCCTAGCAGTACAGTAAGCCAGAATATTAAAGAAGAAATAAATTTAGAGATGAGAGCTTACTATCATAAACTACAGAATTACTACAATCAAAAGCCTAAGTTTATTTCTGGCTATAAGTCTCCTGAGTCTGGACAAATGCGTTAAGAAAATCTTTCTCTAGCGAGGTGTTATGACCGCGATATTACACTTAACTGATTGTGACCGCAGAGGCAGACTTTTAGCTATAGAACAAGGCGCTAACTACAGAAAAGTTACGATACTTGCAGAGCGCGATTTAACAACATGGACACTGAGAGGACACATCAGAGACGGGTACGCCTCACGAGGAGGTACATTACTTGCTGAGTTTAGCTTTGAGCCTGTTGAGTACAAAAACGTGACTGTCTGTAACAAGACTGTAGCGCGGTCAATCATTAAGCCATTCTTAACGGTCGCAGATACTCAAGTTTTGTCAACAGTTTGGATAACTAAAAATATGTACAAACGTACAAGCTATAGTGAGCCATTGCTAGGACAAAATGTATTTTGCTACGACATTGAAGCAGAAGCTGCAGACGGTGAAACATTACGGCTTGCACAGGGATTTGTGGAGATAAGTTTAGAGGTGACTGCTGATGTCTAGACGATTGTGTAACGACGATAACTTAATTATTAATAATGAGTGTGTACAAGTTGATGAAACAACAGAAAGCGCGGTCACATTCATCGAGGAACGAGTTTATATAGAGGTTCCTAATCAAATCTGTTATGGACAAAAGCCTTACACAATGAGATTTACTCAAGCTGATTTAATAGGTTCATTGCTTCCAGTTGTACATGGTTTGTTTGCGGCAGATGGCGTGGTAAACATCACTTTAATTAATGATAATCGTGACCAAGTAGAGCCAACTAATGTCACTTTTGTGAATGAAAATCTAGCGCACATCTCGCTGGATGGCTATACACCAATTTCTAATACTTGGATAGTAAGGGCGTCATGAAACAGGCAATTTTACAACTTTTGGTAAGCTCATCAATTTGGACATCACTTAGACCATCATCAGCGCAAACATCCAACATTGATTACGTAGCGCCAGCGATCGCTCCTACAGAACTACAAATACTCAGAGCGTCATCAGGTTCACCAACACAACTAGAATGGGCAACTATAGCAACAGGGGGCGGAACAGTCACGAGTATTGCAATGACAGCGCCTGCTAATGAATTCAATGTTACAGGCTCACCAATTGCTAGCAGTGGAACTATTGCGCTCGCTTGGAAGAATCAAGCTCAAAATACTGTGTTTGCAGCACCAGTAGGCGGCGCGGGCGCTCCTAGTTTCCGAAGTCTGATTCCTGCTGATATTCCTGCACTTGATACTGCAAAGATATCTACGGGTATTTTTGATATTGCAAGAATTCCTGTAGGCACAACAAGCTCTACCGTAGCCGCTGGTAATGACAGCAGATTTCATCAGCAAAACACTGACACGGGCACAAGTAATTCTTCTTTTGTAATTAACAATACTAGCTCAGGTGTCCGCCTTCTAGATATGTCTGGAGCGTTGGCGCTACGAACCTATGCAAACGATGGTTACGCTGATATCATTGTGCGTAATTTAACCGTACAGGGTACACAGACCATCATCAACACGGAGCAGGTAGAAGTAGCTGACAACATCATCAGACTTAACTCAAACTACTCCGGCTCCACTCCTACAGAAGACGCGGGTTTTGAAGTGAACAGAGGAACCTTAGCGCTCGCTCGCTTCTACTGGAGTGAAACAAATCAGAAATTTATGTCTGGGCTAGCTGGCTCAGAAAAAGCTGTAGCCAACATTGTTACTCAAGATATCACCAGTGGTAGTCTTTCCGGAGGAGTTTATACATGGTCGCACGGACTTGGACGTAAACCCTTACTCTGGGCTGTTTGGGATAATACAGGTGATGGTGTTTTAATTCAACCCAATGCAGTAAATGCTAATACGATGACATTTAATTTCAGTGGGATGACCTTAACAGGTACTTGGACTTTGGTAGCGGCAGGTTAGTCTCATGAAGATGGATTTTGTAAACACTTCTTTACAAACACAGAAGTTCGCAGGCAAGGGTCTATCGATTGGGGCTATTTTACCTACTAACCCAGGAGACAAGGATTTATGGTTTGAGCCTAGTTACGCCCCTCAGCCTTGGGAATACGACGCAACTAACAATGTTTGGCGAAGTCAACCTGTCACGGCTGATATTGCTATCCCTAGCAACGGTTCGGGGGCAGCACTGCAAATATCGAAGCCGTTTGCAATCGGGACGACAAGCCTTTGGCTGGAAAGTTACACAGTTCTCCTATCCTCTCGAAGTGGAGTTAGCAATGCTGCAAACGATTACTTAAGTTTTCAACTGCAATGGTCAAACACATCAGGAACGCTCACAACCCTAGATTCTGGAAATAGCCAGAATCTAGGGCAAGGACAATTTAGAAGAATTGGAAACAATCTATATCAATATGTCATGAATCCAAACCAAATACTCTTGGTAGTGACCAGAGTCGGGAGCACCTCTCAGACCTACCAAGCCTCATTATCATTAACGTACAAGTTTGTCAGAGCGAACTCTTAATCGTCAAAGAAAAGTTTCCTCGACGATTCGTCAATACTGTACAACAGAAGAAACAGGCGCTCGCCGTTTTCTCATTTTGAGTTGATAGTAAATCATTGCTTGTGAGGTCATGTCAACGATATCGTCAGTATCGTAAACCCCAAACTTGACAAACTCTATTTTGACACTTTCTAGCCAGCCTACACCGTGTTTAATGTGGAAGTTGCCGGACTCAAAAGCAGGGGCTATAAGCTGCGCTCGCTGTTCTTTGCTGCCAAATTCATCAGGATTAAATGCTAATACGCCTGGGAATTCTTCTTGCAACTTCTCAATCATCGCTGCACCAGAGGCTTTTTTCTCTATCAATTTGGTTGCAATGATGCCGTAAACAGGTTCGTTTCTGTTAATCAATTCTCTGATGCCTTTTTGCGCGTCGTTAAAGCCGCAGCGTTTGTGAAAAAGGTCTATCAGATAGAAGTTGGGATAAGCGATCGCAAACAAGCCTACAGACACAAATGACGCTGTGCTTGATGTAGAGCCAAAAGACAAGTCAGCGCTTATGATGAGTTCGTATCTAGCTGGCAATTCTGTAAAAGTCTGCCAGACTGCTTTACTGAAAACGCCACCTTCTAATGGTGCTGGCTCCTGGTCATGACGAGCGCTGTAAGCATACGCGCCCAAATCTCTCTTAGCTTCTGCGTCTTCTTCTTCTCCAAAACGATGAGGATGTAGCAACTCGCCTGCTTTGCGCTCTACAACAGTCTTAGAACGCGGGAAAACGACTGTTTCATTTTTGCGAGCACGGGTAGGTAATTTGACAATTTTAAAACGTCTGCTAGGGTCTTTTTCCTCTGCGGCTGTCTTGATGATGTAGCCGCTTACGTCGCTCTCGTGCGTTCGCTGCTGTACAACAATTGTCTTAGTCCGCTTCGGGTCGTTGGCTCTTGTTGTCAAGTAGTTCTTAAACTTGGTTAACGCTCCCTCTCTGACTACATCTGACTCTTTCTCTGGATTATTGGGGTCATCACAATTGTGAATTAAAATACCTCCTGCAAAGTAGTTTCTATTGGCGGTCGCTATATTGTAGGTTTGTTCTGGTGCAGGCTTTCGCTTAATAGCCTTAACAATTTTTCTTTGCATTGCTCTCTCTGTTCAGTTGACCCATGCAACCCACCGTGGCAAGTATGACAAAGTGCCACAAGGTTAAGTGGGCTGTTGTTGTGCTTATCATAATTGATGTGATGCACGTCCAACTTTTTGCCGTTTTCTTTAGCGTCGCAAAGCAAACAGCGTCGCCCTTGCCTCTTTCGGATAGATTCACGCAAGCTATGGCTAAACTCCCTTGGATATGGAGACTCGCAGTTACCATGAACGTAGCGCCCGTTATTTTCGCCTTTAATGCGCTCGCTGTGGTCTATGCTGGCACAAACCCTTGAGCAATAAACTTCTCTGCCGTTCTCAAGCGCTCGATTGAATTTATGTTTTTCGATAGCAAATGGTTCTTTACAAATTAGACAAGAAATTATGTAGAACTTATCCTCAAAACTTTTAAATCTTCCTTTCAACTTCTTATCATACCGGACGCACTGCCCATGCTTATAGTTTGGGTTATTTGCACCGCGTTCGTAAATACCAAAACATTTTTTAGAGCAAAAACCACCGTTCCTTTCTTCATGTGAGGGAGCACGGTAATACAACTCTCCGCACGTTTTGCAGGTAAAGTAGTTTTTCTTCTTACGTGCCCAGTAGCAACTAAGAGAGCAGTAACCACCGTCATGCTTAGAACGATAAGTTTTACCGCAATGTTGACACATTCTATCGGGTAGCGAGCGCCGGCTGGTGTCTTTGCATAGCTTAGAGCAAAACTTTGCATCCGTTTTTGACGGCTTAACAAAAAAGAGCTTTGAACAATGAGAACAGGACAATTCTATAGGCACAATACAGCATCTCCAGGTTCTATATCACCTGCTTTGACGTAGCCTTTGCCTTCTACCCAAACTGGATGGTCGTTTGTGCATTCAAGGATACTGCCATCCTCTAACTCAATTTCTATAATTTCCCTACCTGGGTTTTCTTCATATCTGAGTATGGGTTGCCATTCGACTTCGCCCGTTTCATGGTTGAAAGTTGCTACGTCAACGTCAAGCTTTTTGTTAACGATATCGCCAATAGGAATTTCACCTCGCGATGTCGTTATCTTCTGATATGACGGCAAACAAATAATATAAGTTCCTCCGACGCCAGTCACAGAGCCGTCCAAACCACGGGCATATATAATACCACCAGAGTTGTTGCTATATTCCGTGATGCGGTTCCGATTATCACTAAGAACGCAGCGACCGCATGACAAACGCTGATACCATTCTGATTCGATGACCTGTCGGCGCTTGTAGCTCAGGTCGTTTGCCAAAGGAGTCGAATAGCTCATACACAGGAACGACGCCCAAGGCTGACGCAACCATACCCAGCATGGGAAAAAGACAGATACAAGCAATGATTTCAGCGAGCGCGGCATGACATTGACGAGTAAGCGTCTAGTGTTGCCGAGTGCTACATCAGTCAAAATTTCTGCTATGTATGCATGATGCCAATTCCAATCCAGAGGCGTGTTAGGCTCCAAAACTGCCCACGCCCCTGGATGCTTGTCATCATAACCTCTGATAAATTTCTCAAAGTCACGTCTGAGAATTTCCCTAATTGCTAACTCTCGCCGTGCTAGTTCTTGTTTGTTAAACTGTTCCACAATTAACTAACCACCGCTGGCAATTTTCTCTAGCTCCTCATCAGATAACTGTGTAGGGTCAAATAAATCAGCATCAATCTCTGTAGACATCGGCAAAATATTGGTGACGCGCTCGCCCATCCTATCAGCCAACACTTTTACTGTTTGACGATACACATCAGGTGGTAAATTTTGATAGGCGTACATCATTAAATCAATCAACTTGTTGTCTACTGCTACCTCGATTTTTTGCGTGTTCGCCCATCTCTCAGGACGCTGACGCTCTAACCACCACGCCGCCGCCCTCCAGTCGTTTGTGGATGCCGTCATGATGCGAGCGCTTAACGTTATTTCAGCCGCTACAACCGCTCGGTTCAACTCTTCTGCAAACTCTGCAAATTCATCGCTAGTAGGACGCTCATGTGTGCCTTCACCACGCTGTACCCACTCGCGTACAGTCTTATGGCTAACCCCCGCATAATAGCAAGCGTTCTCAATCCCTACGCCCGCTTTAATCGCCTGCAACAGTTTTTGTTTTGTTTCTTCTGTTAACTTAGACGGTCGCCCTGGTCGAGCCGCTTTTTTGCTCATATTACGCACGTTAGAGAAATCTTTCTTTTACGATATCAGATTCAGTTGAAAATTTCTTTTATTCACCCTTGACTTTATTATGCCTATTTTGACACAATAAAGATGTAAGCGTAAATCACTAAAGGATAAGTGAAATGACAAGCGTAACAACTGATATGATTATTGATTCATCTTATGACAGCTTTGACTTAAAGTTTAACATTGATACGAGTAATCAGCAATACGAGCAAGGTTTTCACTTTGACAAAGAGGCTGTCAAGAAAGCGAGCGCGGAAATTAAAGGACGTTTACACCAGAATGGTTACAAAGGACTTGTAGATGATAACTATTATAAAGGTGTAGGCGCTGCTGTAGAGTCTAACTGGTCGCTAGACCACAAGCTGCAAGCTGCTAATCTAAATTGGTCTGTTGATACTTCTATTCTTAGATACGGTGACAAGCTGCAATTCTTTGATACTAACAATCAAGCTGTATACCGCTCTGACACAGGTACTCTGTTCTCTGTCACTAGCGATACTTGGACACCATTCCAAAATGTAGATGTTGTTAATGCTTTCGATGAGTTCTGCAACAGTGCCGGAATTGAGATGGAACGTCTAGGACATCTGCGTGAAGGTCGTCTAGTGTTTGCGAGCGCAGTAGTTAACGAGTCCTGGGCAGTTATGGGCACTGACGATATAATAGCCGCTCGACTGCTGCTGACTAACTCACATGAATATGGCAAAGGCTTAACAGCAAAGCTCAACGCAATTCGTTTAGTGTGCTGTAATGGCATTACTCGTAAAGTGTCCATCGGTCAACGCTCCATTTCTCACACCAACGGCTTTAGTAAAGCGGCAGTACAAGCAATCCTGGAAAGCAGCAAACAAAACTTTGTTGACCTAGGCTTGCTCATTGATAAACTCGCACAGACTCAAGTTAATAATCGTGAAGCGCGTGAGATTCTTGTTGAAACACTGGGCGATCGCAACGACCAAGGCAACCTTGTACAATACGATGACCAAAATCGTTTAGTGCAGTCCAGCTTTACCGCGTTCGCAAATCATACGTCAATCGGCGCTCACTACGAAACTAGCCGGGGTACTGCTTGGGAATTACTCAACTGTGTCACAGAACAAATCAATCATCACAGCCGTAGCGCTGGCGAGACTCACATGAACTCTATGTGGAACGGTGGCAAAGCACGAATTGAGAGCAAAATGGTTAACGCCCTTGCGCTCGCTTATGTCTCTCCCTCTCGTAACAAACAAGCGCAAACCGTAGGGGTAAGCGCTTTCTAAAATACTAAGTTTATTATTGTTGTAAATCTTACAAAGGCTGTTATGTACAGCCTTTTTTACTTTATAACACAATGCTGTTGTATCGTCTAAGAAAGATTTCTCTGACGACAAGTCGCAAATATTCCAACCTCTCAGAGTACCATTTTTTCTAGATATATAGAACTTTTCAAAAAATATTGTTTTCACCCTTGCGGCAATATGACATGCCTGACATACTTTATATAGAAACAAAACAAGAGGAGAAAGAAATGCAAGCCATCAAATATCCAGAACTCGCTCAACAATTTATAAATTCAGGTTTTGAACTACTCAAGCTCGGTAAAGCTGGTTACATCGTTAACCACAACGATCAGAAGATACGCTTTGCTAATTTACAAACTGCTGCTAACTGGTTAAACGAGCGCATCACGGAACGTCAGGAAGTCATCAAGGCTCAAACATGGGGCGGCAGTGTTCTGACTCAGTTCGTTCTTCAAGCAAGTCTAGCAGCATTAGAGCAAGCATGGTCAGTACAGCTTGCAGCTAAAGAAGAGACGCAAGAAACCGCTGTTGCTACTATATACACGACAGCAAACGCGATACATGATATACCAGAACTGACATTAGAAGCTGTAGAACTTAATTTGATGAGCGGCAAAAAACGCCGTTGGCGCTCTGTCAAGACTTTAGATCCTGAAAAACAATTGGCTGTGTACAGAGCACAGAACGCGAGCGCTGTAGATGCTAAAGAATGGAAAGAAATCGAAGGTTTTCAAGTGCCTGTTAAGGGCGAATTGTTTGATGATTTAGGCGGTTTTATCTCTAAATCTACAGAAGAAAAAGACAAGTCTGAAACTGTTAAACCTGAGCAAGTATCCGACCACATTGGTGCAAATGGCAAGCCCAAAGCAGTGAAGACAGAAGACGGAATATATCAAGCAGGTAAGACAGTTAAAAGCGTTCGCCCTGGTTCTAAGATTGACCAAATTATTAACTTATTGCGTGAAGGCGCTACTATTGAACAAATTAATGTCGAAGTTGACACAGGCAAGAAAATGAGTGCTAGCTATATCGCTCAACGTCTCGCGCTACGCGGTTATGGTATGGCAAAAGATATTGCAACAAATCGATATTTTCTATTAACTCCCTAGAAATAAAAAAATCGTCAAAGAAATCTTTCTTTGACGATTACATCAAGAACTTACTACTTAATAGCTAACCAACCTGCAAAATTAGACCAGCGCCAGATGCATTCTACTTGATGAAAACCAGCGTTTTTTAATGCTTGTTCATTAGCGCTCGCAGTCCAAGGAACTAGCACACCTTCAAGGCTTAATCGTTTGCGCTGTATCTCATAATCTGAATAGCCGTTTTCTGCCTTTAATTCATAATAAATGTTTGTTATGAGATCATCAACTGTAGCTGTCGCTCCGATGACCTTTTCTACTAACACAAATGCCCCGTTTGTGTGCAAGCTATTATAAATACGTTGTAGCAACTTCATTCTATGCTCTACAGGAACAAATTGAAGTGTAAGGACAGAGAGTATAACACTAGCTTTAACATTTAGGAACTGCGAGCGCAAGTCTAAATCATGCACTGTAACGTTTTTGTAATCAGCAAAACGCTCTGTCAAAGCTGCAAGCATTGAAGGTGAATTATCAATGAGATGAAATGAACACTCAGGAAGTTTTACAAGCGGCGCGACCGCCTCACCCTTACTTGCACCTATATCTATCAATACACCACCCTTTGAGAGGAATTTAAGCGCAATTGCTGACACAAGCGCCCTCATATTGGAATAGTCAGGTATGGAGCGTTGTAACATTTCGTCAAATGCATCAGCTACACGCTCATCAAATCGCCACTGATTAGCTGGGAAAACAATATCTTTGTCATGCATGGATGGACACCTTTAATAGTTGATTGCTGACAACAGTTGCGAGCGCCCGCATTAGAAACGGTGGTACGGCTCTGCCTAGTCTCTCCCATTGTTCCGAAAAGCTACCGGGCAAATAAAAATCGTTTGGAAATGTGCAGATGATTTTAAGTTCATCAATTGTGAACTGCCTGCGCTCGCCTTGCATTGTCTCTATCCAGCCGCCGCCGCTAAAGTATGCTGTTTCTTTGCGCTCATAGTCGTTCGCCATAATAGTGGGCGATGCATTTAAGCCAGCAGCTTTATAGTTATTAGCTTTGCCGCTAAACTTGACGAGCTTGATATGAGATAGCACGTCCTTGACAGTGTAATGATATTTCAAGGGTGAGGGAAACACAGGTTCTAGTTCTAAATCATTACGGAAGCCCACATAAAACAAGCGTTGACGCATCTGAGGAACACCCAACCATTGAGCATCTAGAACAGATGCCTTGACCCTGTAGCCGCAGTTTCTAAGTGCTTCTATGATGTCTAGGAAATAGCCTTTAGCAGTGCCCTTGACTAATCCTGAGACATTCTCAGCTATAAATGCTTTGGGCTGTAAGTCCTTTAGTATCCTTGCGTACTCAAAAAACAAGTCATCTGAGCGTTGGCTAACATCTCCTGAGTATTTCTTTGTTTTGCCCCAGCCCTTTGAGCGAGCGCCAGCCGTTGAGAATGACTGGCAAGGGGGTGAGCCGTCTAAAATGTCAATCTCTCCTACTTGGTCTAAGATGTCCTGGGCTTGCACTTCTCTAACGTCACGTGTATCCAGATAAGTGTTAGGATGATTTGCTCTATACGCTGCGATCGCTTCAGGTACAAACTCAACTGCATACTTAACGTTAATTCCAGCCATCTTAAAACCTAACGAGCTACCCCCACAACCACTGAATAGCGATGCTGCGGTTAAGCCGTTCTTCTCTATCTCTGCAATCTCTTTCATGCTGGGTATAAAAAACTCAGGTTTTATCATTACATTTTGTTCCTATCCAGTTTTTTTACTTTTGAAAACGAATCCACACTTAGGGCAAGTAATATCTAATTCTTGCTTCATCTTGTTCTCGTCAATCTCGTCAAAATCATCAGGCGGCTGCACTTCCTTGAGTAAATTGTCAATCTCGTCAGCGTCAAAGCCTGTTAGGAGCATATCTACATCCATACCCAGCAAATCAGTCAACTCTAGTCGCAGCATCTCAGGGTCATAAGATGACTCAGCTATCTGATTATCAGATACTCTGAGAAGCCTTTTATCTGACTCTGATAATCCTTGACGAATAATCACAGGTATCTTCTCAAACTCAGCTAATATCGCTGCTTCTTGACGTGCATGACCCTTGATTATCTCCAGATTCTCATCACAAACAATCGGCACATCAAAGCCAAGTTTTTTGATGATGTTTGTAAGTTTAGCTATCTGTGCTTGAGTGTGTATTTTTGCATTCTGTGGATAAGGTTTGAGCGCTCGCGGATCAATTGCAATCAACTCCCAATTTTCACCCTGTTTAATAGTCTTGTACGTTTCTGTCATTTTTCAACCAACAAAATTTACTATGTCCATGTTCGCCTTTAATATGTCTAACTTGTGTCTGTATCACTCCTTCTTTTTCTAACTCATCAATCCAGTGACAAATTGTTGAGCGCGCTCGCTTCATCAAGTCTGCAAGTTCGTTTATCTTTAACTCTCCATGTACTTCTAAATAGTCTGATATCTTGTCCTTGAAATTGCCTCCTAAATGAATTTTAAGCAGTTCTTCACGCTCAACAGTTGTATACACCATTGGACTATTTGAACCGACGCGAGCGCCTACAATTTCACCGTCTCGCCGCATTTCCCATAAAGCGCGTTTGACTTGCTCAAATTTTTTGCTATGTTTGACATTCTCATAAATTTCTAATTGAGTATAAAAACCAGTTGACAAATAATTTAAAACTCTTTTTTTAAAAAGATATTGCTGATTTTTAGTTGGATAGTTGTGCCTAGCTTTATACTTACGTTTAGTCTTTTTAGGAGATACAGCTTCTATAGCTTGTGTTACAGCTTGCACACCTTGAAAACGTAAACTATTAAGACAGTCCTGACAAATATACCTATTATTGTACCTACCAACTATTAAACGAAAATGGCGGGTAGTTGCAGTACACCAGCCATAAAAATGTTTTGTTTCAAGCTCTATTTTTGTCATAGTAATCACACCCAAAAAAGCGAGAACGCTAGAGAAAGATTTCCCTAGCGAACATTAACAAACATTAGGCAACAGCAGCGTGTAAACGCTCATCAGCGCTAGATATAGCCAGGGTTTTAGCTGTGCTTTCATCAGGTAGATTTTCAGCAATGCGCTCACCGTTAATCTCTGCAAAATACGTACCATCTACGGACTTGATAACGCTTAGTCGATAATCTCCATAACTAGTGGTCGCGGCATTGCCATTACCTGACCAGGTTGTACCTCCGAGAGAGGTAAGATTGACCTGCGGAGCATAAGACTTATCAAATGCCCATCTAGCAATTCTAACGTCAGCATGAACATCAAAAACGTCAAAGAACTTACGCCAGTCAGTACCTAGATAGTAAACAGTCATGTCTACTTGTCTGTAGGGCTTATCTCTCAAAGTCAAATCAACAGGGCGTAAAATTACAGCGCTTGCGGCTGAAATGCGTTTTAGGATAGCTCTAGACTTGTTATCAAGATGATGAACAATCAACAATCCTTCGTTAATGTTGCCTTTTAGCCATTGAGGTTCAGTGCTCGCTGTCCAGTCACGCAAGTCAGCACCATAGAGATTAGCGAACACTTTGACAGCACCTGTCTTGTTGGGTAACTGCCACTCAGAACGCAGTGCATCAAGTTCAGGAGATACAGCAGTCATATGATGTGCTGCATTAACAGATAGCGATGAGTCTGCATTCAAATCAATATCAATCTCACCCAGAGTGTTGTAAACAAGCCTCATTAACCATTCTGGTAGACGCGGATGTTCTGTTACTTGTGCGACTTGCTCTGTCTGTTCTACGTTTGCTGGGACAGTACCAGGTGCAGGCAAATGTACGCCCTTGGGTTTTGGCTGTGCAGGGGCTGTGTTAATTCCAACTTTTGCAAGCGCTTTAGGTACACTTTTAGCTTCTCCTGAAAGAATCAAGTCAGCAACCTTATGAGCAGTTTCTGGCTTCAACCTGATTAACTCCAAACACGTCTCGGTCTTCTTGTCGTCCATGTTGAAGACGTTAAGAACCTTCCTAGCGAGCGCTCTATCAGGAAAATGGTCAGCAAACTGCATAATTTTCGCTTGTTTGGACGCAGTTTTACCAGAAACCCCGCTATCTTTTGCAGCTTTTTCCCAAGCTGTACCCGATTCACCTGTTGTCTCTTCTGCTTTGCCGCGATTCTGTGAAAGCTGCTGCAATTGACGCTGCCGCGCTTCCTCAGAGCAATACTTGTGACGCGCCATGATTTCACGGGCTTTTTGTTCTGGGGATTTTTCACGCTGTTTGTTCGCGTCAAGTAAAGCGTCTACAAAATCCGCTTCTGTTGCAAAGTGTTGAACCTCAATAGGCACGGACTCAGTGTTAGTTCTCAAAGCTGCTAACGCACGTCTGTAACCTGCATAGATTCTACCGTCGTCGGCTATTCCTAAACGTTGGCGAATAGGTTTACCTGCATTTAAATCTTCTTCAATGTCACTTGTATCTTCCTCTATGTTGTCAGGATGATACACTTCTTTGTTGACATCATCAAAAGCAAGAAACCAAGGATTGAAATTAATTTTGTCGCCCGCTTTTAACTTTTCTGTACGTCTATGGAATTCACGGACAATCATAGATCGCGCTCCATGAAAACGTGGTACAGGAGGCGTTTGCATTAATAGCTCATATTCTCCTTCACCTTGTTTGCGTAAAAATGGAGGTAACTCTTGATGTAAACGCCCTACATAAAGTGTGTCATCTGTCACGCCTACTTCAAACAAAAAGCCATCAAGCGTTTTAGTGACAACATCTTTCAATCGCAGAGCTTCGTCTGTAACTTCCAATAGCTCATCGTCTAGCTCTGTAGTTGCCTCGATAATCTCTGTCATATCGCTTTCTACGATAGATGTCTCATTAGACATCGTATCAGAAGCCTCTGAAATTTCCCAGAATTCAGCAGGAATCAAACCATTCACGCCTTCTAATTCTGCTTGTCCTGGATAGATAATTTTGGAAAGTTTGATATGTTTGCCTGCAAGCGCTTTATCAGGATGAGTTTCTAGAATCTTGATAGCAGTGTTTGCACTTGGCTCAAGTCTTTGTGCTTTCTCATCAATCATTAAGTCTGCAATGTCTACTGCTTGCTCAGAACCATCAAAGTATTGCACGATAACTTTAGTTGAATTATCACCATCAATATCAGCAATACGTCCTACTTCTGAATCAATATCCTTTGCTACGTAGCAACCAATAATTGACCAATCATTGTTAACTAATTCCGTGAACGCATTTAAGTTACTAGCTTTAATGTCCAGTTCTTCTAACTTGCGTTGTGTTGCTTTTGTCTGTTTCTTAGCGCTAACTGTTTTACGCTCATCCGCTAATGTTCCCTTAGCTGCTTCTATTAGTTGTAACTCTTGACCCATTTTTTTGCCTTTGCTTATGTTATGTATTTCTTTAAATTAATATGACATGACTGACACTAAATAGCAACTTTTTCGTTAAAGAAACATTTCTATAAGTAACAAAAACGCTGTAAATTCATACAGCGCTAGAGGTTCAAGAATTGTTAAGTTTTAGATAGCTTTTTCTCATCTTAAATGTGACGAGATTCTGCAAATTGCAAACCAGTAATCAGCATAGGTTTTTTGCGAATACTGAGATAAGACTGACAACAATCCTATTGACTCCAAAAGACCACAATCTTTACCGTTGACTATCAATTTGTAAAAGCAACTTTCATACATAAGTGAAGCGGTTATGTCTTTCCCTTTGCTACGCAGCAGCTTGACAAGATGATTGATATCAGTGTGGTAACAGATTGTCATTATAGCTCAATCCTTGTGATTATGGACGTTAGAGAAAAGTTTCCTTAGCGATTTTTGACGATTTTTGACATAGATAAATTAGATGTCAGTGCTGACAATTCTTGTTCTATATCAATAGATGATTCTGGTTTTGTGACATGTTGAACACTATTGTTAATGCGCTCTAATTTGTGTGGTATCATGTTTTGTTTCATCAGCGCGTGCGCCCTACAAAAGTCTTCTTTGACTGATTTATGTAACGATGCTTCTGGGCACAATCCTAGACCGGATAAACTGCCTACAACACGTAATGCTTGACGGGCATAAGGTGTTAGCACTTCTACTCGCGCTCTTGCATCGTCAGCGCTCATTCTAAGAGCATCTAAGATGTATATCCATTCTGTGAGCGCTTCTGCCTCATCTGTACCTTTGACTAGCTGTTTAAACTGCTGTGGTGTAGGATGGAAATTGCATTGCCTGTACACTTCGGCTTTTGCCTTTTCTCGCTCCTCTGCGCTCAGGTCGCCGTAAGCTTCCAACCAAACCGCGACCGCCGCAGTGGGCATACCAAGAGCAACAGCATCCGACTTGCCATGCAGATAGCTGAAATATTCATTAAATTCTTTCAGCATGGTAAGTACTTCTAGCTCTAGAATTTCGTTCATGAATTAAAGTCCTTAAGGGTTTTAGTTGTCAGTGTTTCGTCAATGCTTGAGTTAAGCTGACCGCCAAAGGTGCTATCTTATCTTTGGGGAAATCAGGATAACGCTCTTTTAGATTGGTTTTGAGCGTGTTTGACACTCTCAGAACGTGACTTTCTCTTATACTCATATTTACCTCCATTATTTACCTCTATATATGCCTATATTGACATAGTGACACACTGTTGTCAACTACGCAAGTGTAAAGGATGACCAGCGGACAACCCATATAATTTTATCTGGGTCGCCTTTTCCTACATCGTCAATAAAGTCTTGCTTGGTTAGCCAGAATCCGCCCTCACGCTGCAAGTCTGTCTCTGGCATATCTGCTAATCGTTCTGGGTATGGCTCAATGCTGAGGGTAAAATCTCCTAGATGATAAGCGCCCTGCACAAAGGGCAATGCTGACCATGCATTGTGTACAATGTCGCGCCGTCTATAAGCGTTTATCCAGCGCTGGGCTTGTTTGTCTGTCCAATCACGACGCGATACAGTCTTAACACCCGTTCTAAGCGGGTCAGAAACACCATGCTGATGGGCGAGCGCAATCGTAAGAGAAAAACTAAGTATCATAATTTTTCGCCCCTAGCAAACGCAGAAATGTTGTTATTTTCCTATATATGTCCATTATCTCACAATTTACTTATCATAGTCGCTAAAGAAACTTTTCTTTAGCGACTATCTTACTAATCTTCTTCTAAATTCCGGATTAGCTCTCGAATTACGTCCGTAGCTGGTCGCCCTGTGCGAGCGCAATATCTTTCTAGCTTTTCAGCCTCAACAGCAGCTAGATTAACAGTAATACGTTTGATAGCCCACTTTTTACTACTCATAATTCTCCACTTAAAACGGTAAAACTAACATCTGGAATAAAGAGTCAAGTTTGACACAGACAGTAGCCGCAGATAGACGCCGACGTTCATTGTCCATGTGAATCCAGGATTTATCCCAATCAGCTTTGGAGCGATCGCCCCATTGATATGGCTCATACGTAACATCTAAAGGCAACAAATAGACCTCGTACTGTGTACCATAGATGACTGAACGATGGTGTCCAACCCATGACCAGGGATAACTTCTAGTCATTTGAACTTTCCAGTATTGGTTATCTCGCCAAATGATGTCATCTTGCTGTAAATCGCAAACGAACGTCTCTATTAGCGCGTCCACTGCCCTTGTTGTGGGCTTTTCTACTAGTGCTAGATTAGGCATGGTAGGATAGTTGTGAAAAAAGATTTACGTCAGAGCGGGTGTTACTCGCTCTTTTCTTGTTTGGAAAAGCTAAGATAGGGTGGAAAACTTAGCTTACAAATGCTCGCGTTAAAGCCTTGCAAACTTGCAAAATCTTATTGATTTGTGCAAATGCTGTACTTGTTGTGAGCTTTTGTTCTAGTGCAAAGTCACAGTCTTGGCGGTTTCCGGCACGATTGTAAGCTTTGCAAGAGAGCGCTCACCCTTTGCGCTTGTCTTAATAAGATGTCATTTTTGTCACAAAAATGTCAAGGGTCGTTAGAGAAATCTTTTCTTGACGGCTAGAAAGAACGATTCTTAGCCCTCATCAAAGTGTCCATAAGCGTAGCGTCACCTGCTATCTCCTCATGTGTCAGCCTATTACCTCTTGCTATGTTTATGAACGCTTGCAAAGGCATAAATAGCCATTGGTTGTAATAGCTATTTGTATCGCTGCTTCTCTAATTGTTTCTGGGTTCATAAACCGAGCATCCTTTTAACATAGTTCATTTGTAACTCACTTTTGGTGTTAAACTTCTCAGTTGCGTCTACATACTTGCTGATACTTTCAATTTGCGCCGGGGTCAAATCTGTCTCAAAGAGTAATCGTCCTAGTTCGGTGTCAACCCGTCTTAAAAGCGATTCTAGAGGCGGATTAGATGATATTTGTAATTGAGACGGAGTTTGAGGCTTGATAGTCTGATATTTGTCTCTAAGCGTGGTTGCTTTGCCCTCCCAGAGTAAAGTATCAATGCTACGACTTGAGCAAGTCTCACGCCACCATTTATCAGCATTGACGAACGCGATAGCGTCTAACCAAACTTGTTCAACGTGTTCAATTTCTTTCCATTCGTCAAAGAGTTTCTTAAATCCTTTGATACGTTTGTTGTTGAGCTTATCGCAACGCGCCCATGTTGCAGGTTTGCGTTCATTGTAAATGTCAACAAAACGTTGGTATTCTGCGAGCGCTGTTTGTTTTTTCGCCTCACGGACTGGGGGCGTTTTGTCCTCATGAGTAGATGTGTTGTCAACATGAGAATTCTTTAATTTGTCCTGGTTAGTGGCTACTATCTCTGTATGACTTTCTTCTTCCAAGATTTCTATAGAATCTGTAGAAAGTTCAGTCAGCGCGGCAGCGCTCTCTTGTGTGTTCTTTAATTGATTTTCTTCATTTTGTTTTATTGCATTTGTATTCTTATGTGGGGGGTGCAATCCATCAGATGGAGTGTCCACCTCTGGATTGTCCGACACTGGATTACCCAAGGATGGATAATAAGAATTTGGATTTGACCTTCTAAAAGCGATCGCTTCGTCTTTGTCTACAAAAATGTAGTAATCCCAGTCAAACAAACCTGTTTCAGCATCACGAGTCTTTGTCCTAACTAAATAATCATTAATCTCAGCGTTCTTGACAGCATTCCTTAGCTTATCTTTGCCCCATTCAAGCATAAAAAGAATGCTCGAAAAACTGATTTCAAAATCATCACTGTGAGAAGTAACCCAGCAAATTAATCTACATGCTGAATCAGTAACTTTTGTATCTCTAATTAAGTCGTTAGAGATGAGCGTGAATCTTTTTTGTGGTTTCCCCTTTTTGATTTTTCCCATGTTACTATAGTCGTAGTACTAAAATGTATTCGATTTGATATTTGATGGTTCTCCCCTTAATGTTGGCGCATTTGAGGGGCTTAACTTGTTAACGTTTATTGTGTCACATTTGACTCATCATTGCAAATTTACCGCATTGTCCAAACACTTTGTCTAGACAATGTTAGTCCTACTACTTAGTGCGACGCTAATTTTTACGTGTTAAACTTTTGAAATCCGTCAAAGAAATCTTTCCTTGACGTGATAAAAAATAGACATAGACACAACAAAGACGCGGTTATTAGCCGCGCCCTGTTGTTAAACTGCTACAGTTATTAGGCGGCAAGGCTTTTGAGTCGCGTTACTTGTGCCTCTAGCATACTTATAGCTATTTGCAATTCTGACTCATCTGAGCCATCGTTTATATTCAACATTGTTCTGATAATGTAACGTAAGCCTTCATTGCGGTTCTTGTTGTTTTCTTTGCACCAGTCATCTAGCTGTTGACGTAGTTCATCGTTACAGTATCCAGCAACACGAATTTTCTTGAGCATTTGCTCTGAGTCATTTGTGTCATGCGCCATCGTTTTATATACCTCCTCTTAACATTTCTTCTAGCTCTTTACGTGTTTTCTCTAGACGGTAACGAGGTGCTCTTTGATAACCACCATCAAAGAATCTTTTTACTAAGTCACATAGGGCTTGCGATTCCGGCAAATTTTGCATTTGCCGCCAGTTTTCAAAAGATTCGTATTCAGATAATGTTAGCCTTGCAGTAATTTGATGCATACAAGTAATTTTATCATAATCTATGACAACTCTATCATATATCAGCGCTTGTTGCTTGGCAACAAGCTTTACTATGTCGAATTTGACATAGTAAAAGGATATAAGATATGATTACAACATCAACAATCACAATCAGTCATGATAAGCAAAGAAGTGCGCGAAGAGTTACGAACAGTACACAGTGAGTTAAGGAAACCTTTCCCTGTCGAGTCTCACTCTATTAGAGAACTGCCGGGTACTAGCGATTTATATATTTACTTGCCTTGGGAAGTGATTAGAGACAGGCTAGACGAGATTTGTCCTGACTATCACTTTGAATTTACCTTGCCCGAATATGACCATACAGCAAATCTTGTCACTTGTGTAGTGACGCTTGAAATTTTGGGTATCAAAAAACAAGCGCTTGCGGCTGTACCTATCACACAAATCAACGCTAAAACTCAAAAAGACATGAGTCGAGGTAATGCCGTTGACAGATTACACGCCGAGGCTATTAAAAATGGGGCAGAGGCTCATTGCTGTGGTCGCTACATCAGCAATCAGTTGTTCTGTTACAAATTGCTATTGAAGCACAAAGAACGTTTGGATGACGAAACACGTGGCAAACTCAACAAGATGCATAATCAATTCAGAGAGGCAATGCAGTCAGCGTTAGGATATGCGGACGCTCCCAAATCTCAGAAACAGAGTGAGAAAAACCAACCTAGCATTCTTCACGCTATGGCAGGAGTTGATCACAAACACAAAATCAGTGAGGGTCAAGTTAGACGACTCTGGGGTATGGGCAAAGGCGAATTAGGATTGTCCACAGAGGCGATTAAATTGGCGTATAAACAGTATGGCTTTGACAAAGCTGAGGACATCAGCACTGATAAGTATGACGCCGTAATTGACTACATGAAAATACTGTCAGAGCGCAAAGCAGAACCACAGTCTTCAAAAACTGATAATGTTGTACCTTTTACCTCCTCTTTGTATCCTCAACACAATGCATTTGTAAAGCGTATTTCCGTCATTACAGGGCATAATGCTAACTCGATAACGAAACAGTGCTCTCACTATGGTGGAAATGAACCAGGAGATTTAGACCCTAGCAAATTACGCCTTTTGATACAAGACATTGCAGTTGACTATGGTTTCAGTAGTTGTGTATACGCGGATAGAGAAAAGGCAGCGCTCGCGTTTCATGGCAAAGTGGCATTCTATGAGGGTGCTGGACAAAAGTGGGGGCAAGGGGTCTTGGATTGGATAACTGAGACACAACAAGCAGCACAACAGCAAACGGTACGTTAATCTTACGTTAAAGAAATCTTTCCTTAGCGAAAAAACGATGACTTTATTGACATATAATGACAGACTTTACATACTATGTAGTTAGGAAAACAACGCCAATCTATCTCACGGTTGGCATATAATCTACAAGTATACACTCTAACGTGTATACATATCAAAGTTTCAACATGTATACAAGTTAAAATGTAGTATTTTCGACATGAAAACAATTTCTATTATCTCTAGAAAAGGTGGTGCAGGCAAAACCACCCTGACTGTGCATCTAGCAGTTGCAGCCTGTATTGATGGCAAAGAAACAGCGATTATTGACCTAGATCCACAAGCTTCTGCGGCTGGCTGGGGAGACAGTCGAAAACAAGAAATCCCCGCTGTTGTCTCAGCACAAGCTGCCCGTTTGCCAAAAGTTCTGGAAGCAGCCGTCAATAATGGTGCGGACCTAGCCATTATTGATACGGCTCCCCATTCAGAAACTGCTGCCTTAGCTGCTATCCGTGCTGCTGACTTGATTTTGATTCCCTGTCGCCCAGCGATTCTCGATTTACGCGCAATTGGTGACACCATTGATTTGGTCAATCTGGCTTCTAAAACAGCAACCGTTGTCCTCAACGCTGTACCCCCACGCGGTTCATTGGCTGATGAAGCAGTAGAAGCGATCTGCGCTCTGCGCAGCAGCAAAGCTATCGCACCATTAGGCGTTTCTATCGCCCCTATTAGGATAGGTCAACGCGCTGCTTTCGTTCACTCGCTCACCGCAGGACAAACAGCACAGGAGTACGAGCCGGAGGGCAAAGCTGCCGAAGAAATCCAACAAGTTTACAAGTGGATGTGTGACGCATTGGGATAAAAAAATAAGCCAAGCCCTAATAACAACACGATAAATCGTGATGCTTCCGAATCAACCCAAGAGGGCTTGGCTTATTTTTCCAGTCGGAACCCCGGTAAACAACTTATAATGTAAACATATAAACTTGTATACACGTCAACATGTATAATCATGGCTAATAAACCAAACCTAGCGGCTGCTTTGCACAAAGCATCAGGAAAACCAGATTTTAGCGAACCCAAGCAGGAAGAGTTGCAGCAGTCATCGACTTTAAAACCCGAACTACCACCAAGCAGGCAGGGAAAGAAAGCGATCGCCGGTCACTTCGACCCAGCTGTATCTAAGCAACTGAAGCAACTGGCACTCTCGCAAGATAAAACTGTCCAAACACTGTTAGCTGAGGCATTGAATGACTTATTTGAGAAATATGAGTTTAAACCGATAGCGTAGATATATTTCAAGATAAATTAGATACTAAAAAGCAAGCTTATCTGTGTCCCTTAGAATAAGAGAGATTTACATGAAGCAGTACACCACCCTAAGAGCTAGAAGAAAAGAGACTACAAATTTTGGTTTTGTAGTACGTAAGTTCAGACTCTTACTTGTAAACAGGAACAAAAAAGATAACCTTTGGGAGAACCCTCCCCAGGCATCAGAGGCAATGAGCGCAATTTTCAAAGAATTTAAACACACTTTCAAAGATTTGGATCAGTGGGATGGAGATTTTGTTCTATAAACTATTCAGACCATAACGTTGTAGGTCTGGATTTAGTGCCCCAAACCAGTAAGTAGATCCGGATTTCTGAAATGCTAATTACAGGACAAGAACTTTTTGGTGATGGATACTTCACTCAGTCGTCTTTGGCTGATAGATTTGACGCAGTTCTTCAACTGTCTGAACTGTTTTTATTCCTGATTTTATCGCCCTTAATTGTTCTATGTCTTCAAATTGGGAAATTTCTGACATTAAGCTTAAGGCATGAGTGCCAAACTTGAGTTCCAAACCAAGTTCAATCGCTTCTAACAATTCTTCCCTTCGGGCTATTCGCTCAAAAGAAGTAATGTACTGCATATGTAGCTCCGCTTCCAATTGTTCAACTTCCCGCCGAAACTCTTGTTCCAAATTTAATGGTAACGTTAGTAGCCAATCGATAAAAGCCAACAAATTGAGAACTTCCTCCCGCTCAAACCCTTGAGAGTACAACTGCCGAACTAAAGCCAGTTTGGATTGTTTTCTTTGTAACCTATCATTACGAGTTTGTACTGCTGCCAAGTGCGCCATCACCACGATAGCGAACGGGTTGTGACTGGCTGAAAGTTCGGGTAACCTTTGTTGATAGTCTAGCAACTTTATCACTGGAAACTGGAAATCAACCTTACAACCAAAGAGCTGGTAGCCAAACTGCTGTGGTCGCCAATCAGCATGTTCATCTCCCAACACTGCCAAAGAAGCAACCGAGCGCTTGTAGCGATCATATATACGGTAGTTATAAACAAACATCCTCTCGGCAAAGTTGCTCTCTTGTTGACTTTGCACCTCGACATGTACAAGAACCCAAGCTTCTTCTCCCCCATGACGATAAATCTTGACTAACTTATCAACCAACCGCTTTCCAAGAGCTGCATCGCGCACCACTTGTTGCAATTGTTGATCTAAAAATTCAAACCCTCTTAACCAGTCAATTTCCCCATGCGCTTCGGGGAAAAAGAACCGCATGAAGTCCTCAAAATATCGTTGCAGGATGTCTTTCCAGGGGCTATCAAATTCAGTTTGGGGGTTGCTCATGTAAGAAGTGTGTTTTATGCAGTGCGATTCGGTATTCAAATCTACACCCTAGTGTAGAAAAAAGGTTTTGCAATATTCCCGTCACATGGTCTATCTTTGTTTTCCCATCTTCCTCTGGGTCAATATCCTACAAATACAAAGCACTGCTATCATCGGGCAATGCGTGCAAGTATTTACTAGTAATCGCGATATTGCTATGTCCCAAAGTCTTCTGAATCAAAGCAAGGTTCGTACCCTTTTGAATACTGTGCGTTGCATGAGCATGGCGCAACCAGTGGCACGAAGCTTTTTCATTCACCCCCGCACGCAATGCAGCAGCCTTAACAATCGGGTGAATGTTCTGTCTGTGCAAGTGTCCCTTAGTTTTGCGGCTAATAAACACCGGGGCATCAGGAGGGGCATCTCCTCTCAAGCTTAAAAGAAGCTGCCAAAGGTCTAATGGCAGTCGGATAGAACGCCGTTTATTCCCCTTCCCTAGTACCGTTATCTGCCCACCGTCGCCGCGTGGCATCAAATCTTTCCACTTCAATCCGCACAGTTCACTCACTCGCAATCCTCCTTTATAAAGTAAAGTTAAGATGATATAATCGCGAGTGTTCGTAGCCCCATTAATGAGCAAGTCCACCTCTTCTTTAGACAAATAGCGCTCAGTCAGATTGTCGTCAGATTTCTTAACTTTGAGAGCGCTGCCGACATTAAAGGGGATATACTCCATTTTGGCAGCGAAAGAAAACAGCGACTTGATAGCCGACAAGTGATTTTCTTGGGTGACTGGAGAATTTCCCTCTGCTTCCAACTGCATCCAGTAATCGTGCAAATCTTCAAGCATGACTGAAGATAAGGATTTTCCCACAAAGCCCAGAAACTTGGTGATATAGCGGCTGTAAGCTTCTTGGGTTAAAGGAGCTTTGCCGTGCAGCCACATTTGAATGAGTTTTTGCTGAGCGTCAACAGGTGCTAGGTGTCGCAGCTGCTTGCGCTCGCGTGTGGAGTGAACCAGGGCAAGAGGGGTCATTGTCAAGCTAGAGTGTAAAGACAAAAGGTTTCTTCTGTCTGATTATCCCTCAGCATCAATTCCTTTGATGAAAAAAAAGTAGCCGATATGATTCTTGCTGACTCAGCCCTCGGCACTTACAAGATTAGAACGAGTCGCTGAAGAAATATTTCTCTGACGACGCATTTATTAGTTTCTATGCGACAAAGGTCAATTTCACAAGTATTGCGCGAACGCTCTTTGCGTGTCTTTTTCGGAATTCAGCGCAGTGCCCAAAAGGCAATTGCTACATTCTATAAGCGTTCCCCTTAATACAACTAGGAATTTATTGTTCAAGGAAAATTCAAGCAATTTAGGATTAACACTAGAGGATTTTACAATCATTCTTCAATTGCTTTGGGTTATATCATACCTTAACAATTACCTATGAAAGCAACCTCAGTAACCCATTGATAGCTGAGGTAACTAGCAAGTAGGAGGTATCGATGTATTCGGAGTGCCATTTTCTCGATGTTAAAGACCCAGATGGCAATCAGTACACTATCAAGCTAGAACAGCAGTATTTTGCTATAGGGCGAAGCAACAACAACGATATAATACTTTCCAACCCAGAAAAGATAATCTCTCGACAACAATGCGTCCTAAAATATGAGGCAAAATGCTGGTGGGTGGTCGATGAATTCAGCGCAAATGGAACATATGTGCAGCAAGGCAATAATAGCGCTACTCCAATTGATGTGCGTCCATATGGTCGAGTACGACTCAACGATGGGGATGCCATTCTCATTCTTGGCAGGTTGTTGGAGGGAGAAGAAGCAGGATTTTGGAGGCTCACCTTGAGTCAACCCGCTCAACCTACGAACTAGCCGTGTCAAACCCGGACATTCTTACGAGGTTTGTTCAATTTTGGCATCTGCAAGTTAGTAAATATCTGCTTATCCAGGGAAAAAGGCTCTTACATGGGGAGTGAAATTAATTTAAGTTGAAATTAACATGGTTAATATGGACAAGTAACTCAATAAAAAATCTTGATGGCTCCCACTTATACCCTCACCCCCGATACTATTGTTGCTGGCTTTCATGCCCTTTCTGATCCATTGCGTGTTAAAGTCTTGGAACTACTGCGTGACCAAGAACTGTGCGTGTGCGACTTGTGCAATACTTTGGAGGTAACGCAGTCGAAATTGTCTTTTCACCTCAAAACCCTTAAGGAAGCAGGTTTAGTTCGCTCTCGTCAGGAAGGACGCTGGATTTACTACAGCCTTAATTTGCCTCAGTTTGTTGTCCTAGAGCAATATCTCTCCGAGTTCCGCCGATTTAGCCCGATATTGCCTGCTCGCTCGTGTCAAGAACCGTCCTAAAACATCAATTTTTTTTGATTAAGTTGTATAAAGATAGGATGCTAAATCATTGACAAATCAATTTATTTTGAAATGATGGAGATGTACCCTTAATATACCAGGGAAATCAGGTCAATGAACGCAAGGCTTGTCAAGTTGGCGCTTGCACTTGGAACGTTGGCTTTAACGACCAATTGCACGGCGACAACCAACTCATCACAACCTCAGTCATCACAACCTCAGTCATCACAAAAAATCGCTCAAGCTGGTAATACGCAAACGATTGCGGCAACAGGGGATGTTAGAATTGATGGTTCAAGTACCGTCTATCCAATAACCCAGGCGATCGCTAAAGCGTTTAACGCAGAAAAAGACAGCAAGGCAAAAGTTGCAGTCAACATTTCTGGCACAACTGGCGGGTTTGAAAAGTTTTGTGCAGGACAAACCGATATCTCTAATGCTTCCCGACCGATTTTAAAAGCAGAGATGGAAACTTGTAGCAAAAATGATGTGAGATACATGGAGCTTCCCATAGCTTTTGATGCTCTCACTATCGTCGTTCATCCGCAAAACAATTGGGCAAAAGACATCACAATAGCTGAATTGAAAAAGATTTGGGAACCAGCAGCACAAGGGAAAATCACCCGCTGGAACCAAGTACGTGCGTCATGGCCAGATCGTCCCTTGAAATTATACGGTGCAGGTAACAAGTCAGGTACTTTTGACTACTTCACAGAAGCAACAGTAGGACAGGTCAGAGCCAGTCGTACTGACTATACAGCTAGTGAAGATGATGAAGTTATAGCAAACGGAATCAGCAAAGACCCGGATGCTTTGGGTTACTTTGGCTATGCTTATTACGAAGAACACAAGGGTAAATTGAAAGCGCTTGCTGTTGACAATGGTAAAGGACCTGTATTGCCAACACGTGAAACTGTAGAAAAAGCTAAGTATCAACCATTGTCTCGACCTTTATTTATCTACGTTAATTATTGGAATGCCAAAAATAGAGGAGCTATCTATCAATTTGCAGATTTCTACATTAAGAAAGCACCAACAACGGCAGTCTCTGTGGGCTATGTACCTTTACCAGAAGAAGTTTACCGCATTGACACTGTTCATTTAGGCAATGGTAAGGCAGGAACTGTGTTTGGTGGCAAAGCGCAGCTTAACCTAACGCTGGGAGAAGTGTTACGCAAGCAAAAGCAGTTTTAGGTTGATGATTTTCCTTATACATAAAGAAGTTGCTTAATATAAGCATCAAACATAGGCAGAAGGAATTGATACCTTTACTTTGATGTCTGTCAGTACTGGTACAGTGATGGTGGATTCAGGGTACATTCAATGAGCGGTCGTGCTGTAACTCCTGTAGGGCATCAGCTTTGTGTTGATGCCGTCTGCGCCGCTTTGATTGATTTCATAAGGCATCAAAGCAGCGCAGCAAAAGCATAGTTTCATCAACTTTTTTCATAAAATCCCAAGCCTAGCGGCAAGCAGCCCTTAGAACTAAGAAATACATTATTGAAGAAGTATCTGTGCTAGATTAGCATAGACATATCAAATTTTCTTGAAACTGAAGGAGCTTTAGAACTAGAAAAGACAATAAAACTTATACTTAAGCGTCTCACGGGTGGTTTCAGGTTTCAAGTACTACACAATACAATCTTGCCCCACCTGAGTTTTAAGAACTGCATCTATCTAGAGAAATCATGCGGGATAAGTGATGAAGAGAAAGAATCTTCTAAAGCAACTTTCGTTTCTTGACCGTTTCCTAACCTTGTGGATTTTTTTAGCAATGGTTATTGGGGTCTGCATAGGTTATTTTATTCCTCAAGTAGATGTCCTCATTAACCAATTCCAGGTAGGAACGACTAATATACCCATTGCCATCGGCTTAATTTTGATGATGTATCCGCCCCTTGCCAAGGTACGATATGAAGAGTTAGGCGACGTGTTTCGCAATGGGAAGATTCTCGGTCTGTCGCTTGTTCAGAATTGGATCATCGGACCAATTCTAATGTTTGCTCTGGCGATTATTTTCTTACATGGTTATCCAGAATACATGGCGGGATTAATTCTGATTGGATTAGCCCGTTGTATTGCAATGGTCGTTGTCTGGAGTGACTTAGCTAGAGGAGATACTGAGTATACAGCAGGACTTGTGGCGTTTAACAGTATATTTCAAGTTCTGTTTTACAGTCCTTACGCTTGGTTTTTTATGACTGTTCTGCCACCTTTATTTGGCTTAAAAGGTAATGCAGTCAACATTGGTATTGGAGAAATAGCCCAAAGTGTCTTCATTTATCTAGGAATTCCCTTCATTGCTGGATTCCTAACTCGCGTTTTTCTCGTGAGAGCAAAGGGAAAAAGATGGTATCACACTGAGTTTGTTCCTAAAATTAGCCCAATCACGCTGATTGCTCTGCTGTTTACCATCGTGGTCATGTTTAGCTTGAAGGGCAATCTTATTGTTCAGATTCCATTGGATGTTGTCCGAATAGCGATTCCAATGCTCATCTACTTCGTCCTTATGTTTTTCGTCAGCTTCTACATGGCTTGGAAAATCAAAGCTGACTATGCGAAAGCAGCAAGTGTGGCGTTTACCGCTGCTGGCAATAATTTTGAGTTGGCGATCGCTGTCGCCGTCGCTGTATTCGGGATTAACTCCGGGGCAGCTTTTGCTGCTGTGATTGGTCCATTGGTGGAGGTTCCTGTGCTGATTAGCTTGGTCAATGTAGCACTTTGGTTTCAAAGACGATTCTTCCCATCTTCTGAACCAAAAGCTTTGTAGCTTTTTATTGGGGCTTCGCCTGTACCAACGAGGTGCAACTTAGAAGCCCAAAGGTTTGCGCCTGGGGAAAGCGAATTGAAGCGCATGGAACAAGCAAAACCGTAGATTCAACAATAAGGATGAAAAAGTGATGACGCGCCACACACTTATCTGGGGCTACCTACGACTTTTCCTCGGTGTCATGCAAACTTCCTTAGCCGCTGCTGCTATTTTGATGGTGGTCAATGTTGGGGTACGCCCGATTACCGTGATAGTAGCCACAAGCGCATTGACCGCAACCGTTATAAGCCGCCTTATCTATAAAGGAAAGCCTGACCCCATGATAGAAGGCAATAAGGACAAAGTGCTCGACAAGGTTCAATGACTTTTCTCTTTATGACTTCTGGTTGGGGAGAGCTAAAGCGTTTCGCAAAGCCTCAATCCGTTCAGGAACAAGTCGATAGTAAATCCAGGTGCCGCGTCGTTCTTTCTGTAGTAAACCAGCTTCGTACATCACCTTCAAATGATGGCTCACAGTGGGCTGAGATAGCCCTAACGGTTCTGTTAACTGACAGACACAGGCTTCTCCTGTTGGTTGAGCAGCGATAAGACTGAGCAATTGCAACCGGGCTGGTTCTCCCAAGACGCGGAAGATAGCTGCCACTTGCCCTGCTTCATCAGAATTAATAAATCCTGACAGCAGTGATGGACAACAAGTTGATAACTGTTGAGATAAGTTCATACTCTTATATTGACATTTATCAATATACTCTGGCAATATATTGATAGAGATAAATATTGATGTTCATCAATATAAGGAAGAAACGACAAGAGGGAACATTTATGGCAATTCTGAAAACCCATCTAGCGTTGAATGTTACCAACCTGGAAAAGTCCGTTGCCTTCTATCAGGCGATGTTTGGCGTTGAACCTGTGAAACATAAGGTGGACTATGCCAAGTTTGATATTCCCAGCCCACCGTTAAACCTGACACTGAACGTGGTTTCTAGTGTGCAGTCTGGTGGTGCTTTGTCTCATTTGGGTGTGCAAGTTGACAGTACGTTAGAGGTGCAAGCAGCGGTCAATCGCTTTCAAGAGGCGGGACTAGCACTATTTGAAGAAAAGAATACTGACTGTTGCTATGCGCTGCAAGACAAAGTGTGGATAAGCGATCCAGACCAGAACAAATGGGAAGTGTTTGTGGTGAAAGTGACAGATACAGCGCCAGAAAAGAACGTGAAGGTTATGGTTAATGCCGAGCCAATAGCACAAGGTGTGAAAAAAGCGTGCTGTGGATAATACTGAGTTACATTCAGTCATGGAGACACGATGTTCCTCGTGTCTCACGAATTCCTCTTTGTAATCATTGCTCTTAACCTTACAGCAACATAATCTTTTATTGTTTTTTATTAAATTATGTAATCTAACAAAAATTTCTCCTTAAAAACATCAATTTTTTTTGAAATATGCGAGTATACTGTTTGACAACGTTTTGTACCATACATAATCAGGAAGTAAGTCAACATGACCCATCTACTAATTATCGGTGGTAGCGATGCAGGTATCAGCGCTGCCTTACGGGCAAGAGAGTTGGATTCAAAAGTTGATGTCACCGTGGTTGTAGCTGATAGCTTTCCCAACTACAGCATTTGTGGTATTCCGTTTTATCTCAGCGGTGAAGTACCAGATTGGCGCAATCTAGCTCATCGCACGGCAGAGGAAATCACACAGACAGGCATTAATTTGTTGCTCAACCACACAGCCCAGACTGTTGACTCTGCTAAAAAAAGTGTCGAAATTGTAGATCAACAAGGACAGGTGCAATGGTTGACTTACGATAAGCTTATTGTTGGTACAGGCGCTGTGCCAGTTAAACCTGTCATAGAGGGGCTGGAACTTCCAGGAGTGTTTCTTTTGCACTCAATGGAAGATACCTTTGCCGTTCACCAGCACCTGACTAACCATGCACCGCAATCAGTAGTCATTGTTGGTGGCGGATACATCGGTTTAGAAATGGCGGATGCTTTGACTCATCGGGGCATAGCCGTCACCGTGGTGGAACATTCAGCAACCGTCATGAAGACTGTTGACCCCAGCTTGGGTCTACTGATTGGCTCTGAATTGCAACGTCACACAGTTGAGGTCATCAATAGCGTTGAAATCGAAACTATTGAACAAAAAGGGACACAGTTAGTCGTGTCGGGTTCTGGTGGCTTTCACAAGATTACCGATATGGTGTTAGTGGCGGTTGGCGTTCGACCATTAACGGACTTAGCAGAATCAGCAGGACTGAAAACAGGTCAAAGGGGAGCCATCCAAGTTAACCGAAAGATGGAAACTAACGTTCCCGATATTTATGCAGCAGGGGACTGTGTTGAAACCTGGCACCGCTTGCTTGACGGGTATACGTATTTGCCCTTGGGGACGACAGCCCATAAGCAAGGTCGGGTTGCTGGTGAAAATGCCGTTGGCGGTGATCTGGAATTTGCTGGTTCATTAGGGACTCAGGTTGTGAAAGTTTTTGATTTGGCTGTTGCCCGTACTGGCTTGCGCGACGCAGAAGCACAGAGTGCAGGATTCAACCCTGTTACGGTCGAGATGGATACCTGGGACCACAAAGTTTACTATCCAGGGGCGCACAAATTGCGGATGAGCGTCACCGGAGATGCCCAAAATGGTCGGCTTTTGGGCGCTCAAATGGTTGGACATTACCAGGCAGAAGTCGCCAAGCGGATTGATATATTCGCCACTGCCCTATTTCATGGGATGAAGGTTGACGAGTTAAATGAACTCGACCTCAGCTACACGCCACCCTTAAGTAGTCCTTGGGACCCTGTGCAAATGAGCGCCCAAGCCTGGGTCAAAGAGCAAATGAAATAAGCTGTTATGCCTAGAAGTTTACCAGGGGAGGGAAGGAGTGAGGGAGTGAGGGAAAGGATTTGACGGTTTTCCTCAAAGTTAAAAAAATGCATTGTCTTAAAGCACAACAGCTTACCATTATTAGACGCTATTGCTGATTTCCATGACGAATTTCTCTCATCCACCCAGAATATTGTTTTTGTATGGCTCTTTGCGAGAGCGTTCTTATAGCCGCCTCCTCGCAGAAGAAGCAGCCCGAATTATTGAGGAATTTGGTGCAGAAGTCCGGTTTTTTGACCCGCGTGAATTACCGATTCACGGAAGCGTACCGGATACCCATCCCAAGGTGCAGGAGTTACGGGAATTGAGCCAGTGGTCTGAGGGTCAAGTTTGGTCATCACCTGAGATGCATGGTAATATTACAGGCATTATGAAAAACCAAATTGACTGGATTCCCCTCAGTATAGGAGCAGTCAGACCGACACAAGGTAGAACCTTAGCTGTGATGCAAGTCAGTGGGGGTTCTCAGTCTTTCAATGCTGTCAACACTCTGCGGATTCTGGGGCGTTGGATGCGAATGTTTACGATTCCGAATCAGTCTAGTGTCGCTAAAGCATACCAGGAGTTTCATGAAGACGGGACGATGAAGGATTCATCTTATCGCGATCGCGTCGTTGATGTCATGGAAGAACTTTATAAGTTTACCTTGCTGTTGCGTGACAAAGTGGATTATCTCACAGACCGCTACAGCGAACGTAAAGAGAAAGCTGCCAAAGAGACAATCGCTGTAGCGAATAAGGCTCTTGAAGTTAACTCTCATAAAAGCACGTAGTTATTTCCGACTGTATGAAAGGACTTCGGATATCAAGCAATTGAGAAGCAGCATTCATAACATTTTCATTAAGGGGAATCTATGGTAATAACAGTGTATGATTGCCAAAATCTACACCGATTTGCTGCAATGGGTGGTATCTATGGTAATGTTCCTGCTCTGAAAGCTTGCTTGCAAGATGCCAAGGAACAACAGTGTGAAACACTCTTGTTTCTTGGCGATGCCATTGGTTTTTGTGGGCATAGCGATGAAGTGATTGATTTAATTCGACAGCATTTCGACATCCTGATTGCTGGGAATCACGAGCTTGAAGCAGTAGCTGGGTCAAACACTTGTGGTTGTGGCTATGCTTCTCCCGAAGATGAGCGTCTTAGTTCCATAGCTGCTGAACGTTCTCTGCTTGACTTGAGTCAGAGCAATCGGCAATGGTTGGGAACTTTGCCCGAACTTGCCATTATTAATACCGCTGCTGGACGCATCCTTTTGTGTCATGGTAGTCCAGAGCGAACCAACGAGTTTTTATTTGAATCGGAACTGGATGAACAAAGGTTGATTCGGTGGTTAGAGCAGTATCAGGCGGTAGGCTTTATCTGCACTCATTCAGGTTTACCCTGGATTCGTCACTTGAAGGATGGTCGGTTTGCTGCGAATTGTGGTGTCGTTGGCAAACCAGATAATGATGGTGATCCAGCCATACATTATCTCATTGTGACTGTAGCAATAGATTCTGTGCAGAACGTTGTTATTCAGCGAGTTGAGTACAATCATCTCGACTGGATTAACACTCTCAAGCGTGAGGGGGTTGACTCCATGTTTACCGAGCCTCTACGTACTGGAATTTGGACTTATGGCGTAGCTAGCCTCCCAGCTATAGGAAATTGAATTTAACGGTATTTGTGGTAGCGTTGCAAGCATCAGCGTTGCCTAAGCTTATCTGTCAGTACATTGAGGGATTGAAGCTCAATCAGTTGAATTTTTTCAGGCGGCTCAATATAACTATTAGCTGGAGCAAAACCTAACAACTGTGCTGAGTCTAATTGTTGACGAAACTCAACTCCTACATATCCAATCCGGTCTTGCGTCACCTCTAAAGGCAACAAAAAGGCGACCTCACCAGGCAGTACCGGACGGCATTCAAGTTTGCCAACATTCGGTAAAACCAAGTCTGCTATGTTAAAAATAGCTTGAAAACCAGGGTGCCAGCTATCACTTGTAGTAAGGTCCGTCTCGATTGCAAGCTCCCTTAGATAGGTGTGAACGGCATAAACAGCCAAGGTATTCAAATAAACTTGTTTTCCTTTCTGAGGCGTTGCTTGTTCAGCAGCAAACTGTTCTGCCCAACGATGGGCGTCTCTACCAAGGAGAACGCTTGGGCTGAGAGGTTGTGTGTTGTTCATAGTTAGTATCTGAAATTAAGACCACGCAACAAGAAAGATATTAAATCATGGTTGACATATCAAGTTTTATTGAAATAATATTATCATAGCTGTTTAAAAAAAGCACAAAATAGTTTCTACGATGTAGTAGTGAATGGGTTTTCCTACTACTATGGAGGCAATTAAGACCTTAGCTTTCCAACAGATTTATTCAATATTTAAGAGCGAGGAAACGCCCATGAAACGTGTCATGTTTGTTTGCAAGAAGAATTCCCGCCGTTCCCAAATGGCAGAGGGATTTGCTCGCACTTTGGGAGAAGGTAAAATTGGCGTGACGAGTTCAGGATTGGCAGCAAGTGAGGTAGACCCTATTACCACTCAAGTCATGTCTGAAATTGGCATTGATATTTCTCATCAAACTTCCAAGCCGTTAAACGATTTCAAGGCAGAGGATTACAATGCAGTTATTTCTCTTTGTGGCTGTGGCGTTAACTTGCCAGAAGAATGGGTACTAAGGGATGTGTTTGAAGATTGGCAACTTGATGATCCAGAGGGGCAAGGTATAGAAACTTTTCGCCGCGTTCGCGATGAAGTGAAGGAACGAGTAGTGAAGTTGATTGCATCTTTGAGTTAAGCTTTTTCTCACACCTTTTTTGGAATGAGCGCGGTTGTGACAGTGCTCGTTATATTGTGGTGCTTCAAGGGGTACGGAGTGCAGCAGTTGGCAAAAAAAGTATGGGTTGAAGCGGTCAGCTGACTCAGAACCAGAACAATTGCAGGTAATGGTAGCGGGAACATCCTCACTTGCTGATCTCGCTTTTTATATAGCTAACAACTCTAACACAGTTACTTTTCATTTTACTAGTAACCATGAACTCGGCTTTAGAATTCACCTACGATTACTATCATATCGGCGGTAGCCTTAGACCAAATGCCCCCAGCTATGTAGTGCGACAAGCCGACCAAGAACTGTATAACGCCCTGATGGCTGGAGAGTTTTGCTACGTGTTCAGTAGTCGGCAGATGGGCAAGTCTAGCCTACGTGTGCAGACGATGCATCGGCTAAAACAGGAAGGTATTAGCTGCGCTGTTGTTGATATCACTAGAATTGGTAGCGAACACCTAACTCCAGAAAACTGGTATGGTGGCATGGTGTCCCTGCTGTGGCAAGGTTTTAATCTTTCCAACGAGGTAAATCAAAAAAACTGGTTGCGGGAGCATCAAGACCTATCATTGGTTCGGCTTTTAGATCGATTCATTGAAGAGGTCTTGTTCGTGCATATACCTGAGAAAAGAATTGTTGTTTTTATCGATGAGATTGACAGCATTATTAGCTTGAATTTCTCCGTTGATGATTTTTTTGCGCTGATTCGGGCTTGTTACAACCAACGAGCTGATAACCCAGAGTACGAGAGGCTGACATTTTGTTTGCTAGGAGTGGCGACACCTTCAGATTTAATAAAAGATAAAGCCTGCACTCCTTTTAATATTGGCAAGGCAATTACTTTAAATGGGTTTAAGTTTGAGGAAGCCCAGGCTTTAGAAAAGGGACTAGTGAACCAGGTTAGTAATCCCCAGAAAGTGCTAGGGGAAATTTTATCCTGGACAGGAGGACAACCTTTTTTGACACAAAAGCTATGCAAGTTAACGCTTGAGGTAGCAAAAGCCGAAAATCCTCTATCGGTTGAACAAGTAGTGAGGTCAAAGATTATTGAGGATTGGCAATCTCAAGATGAACCAATGCATTTAAGAAGCATTCGCGATCGCCTCCTTTACAATAAATACCGGACGAAACAGATGCTAGGTCTATACCAGTTTATTTTGCAGTGGGAAGAAGTAGATGCGGATAGCTCTTACGAACAAATGGAATTGCTGCTTTCGGGATTGGTGGTTAAGCAGAATTGGAAATTAAAGGTTTATAACCCTATATATAAGGAGGTTTTTAACCAAAATTGGCTTAATCTGGAACTAAAGAGAGCTTTCGACCCTATGGAGAGGTTTTGAGAGCTTGAGTAGAAAATTAGTGGAGTTATATTATATGACTTTTGTATGAACCGGAGTTCGTCCCTACAGCGAACTCCGATTATGCTTCCGTTCTATTAGTTTCTCTTACGAGAGGAGAGATGACCCTACGTAAAACCGCAGTTAGAGTCCACCGATGATGCCACCATCCTCACGAGTGATAACCACCGTTGAAGAGCGTGGGCGTCCAGACGGACCATAACCTTGAGAGTGCGGCCAGTTGCTAAACTGTGTAGGGTTCGAGGCAACTGCATCCTCGCCGGGGTGCTGGATGTTGAGGAACATCGTTTTGCCATCAGGGGTAGTGACTACACCCGTTACCTCGCATTGCGTCGGACTGGTTAAGAAGCGCCTAACCTGTTTAGTATTGGGGTCAGCACACACCATCACGTTGCCACCGATGTTTTTCCAATCACCAAGACCGTCCCCTGCTTGGTCGGTCTGAATCCAGAAGCGACCAAAGTCGTCAAACCAGATACCATCCGGCGCACCGAAATCGTCACCATTAATGTTGCCAACAAAATTTGGATCGGAACTGAGTTTGTCACCACACTCAACGAAAAGGTCCCAAGTGAAGGTAGTGGCTGTAACGGTGCGTCCATCCTCACGCCAACGGATGATGTGACCGTAACGATTGTCAGGGCGCGGGTTAGCAGCATCGACAGGAGGACGCGCACTGCCTGCACCTGTTGAGCCGTCCGGCGCGTTCGAGGAGGTTGGGGTTGTTCCGCGACGATTGTTGTTCGTTAACGTGCAGTAGACTTCAATCTCTTGAAATCCATTGATTCGGGGACGCACGGTAGTCCACTCTGGGCGATCCATCATCGTTGCACCAACTTGATCTGCCGCCTGTCGTGTTTTGACAAGCACTTGTGCTTGGTTTCTAAACCCATTCTCAGGTGTCAGCCCATTCTGTCCGTAGACTAGAGGGAGCCACTCACCGCTACCGTTGTCTTTGAACTTGGCAACGTACAGAGTACCGTGGTCAAGAATATCGCGGTTGGCATTGCGATTCCGCCGATTGAGGGGTCTAGCACAAACAAACTTGTAGATATACTCGTTGCGTTCGTCGTCACCCATGTATAAAGCAACACGGTTATTATCATCAACAACGACCCAAGCGCCCTCGTGCTTACATCGACCAAGCGCGGTGCGTTTTACTGGTTTGCTATACGGATCGTACGGATCGACCTCAACCACCCAGCCAAACAAATGAGGTTCAAGCGGGTTTGTGCCAGCATTGAAGCGGGAATCAACCTCAGACCAGCGATAACGTGTCTCTGTTTTTGCAATACCGTATCGGTTCTGTCCTGCCAGGATGTCAGACTTTTCAATCCCCTGAATCGAAGCTACGTCTCCTGTGGGGTTGGCAAAGTAGCCGTTCCAGTTCTCTTCACCAGACAGGTAAGTGCCCCAAGGCGTGTAGCCGTGACCGCAGTTGTTGAGAGTGCCGTAAACGGTGTAGCCATCGTTCAACTTTCCGGTGTCAATCGAGCCATTCGGCGTAATCTCAAATTTCTTTGATTGCAAGAGCACATCGCCTGCTGCAGGTCCCGAAACGCGCATCTCGGTGTTGCCTGTGATGCGGCGACCATAAGGCGAATTGCGATTAACGCTCCAACTATTGCCGCTTTGGTAAATCTCCACAACGGAAATGCCGTGAGCAGCCTGAGATTTCCGTACCTTCTCAATCGTGACTTGCGAACCAGGCAGCCCTGATTGTGGCGCAGTCCCTGTTGCCGGAATGAAGGTCAGACCGTCGGGATGAAGGACTTCTTCGTGAGTATACTCATGGTTCACGCACAGCAGCCCACGATTTGATGACCGACCCCGCGTCCGAACTGGGAAGTAGTGTATGGCATCCGCATGCATACCAAACTGCTTTTCCTGTGCTGCGGCATCCTGCGAGGCGTCTGCGAACCAGTCCTGCCCACCTGGTATAATCGGATCACCCCAAGCAACCAGCACTTCAACCTTGTAGCCTGGAGGAACACTGACAAGATCCTTTTCAAGAAGCCCTGTTTGTGGATTATTCAGATTTGGCGGGATGCTCTCAAAACCAATACCGCCGAATCCAAGTCCTGCTGGAATCGGTGCTGCCTCGACACTGCGAAGAAATCCATCAATCGAAACCTCGCCCACGACAGTGAGTACTGATGCACTCGCTGCCGTTAGTATAAACCGCCGACGGCTCATACCAATGCGATCAATCACATTAAGGATTGATTCGTTGCCAGATGGATTGATCGTTACATCATTTTTGGGATGAAGAGAACCTTTCATTTTGCGTACTCTATTATGAGGATTACGAAGTGATAATGAGATAGACTAGTGCCTTTGGATAAATGAAAATAACGTGATTGTTGAACAGAAAAATCTCTGCTGTAGTTAATAGTTGATTAACAACTTGTGAAGAAAGAATCAACTTTAGTCCACTGAGAAATTTCTAGACTCTTTAACACTACAGAATTTTGTTATGGTTCAATTTTCTATCACAATTAAAAGAGCCAATTATGATGCTCTAAGCAAATAAATATTTGATTATATTGTGTGATTTTTTTATATTTTCATGATTGAATAACAATAATTATTTTCAACAATTATAATCTTATATAAAAGTTAAAACGACATAAATAAAAAGTTAAATTGTGGTTAATTTTACTAAATTAAAAGTAGTTTTTTTTGAATTTTTTAATATATGATATTGGAACTATAATTTAATTATTTTTAAGAGAAAAAGAAGTATATAGTCATCTACTGAAAGGGGAAAAGCAAGCAAAAACAGCAGAATAAATAAAAGCAACTATCCCGCTTTAGCTTTGATACAGACAAGTATTTTTATATTGCAAAATACATCGTCTAGCTTTTTATATTATGTTTAAGTGTTAGATATACTAATTTTGAAAATTAGCTGTCATTGTCCTTCATTAAGCGTTCATTCAAACTATCATTTTCTGTGTTTACACCAATTCCCAATTCTTTTTTGCTCAGTTCTAACTGTTTCCATAGCACCTGAATTTGTTCATATGCTTCTGATGGAGATATTTTTCCTCCTGTTTCTAAACAAGAGATGTAAGTAACTTTTTGGGCAAATTCTTGGAGATTAGCATTAAATACTAAATTCTCTGGTTTAACTTGACCGTAGTAGCGATGGCGAGGGAAGAGAAAGGTTTTAAAGTCTTTCGGTTCGGGCTGTGTCATAACTAAGTTCAACCCCCATTAATAAATTTTTACTAAGTTTTGGTGTATTGCTTTGCACTATCCAATGTGTCCATATACATAGTCCTTAGTCCGCTTCTGTTTTGGACTGTTAAATATATCCGTTGTCAGACCAAACTCCACCAATTCACCTAAGTACATAAAAGCAGTGAAGTCAGAAATCCGAGCAGCTTGCTGCATACTGTGGGTAACAATAAGAATTGTTACCCGTTGCTTCAATTGACCAATTAATTCTTCAATGCTGGCAGTAGCATTAGGGTCAAGGGCAGAAGTTGGCTCATCAAACAGAATCAATTCAGGATTTGTCGCCAAAGCACGAGCAATACACAAGCGCTGCTGTTGTCCTCCTGAAAGACTAGAAGCCACGTCTTTTAAACGGTCTTTTACTTCATTCCACAAAGCAGCAGCACGTAGAGCTTCTTCTACCTTTTCATCAATTATGCTACGCTTAGAAACACCCCGCACCCGTAAACCATATGCCACATTGTCGTAAATTGACTTGGGGAAAGGATTTGGTCTCTGGAAAACCATGCCAATCCGCATCCGCAACTCAATCGGGTCTACCTTCCGACTGAGAATGTTGATTGCAGTGGAGTCTAGCAAGATTTCTCCTTCGTAGCGATTACCTGGGTAGAGGTCATGCATACGATTGAAACACCGTAACAAGGTGGTTTTACCGCACCCAGATGGACCAATCAACGCTGTCACCGTATTCTTGGCTACTACCATGTTGACTTCTTTGAGAACCTTATTAGAGCCGTAGTAGAAGTTGAGGTTGTTGACTGTTGCTTTGGACTGAAGTTCAGTTAGTGATGGAGTATGACTCGCAGCTTCTTCTACCATTTGACACCTTTACGAAAACGATAACGTAGATAAACAGCAATTCCATTCATAACCAAGGTCATAGCTATAAGTACAACCCCTGCGGCGGCTGCATTAAACTGAAATTCTGGTTGAGGACGGGACACCCAGTTGAACATCTGGATTGGCATCACGGTGAAGGGTGCCTTTAACCATTCAAAGGAGATAAACGGAAACTCGCCTTTGATGGGGGATTCTGGCAAAAAGGCAATGAAAGTCAGAGCACCGATGGTGATGAGGGGTGCAGTTTCACCAATTGCCCTTGACAAGCCCACAATAACGCCTGTTAAAATGCCACCCATTGAGTAGGGTAAGGTATGGTCCCAAATCATTTGCCATCTAGTTGTTCCCAGCGCATAGGCGGCTTCGCGGATACTGTTGGGAATGGCGCGCAGAGATTCACGAGTTGTCACAATGACGACTGGTAACACCAACAGTGCTAGGGTTAAACCTGCTGTCAAAATGCTTTCGCCTAACTTTAACTTATCTGCGAACAGCCCCAACGCCAAAAGACCGTAGACAATGGAAGGTACACCTGCAAGGTTGGTAACATTAATTTCAATGAGCGCAGATAGCCAGTTCTTTTGGGCGTACTCTTCCAGATAAACACCTGATGCAACACCTAATGGAATTGCTGCAACGAGTGTTACCAACATGACTAGGCTTGTTCCTATCCAAGCCGAGAGGATTCCAGCTTCTTCAGGTTTACGACCAGGAAAAGAGGTGAAGAACTGCCAGTCAAGACGGGGCACACCATCTAGGATCAATCGAAGGACTAGTGCCAGTAAGGTAATGACTGCCACGAAAATGGTCAACAAGCCAATAATTGCAAAAATAGCATCTAGCAATTTGCGGCGAGAGATATTTGCTCGGAGTTCCTGTAGATTTTCTCCTGACATACTAGTAAATTTCTCGATAGCGCTTGCTCAGAAAATACCCAATGATATTGAAAATCAGCGTCATCAGTACCAAAGTCAGCCCAGCAGCGAAAATCGTTTGGTATTCAAGGCTGCCGTAGGGTAGGTCCCCCAAACTAACCTGCACTATGTAGGCAGTGATTGTTGCTGCCTGATCCGTTGGGTTCCAAGTCAGATTTGGTTGCAGTCCAGCAGCGATCGCTACTATCATCGTCTCACCAACCGCACGAGAAATCCCCAAAATATAAGCTGCAAATATTCCAGAAATGGCAGAGGGGTATACGACTCGCCAAGCTGTTTGCAAGCGTGTCGCCCCCATTGCATACGAACCTTCTCGCAAATACAGCGGAACTGCCCGCATGGCGTCTTCGCTAATAGAGCTGACCAGAGGAAGAATCATGATGCCCATGACTAATCCCGCACTCAACATATTAAACCCAGGCAGGTTAGGGAGAAAAATCTGCAACAGTGGTGTGACGAATAAGAGTGCAAAATAGCCGTACACTACCGTAGGAACACCTGCCAGTAACTCCAAGAAGGGCTTAACTATCTCCCGCAGTTTGGCATTGGCAAATTCACTTAGGTAGATTGCTGTTATGGTACCTAGAGGTACTGCTACCAACAAAGCAACGGTGGTTGTGACCAAAGTTCCAGAAACGAGCGGCAGAATTCCGTAGTGGGCATCAGAAAACAAAGGCGACCATTGGGTGTCTGTAAGGAATTTCACTATAGAAACTTGACGGAAAAATTCTAAAGACTCGTATAGCAAAAGAACGACAATTGAAATCGTCGTTGCCACTGAGGAAAAGGCTGCAAGGAGTAACAAGAACTCTATCACCCTTTCCCGTATATCCCGTATTGTCTTGGGGGATAATGAAATCTGTTTTAGCTCTTCAGATTGCTGTTGCATTGAATAATATCTTTCGTTCACCCTGTGAGTGTTGTTAGAATTTTTACCGAAATTTGTATGAAAAATTAAAATTTTTGGCTATACAGATACAGGTAAAAGGTGATTGAGAACAAACGATTGGCAGTAAGCTTACTGCCAATCGTTTATTTTTTTTAATCACAAAACAGTTTTACTGTTTTGCCTCACGCTGAACCAGTTCCTCGATTTTCAGACCGACTGCTTCCTGTCCACCAAACACTGTACCAAGCTTAGGCTTTTGGAAATGCTGTACCCCAACCTTATAAATCTGAGCTGGTAGGGGAATGTACTTGACTTCACTAGCAAATTTAGCGCCGTTGTTCAGGTAAAAATTGACGAATTCCTTCACCTCTGGACGCTGCGCTGCCTTGGCGTTGACATAGATAAAGATTGGTCGTGACAGGGGTTGGTAAGTTCCGCCCTCCACTGTTTGCTTAGAGGGTAACACTGCTTGACCCTTGCCATTATCGATAGCCACTGCCTTCAGTCTGTTCTGGTTAGCTGCGTAATAGGCATAACCAAAATAGCCAATAGCATTTTTATCACGGCTTACACCCTGTACCAGTACGTTATCGTCTTCACTGGGAGTATAGTCAGTGCGACTCGCCTTGGATTTACCGTTAATAGCCTCGGTGAAGTAGTCAAATGTACCAGAATCAGGACCAGCACCATAAAGTTTCAAAGGTGCATTCGGAAATCCTTGACGCACTTGGTTCCAGTTTGTAATCTTGCCTTGTGCTGCTGGTTCCCAAATTTTCTTGAGTTCAGCTACAGTCAAGCTCTTCGCCCAATTGTTTGCGGGATTGACAACGACTGTCAAGGCATCATAAGCCACTGGCAGTTCAATGTACTGAATACCAGCGCTTTTACAAGCGTCCATCTCTTTTGCAAGGATAGGACGTGAAGCGTTAGAGATATCTGTTTGTCCAGCGCAAAACTTTTTGAAGCCACCGCCAGTTCCAGAAATACCAACCGTAACTTTAACCTTGCCTTGTTTCTGCTTTTGAAAGTCTTCGGCTACTGCTTCAGTCACTGGATAGACGGTGCTGGAACCATCAATGCTAATTGTGCCTGCACCTTGAGATCGAACTGAAGGCATTGATACAGCTAAAGTCGCTGCTGTTAGTGCTAATGAGACCATCAACGTAAAGCGGTTAAGCCCCAATTTCAATCCTTTCACCACCATATTATTCGCTCCGAGATGCTCACTTTTGTTGAAATAGGTTGTTTTTAAACAACTGGCACTCGAAACCAGTGGAAATGCTGGTTTCCTTTCATTGAATTGATGTTATTTTTTTGGCTTAATTGTATTATTTCAAAAAAAACTGATTTGTCAACCGAAGGTTTTGTTAAGATTAATAAAATTTCAAATTTTTACTAAGACCAAGAGAAAGTCGGGCGAAACTCATCAATAGAGTGGCTGATAGCATTGTATGACAAGGTTTTTAAAATGATATTGTTTGCAAAAAGGTGAAATCGTTTGTGGCATGAGTAAGTTAAAAAGTCCTAAAATGCGAGCTAGACATAGCCTGTTTGTTAACGAAAGCAAAATTAACAATTTAGTTTTTTTTGAAATATGTTACTGACACGCCAAATAATGGCAAGTCCTCTAAAGCCAACAAACTGGAAACATAATGAAAAGCGGAGAGTTGTTTACCAGATGTCTACTGGCTTGTGAAGCCGCTGCTGTGGAAGCAGGTTTTCTCCCAGAAGCAGGGCGTGACATGTGTCTTGGTCTAATAGCTAAATACTCTCAAGACTGGTCAGAAGAGACGTTTGGCAGGTGGGTCGGCTCTATGGTAGAGCGCCACGGCGAAAAGAGTCCACAGGGTATTGAGTTGGCGCATTTGTACTACAAGATTAGTCAAATCATAGTGAGCTATGGCAGCCTTCACTCTAGTTAACTCTTGATATGCCTAAAAAAACTGCGGCTTATCCTCCTGCCAACTCTCGCAAAAAGGTACTTTGGGCTTCTCGCAATTCGACAGAGGGGTTTGCGCTCTGAATTGTTTGAATTGCATCGTCATAAGACGAGCCAGTACAAATCAGATAAGACGCCAGTATCGTTCCCGTTCGGCGTCTTCCACTGGTACAATGGACGGCAACAGCCAAGCCTTGGTGATTATGTTGATCAACAAAGTTTTGTAATTCCTGAATCTGTTTCCGACTCGGTGCGGTACCTCCCTTGGTTGGCAGCCAGAGGTGAGGGATGCCTGCCTGCTCATACAAATCCAGATTGGAAGGATCATCCATAACAGAGACAACCGCACCAATACCCGTCGCCTGTAGCTCAGTCAGTTCCTTTGCCATTGGCTTACGAACACCTGCTAGTTTGCCAGGAATCACCCACCACAAGTTTTCTGCAATTGGCTCGATTGATTGCTGCTCCATTGATTTGAATCGATATCATTTCAAAAAAGTTTATACTTTAGCTTATTTCAAAAAAAATTGATTTGTCAAGTCGAGTGTTGTAAGTTTCATCAGCTATGGACTACGATTGGAAGTAACCCAAGCAATACACCATCTTAAACGAGTTGGGCTAAAGCAATTCAACAGATGCGTCAAGTTGAGGTGGTAAGCATGATTGACAATAGTATTAATGATGCACCTGCCTTGCCTGCTGCGGATATCAGTCAAGTCTTATTGTGTTTTAATCCGGCTAATCTAAGAATTATTCCCGCAAAGGAAAATATAAAGAAACGCCACAATCTTAATGATGCAATAATCTCTGAGTTTGACAACACTCTAAGAATCATTTTAATGAATGCCAAAAAATGCCCATCGTCATAGAAATATTTCCTTAACGACCATGCCAAAAAATAATCTGGCACAATTTCTTGCTCTTTTGATGTTAAAATTGACATACTAATAGATGTAAGGGCGAGCGCACAGAAACAGAAAAAACCGCCCAAGCTTCAAATCACAAACCGCTTCAAAATATTTAAGGAGTCTCAATCATGTTATTTTCTACATTCGCAAACAACACCGCTGGCAATATCCAAGCAACCGAAGCTCTCATCAACGAACTGCAACAACAGCTAGAGGCTGCACGGCAACAGTTAACAGCTTTTCAGCAACAGCAGCAGCTAGAAATGACCGCCAAGGGCGCGGCAGAAGCAGCACTAGATACCACTCGCAAGGCATTCAAAGCAGTGCTCACAGCATATGGTGCAGAAGGTGTTGCAGAGTTTAGAGACGCGCTGGTTGCTATCTTGTCCGAGAATGCAGAGATGTTGCAACTACCCGCGAGCGCAACTGATGAAGACAGCGACAACGAGCCTACACCATCTGTGCCACCTGTAGAGCCAGAGATGAATGATGAACCCGCCACGGTGGTTGAGGTAGAGGTAGTAGATGAGTCTGTAGCTGTAGCAGAAGAAACAGTCAACGTTGAAGCTGATACTAAGGAGGTTGCAACATCCGTCGCCTTACCCACTCCTATAGCGGTCGCATCCATGAAAAAGCCTGAGTTAATCAAGCACTTGCAGGCTGTTGGACTGCCTACTGATGGAGTCGTCAAGGATTTGAGAACCCGTCTTACTACCCACATCATGAGTCAGCGCAAACTGATTGTTAAGACTGCTGCGGCATAACAAATCTACTACCAGGGCGGGGCGGATTGCACTGCCCTTTAAGCTCAAAATAACCGGAGTACAGAAGATGACTAAACGCACAGCACATCCATGCACAGCCGAACTGAATAGAACACCTCTGAAGCTGAAATACCCGTCAAAGAAATCTTTCCTTAGCGACTTAAAGACTAATGTATCTTAAGTCTAACTGCGTTCGCCAACCATCAGATTTTCTGATTGTATGTACAGCTTGTTCTATCAACCAGAATCCATAATCAGGATAAAAGTCTGCTAGTTGTACCACATTACCAACTCTGAGCAAATAGTGACCTTCACAAGATATTGACATTCTATTCCAGTTTCTATTACTCTCCTTAATTTGCCCGTAACCTCTACGACTTGCTGAGTCAAAATTGTTATAATATCCTTCTGATGATAAGTTAATTGTGTTGTTGGTCAATGCTCCATCATCAGCGGTCGCTGTGTACACCCCCGTAGCTGCTGAACCGTTGTTGTTGTAACTCACTTGAACATTTTTGAAATTGCCTGATGTTGTCTTGCGTGACTGCGGTACTACATCGTTACAGACATCAGATTTTGTGAGGACTCTAGCCGCTGATTGAGACTCTAAAATACTAATATCTCTGAAAATCAATTGTCCTAAGTAAAGATTGAAGAAATAGCCATATTTCCTAGCAAGTAATGCAAGCATCTCGGCTCGACTTTCTGCTTTTTCCACTTTAGGGTCAGTCACATTAGTGCTAGTGCCTGCTATTGCACCTGATATTGTATTTAAATCTGGAAGAGACAAGCCAAATACACTTGATTGTGTTTCTACAATTGCTCTAATACTTGCGTTGGTGTAACTAATTGGAATTCTATTACCTAGATTGTAGTCAAAAGCGTTCGCTCCTATGGAAAGTAAAGGATAGTCATATCTACGTACAGTATCATCGACTCGCATTGTGCCTGTGTTGACTAGATTTGCTGCTGGGTCATCAGCATACTTAAACTTGATTTCCAGATAGTCTCCTATAGTGGGTTTAATAGACGCGCTATCAGCCAAGTCAAACTCAAAATGGCTTGCAGCAGCACCCCAGATTTCCGTATAACTAAAGTTGCTTATGTGAGCGCCTATGGATACTGTAGCGGTCGCGGCATTGATGACAACACTAGAAAAGATTGGCTTTTTAACAGGCATATTTACACAGGATTAGCTATAAATATTACTTTGGCATCTATTTTGATAGGTTTACCTGTACCTGCTGTCTGCAAAACAGTCCAGTTTATTTTTTTGACTAAGTAATTGCCCAAATTGACACCGTTGAGCGTTAATGCTTTAGGGGTTGTGCTTCCTATCTCAGCTCTCAACAAGTCAAGTTTGTCCTTGGCTGAAGTGTTATAACTTAAGCCTGTAAAACCTGAGTCAAATCTTAAAGTCAAAGCAAGTTCATAAAGAGGGTCGCCCAACTTGTGCAAGCGAGGATAGCCACTTATAACTGGCACTTGTATGTATTCGGCATACTCTTCATATTCTGTATTCATGATTTCTGGAACTAAAAATGTAATGCTCCCGAATGAACCACTTTGTAACGACATAGCTGGAACTGCAATAAGATTTATGCCTTAACTCGTTAGAGAAAGATTTCTTTAACTAAAAAACTGTGCGAGATTGTCTGCTATTTGCTTGTTGAAGCATCAATATAAATTCTCTCGCATAAGGTCTAAGAGTTTCTATCAATTTCTTTGCATCGTCGTTTGTAGCCGTTCCTGTCAATGTAATCTGTGGCTGAAAATTAGCGGTGATTGTTGTTGAGCCACCGCTTACGGGCATTGCTGGCGCTCGCGTTACAGCCATAGCTGAGTTAGCTGAATTTGCAACATTAGAAGCGGCTGATTCTACAGTACGAATATTGCTATTCATGCCATAAGCAAAAGTTGCTGGTAAAGCGCTACCGGATGCAGTTAAGTCAGATAAAGCGCCTAATTTTGCATCGGAACTAGGAAGATAAGAGCGGACTTTGTTGACAACTTCTTGAATAGCGTTAAAAGGTGCGCTCGCTGCATCTCTAATACCTTGAGCAAAACTATTCATCATTCCTGTACCTGCACTTTTTAAGGAATTAACAATTGTAGCTCCAAAACTTGCAGCAGCTTGAGAAATCTGACTAAGAGCACTTTTAACAGCGCTAATAGCTGAAGACATAGCATTAGAAATAGCGCCAGGTAATTGCTTAAAAGCGTTCACTATTGCATCAATACCTTGAGACACAATGCTAGGAACTTGCTTTATCATGTTACCGATAGTGTTGGTAACACTTGTCATTGCAGAAGTAACTGTACTGCTGATTTTCTGACCAGCATCAACAATGCCTGTGATGATTTGGCCAATGACAGCAATAATAGACACGGGTAATGTTGCGATCGCTCCAACTATGTAGCCAGTCACGTAAGCAATTGTATTAGGCAACTGTTTGATGAAGTTGATAGTGTTGTCAATTCCTCCTTTGACAGCGTTCGCTATTCCGCTCCAGATAGCGCTCGCCTGAGATTTTAACCAATCCCAGTTTTGAGAAATAGCAACACCAGCAGCAACAACCGCCGCGACGACCGCTGCTATAGCAACACCAATCAACACGGGACCAGAAGCAACAACAGCAACAACACCAGTGATAGCAGTACCAATTCCTGCAATCATGGGCGAAATTACGCCTATAGCAGTACCAATAGCCCCTACTGCTGAGACAACGCTACCTACTGCAACTAGGACAGGACCAATTGCTGCTACAAGCGCTAAGAATGCAACCCCTAACTGCACTATCTTAGGATTAGCTTCTGCAAACCTGCCAAACTGGTCAATCAAAGGCGTGACTGCTGTCAACAGTGACGCGACCGCAGGTAAAATAGCAGCACCAATTGTGATACCTATTGAGTAAAGCTTGGACTGCACAATTCCAGCTTGATAAGCGGTCGTTTTTTGAGTTTCCGCCCATTCTCTTTGTGCTTTCGCGGCTGCGGCGCTAGTGTCACCTGCCTTTTGAAAAGCTTGAGCAAGTAAGTCTGTACGGTCAATGGTTACACCGATTGTGTCATTGTAGTTATTGCCGTAAAAGGATGCGATCGCGAGCGCCTTGCTACTACCTTGCAACTGATTAAATCTGTTGTTCAGTTCTAGGATTGCGCCGCTCATGCCTTTTTGCTGGATAATTTGAGCAAGCTGTTGATAGCTCAGTCCTACTTGCTGCAACACGGCGTTATGCTCTTTGCTTTTGCCTGTGGAGGCTGTGAAAATAGCATTGACCTGAGCTTTGATTGAGTTGGACGCTACAGAAGCCTCTACGCCTAAACGTCCATAAGTTGCAGCGAGCGCCGTTATCTCACCTGCGCTCATCTTTGCTGCTGATGCGGTCGCACCACTAGCTGCCACAATCTTCAGTATTTCTGACTCTTTGCCCCCTATTTCATCACCTAGATAATTAATCTTGGCTGCAAAGTTTTCTATCTCTTTAGAAGACATATTGTAAACAGAAGAGACTTTACCAAATGCCTCTGCTGTCTCTTTAGCAGGTAAGTCTAGTAAGACAGAAGCTTTAGCAACTGTTTGAGATATCCCTAGAATTGCTTCCTTACCCGTCACACCCGCCTTTGCTACCTCTTCTGCTATCTCTCCAAACTGCGGTGGTAACAAACCAAACTGGGCTGACAAACTCTTGATATCACTTTCTAAACCTTTGACACCTGTAGCGCGTGAAATGCCGCTCATCTGCTTTTCAAAGTCCATTGCTGACTTTGTAGCAAGCCCTAATCCTGCAACAATAGGCGCTGTCAATCCAACCGTCATCTGTTGACCTATACCTGTCATGCTTGCGCCTATGCCTTTTAACTTCCCTCCCATTGCATCGGCTGCATCACCTACTTTTCCTAGTCCTGCGACCGCGTTTGTAACATCTGACAGGACTTGAATTATGACTTTAGCTACCATAAGCCCTCGTTAAGGAAATCTTTCGTTAACGACCACCCTTGGGTCATCCATCATTGGGTTATCCACCCTTGGGTTATCCAGGGGTGGATTGTCCAAGCATGGATAGCACCCCCCACATAAGAATACACACTTCAATAAAAAAAACGTAAGAAAACAAAACGAAGAAACACACAATGCAAAAGCGCTGCCGCGCTAACTGAGTATTTATACTTTGTCTTTTAATTTTGTCAAAAGGTTTTGAAAAACGACCATATTGACCGATGCTACCAGTTGTTGACCGAGCGCTGTTCACGACACCTCTAAAAAACATATTGACTCGCAGCGCTCAGTCACCGCTTCGCTACAACTGGTTTAGAAGAACGAATATGGATGATATTTTTTGTCAATGCGTAAGTCCTAATTACTTGTTTTGACAACAAATTGATTTATCAAGGTCACTATTCCGCGTCTCGAAATTCAATTCTCAATCAAATATCCTTTGATTTGCCTCTATAAGAGTCACTAAGCCGGATTGACACATCTTGTAATAAGTTCCATCATTTCAACAAAAACACCGCCCTTAAAGCTCCAAAAAAAGGCGATGTTTATCATGTCATCTTGAGAGCAGGTTTTGTCGCTAGAGAAATCTTTCTATAACGTTGAGCGTTCGCGGCGCTCAATTTCTTCTTTCTCTCGATTCATTTCGGCTATGATTTCAGTCAACCAATTATCAAGCTGTTCTAGAGATTTAAAGTAGTTAAAGTCTGCGAGTGACCAACTCATGTAACGACAGACCCTTAAAATTGTTAAACGGCTTGGTATTAGTTGACTTGTTGCTTTACCTGGTCAAAAATGACTTTCCCTGCTGCAAGCCCGATACCGCCTTCTGGTTCAGTTCTGATAAACATTTCTTCTGTTAAGCGCTCGTCGTTGACTCTGTAATATTTCTTAGCTAGATTTTTATAAGCCTGAGCAGGACTAATCTGAATGTCTTTGTAGAAGTCATCACATGCCTCCCAAGGGATATCTAGGAATGTAAACTCGCGATCGCCTATTTTGAAGTGTTTCGAGTCAGTGTAGTCAATGGGATTGCTGTCTTCTGAGTCAAGCAATTCTATCTCAGCTTGCAGTGTGACTAGTGGTGCTAGAAGCCGATTAGCTTCTCTCATTGTCAGTTGCAAGCTGTTGAGTTTGATAGCGTCTAAGGGTTCGCCGTTGAGATAGTAGCATTGCTCAAATAGCCATTGTTGAGCCAGTTTTGCGCCGACTGCACGACCAGCCGCTGCGTTACTCATTTCTGGCGGTACGACTTTTTCATTAAATAGGAAATACGTCCATGCAGATATGGGCTTAAGTTCAAAAGTGTAAATATCTCTCAGTACTACAGTTGCAATTGTGGATGGTGCTGGATTTTGCACTGCGTCCGCTTCTGGATTAAGTTGAGGAGGTTCAATCACTTGAATTTCTGACATATTACATACCTAATGCTGTTTTTCTTGCTGCCCAAAGATTTGTGCCTTTCCAGTTCCAAAGCATATTATCAGGATCATACTCAAAAGTCTTGCCTTTCCATACGTCTTGATAGTAATTGACCCCTAAAACTATTTCGTTTTCGGCTGTTTCATTTTTGAACTGCCAACCGATTGGATATTTAAGTATTATTCCTCTAAGAGTTGCTGCAAAAGTCGCAATATCGCAAGCATCCCTTTTGTTTTCTGCCACAGCGCTAAGAGTAAAAGTCACGTTAGAGCACACGCTTTCCATGCAAGCATCTCTAAGAGCATCCGTGATACCCATTAACTTGATGGTTGCTTTCATAGCGTTGAAATCACCTTGATAGCTAATTGCGCCAGCAGCGCCTGGTCTGCGGTCGTCGTCCGCCTCACGCTCTAAACCATCTATAGTGAATTCTGATGCTGCACCCGTAAAGGTTGCAGGAGTCGCGCCACCTCCTACCATAGAAACAGCCCACTGACCTTTAATTTTGTACTCAATTGGTAATGGCATTTCTTTATACTCCTATCGTTAAACCAATCTGAATTAATCCAACAGGTAGGATAGAATTAGCTTCTAATTCGTATTTGAGTTTTCCCGCGTTTAAATCGCTGTCTGCTTCGTTCCATGTTGCTTTTCCTGACTCAATCTCACCTTGAGCCGTCATTTCATAGAACATGGCGTTGAATGAAGCTTGAGCAAGTAAGGCGGTTGTCACAGTTGCAGGTTGGTCAATAAACTTGCGAGCGCGTTCTATCGCTCTCTGCATAATTGCATCTTCCAATCTGACAACAGTGATGTAGCTTCTATCACTCATCGCTGAAGGATATAAAGCATTTCTATCACCCCAAGTTTTGTAGTTATTACCATCAACAATAATGGTCACTACACCCTTGGCATTCAATTTAGCTGTATCAGAATTTTCATCTGTCAACGACATTGAAAGAGTAATGCTAGGCTCTAACACGCCTAGTAATGTCAAGCTTGATGTTGACTTACCATAGCTACCATCTTTGGCGACAGACCCAGCAATATGAACGCTTAATGGTTCAAAGATGGTAGGGGCGCTCGCTCTTTTCAATGATGGATAAGCGATAATCAAGCGCTCGCTCTTTTTGCCTATGCCTGTTGCAGTGTCACGCGCTGTGAGAACCGCTGCAACTGTATCGCCGTCTGTGGCGTCTAAGATTCCATAGCCTCTGACAGCATTAACCACAGAATCGAGAGCAACTGCAACAGCATCACTATTAAAACCAGGAACTAGCACAAAAGCAGGATAAACATTGAATTTTGAGGGGATATCTTTCACTAGATACAAACCTGTGCGAGCACCTGCTGTGTCTGCTCCTATCAAGTTTGTCTCGTTCGTGGCAGGTGTCGCGCTGTATGTTGTACGGATAACGTAGATATTGTTACAGCCGTATCTCAACAAAATCTCTAGACTTCTGGGTATTGTATCCCCTGCGGTATGCGTTCCAAATTTAGCGAGCGCATTTGCCGTACTCGTGACTTTTGTGATTGTGTTCACTGCTGCGAGCGCACCCTGAGCAGTCCCTACAATCACAATAGGTAATGCTGAACCAGTCAGCAATGGTGCAGTCGTGCCGCTGTAAATTTCTATTCCTCTAACTAAAGCCATTTTCTTTATTCCTCACTGGCTTGAGCGCGTTTTTTGGTTGTTTTTGACTGAGGTTCTTCTATGCGTTCAGCCCAACCACGTGTTAAAGCATTAAGAAAGTACTCTGAGTCGTCAGGCACTTCATAAGTCTCGCCAAGCAACGGTTGTATAGCCTCTCCCTCTCTTATCGTTACTACAGAAAGTGTCTCTACAAGCCATTTGATTTTCATGTGACCACCTCAGTCATTGTCGCTGTATTGATTGTCACTTCAGTAATCATAAGTGTGAGGTCAGGTGTAATGTCTGTATCTTCCAAGATGTTGATGTCAAATTCAAAGTTGGATTCAACGATCCATTGACTTTCGTCACGCTTGAATTGCCAGCCAGCAGTGGACGCTCTGATGGTTGATGTTGCATAAGGAGGCTTAAAACCAATGAGCAAGTCACGCGCTTTTTTAAGTGCATCGTACAACCCTTTTGATGTGTATCGATGCGGTAACATGATGACGAGCAACAGTGTCCAGGCTTCAGCAGTGACTCTGCTATCAGTGTCTCTATTTTCCTCTTCAATTGCTCTACCTGCTCTGATTAAGTGATATACGTCACCGTAATCGACTCTTTCACCAAATCCGGCTGCAACATCAGGCAAAGCCCTGACTAACACATTTTCATCACACAGATAGTCGCGTAATGGTTGCAAGCGCTCTGATATGG
>JAESGJ010000239.1_pt1 | contig 60616 bp, 47 predicted proteins | sample 9266241 | NCBI WGS metagenome assembly JAESGJ01 (sample SAMN14514841, study PRJNA621669) | algae metagenome | isolation source: Brasilonema octagenarum HA4186-MV1 and co-occurring heterotrophs from wet... | place: USA: Manoa Valley, Hawaii | collected 2009-07-20
GGGCGTAAGTAAGGAGGTTTGACATGACCTTCTTTTAATTTCTCTCTACGCCCTTTTTTTCAGATTTTGGCTCGCACTGCAAGCCCACTTGTTGAGAATGGTGCAAGATCTCAGTTAAAACGGACTTAAACTCTTAGCCTCAGAATTTATTTCTTGGCGGACGAGAATTATGGTGCAAGATCTGAGACACCCTAGCGAGCGCAGTACGAGGCGCGGTTCTTGATAGATAGCCGATTAACCAGACTTCATCATTACTGCGTACAATTGGGGTTACTATCGGGGGTAGCATCAGGATAGAAAGTGCGAATCCCGCCATCTCTCCTGACAAAGATGGCTGTAAATGTTTTACCCTCGTCAGTTACGCTCAAATTACAAACCGTGTTAGTCGAGGTGGTATTTGGGTTGTTCTTGTAACCTAGAGATGCTTTCGATAGAATCTCTTCAGCGTTGAGGGTGTAGGGATAACCTTTGATAGAAGACTGAGCAGTACCACTACCAACTTTCATCACAACACCCATAGTGTAAATTGTACCGGGAACAACCTCTTCTCTGGATGTATTGTTGTCTAACCGCCCAGCTAAACCCTTCTGCTGAAGCTCTACATAACGAGCGACAAAGTGGAGTCCCCCAATTGAACCGCCTTGAACTGGTTCCCCGCAAAAGATATGATCAAAAGCCTGCGCATTAAACCAGACATCAGTCAAGTCATCCAAGAAAGCTGCATCTGTGGTGCGTCCTGGTTTAAGATATCCTCCCACAGATTGCTTGATATTTGCCAAGACAGTAGAGTTGTTCTGCATCATAGACTGGAAACCCGCACGACTGACGACTGTACCAGGTGCTCCACAAAGATTAGTCACTGCTGTGTCAAAGCTGTTTGGTACTGGCGCGGGAGGTGTGACATCGGCTGGGCTACCGTAAGCTAAACCAGAGACAGGGTTGTTGATATTGTCAAAGAATGGTACAGAACCGGGAGGTAGAGAGGAAGAAGGAGGAGAAGAGCCATAATCGGTAATTTCAATGTCATCAATATTGGTTCTGTTTGAACTTCCATCAGTTTTGCGGACTTCACAGCGAACTGTTCCAGAAAGATTAGGAGCGAAAGTTGCTGTTTGAAGTGATGTAGAGCTTGTGGTAATTGTCGAACCTATTTTTGCCCATGAAGATCCGCTATTGGTTGAACACCACAACTCCCAAGTGGTGCTAGCATCAGAACCAAACTTGGCATGTTTGATAGTAACTGTACCAGCACCCGTACGATCAAATTTCATCGTCACTTTGCCGTTATTGCGAATGCGAGCAGATTGTGTTCCGCTCTTAACATCCGTTGAAAGATTACCGATTAGGGCATCATTAAAATTCCAAACGCCTGTACTCAGGGTGACATCACCTGCTGTATAACTGCCTTTCGTACCGTTCTCAAATCCCTCTGAAATAGTAACACTATTTACTCTAGATGAAAAAAAGGAAAGGAGTAAGATGGCTCCTCCTGCTATCTTCAATGGTAATGCTAACTTAGACATATTTAACAGGGTTAATGCTTAACTCATTACTCATTGAAATAGGAATTGATAGTTATAACGTTATCAATCATTTATTGTTTGATTAATTGTTGATTAACAAGTTATTAACCATTGAAATGCTAACTTTTCTTGAATTGATCATTTCAATATGGTTCAAATCAGATAATTTGCACAAACGCTCATCTATAGGAATCCTATTTGAGTTGTAAAAATTATCGAACCGCCAAGACGCAAAGAGGAGCCGCTTTCGCCTGGGCGGGTTCCCCGACTTGAGGCGACTGGCGTCGCCAAGACAAGAAACAAAGAATTTTATGAATCATTTAGGACTACTATATGTAGAGACGTTGCATGCAACATCTCTACACGTGTGAGATTTTTAAAAATTTTATGAGTTCAATCGAAGTATACTCTCCTCCCCCTGCCCGCTGCTCGGGTGCTTCCCCACTTCTTCACTGACTTCTGCTTAATCTTCATCTTGAACCCAGAGAATACCAATTCGTCTATCACTGACAACAATAATCCCTGTGTCGAATGTGGCTTTTGTAATTGAATCCCATCCACTGATGCCAGAGTAATTGTTCCGAAATGATGCATTGGTGAAAAATTTGCAATGCTCTGGGAAAAATTCAAATAATTTAACAATAATGTTCTCTGCTTCTTCTAAGCTCATTAATTGCACAGAGTAAGCCAAATCTTTCGTCATAATAAAACTTAGGATTTTTTGCGCATCTTCTTGATTCACTTCTTTCCAGCGCACCCCAAGACCAGAATACCCGAATTGGCTCACAAATAAATCAAGAATTGCAGTCATGTTTTTAGAGGTTTCAAGAGTTTCATCTGAAATTATTTTTTGGATTTCAAACAAAACCTCTCCACAATTACGTTTTGACAAAACTTCTGCTCTGAGTTGTGTTATTTCTAAGCTATTTTCAGTTTCGTAAATAATTCTAGCCATTTTTTTATGTTACTATAAGACTCCTATTTGATTTTCGCTCAACTAGGTAAACCTTTTTCCCTATTCGCTGTTAAGAGTTTCCACGAGTGATTCTCAAAAATCAAAGCGGAAAATAAATCAAAATACCAACTTAAAATAGAAACAAAACAACCCTAGCAACGAGAAACCACACTCATATAACTGGAGTTATTCAATGACTCTTAGTCAATCTCATCCCTATCTTTCCCCAGAACAGTACCTAGAAACCGAAAAATCTAGCCCGATTAAACATGAATATATTCAAGGGCAGATTTATGGAATGTCTGGTGCAAGTGATGCTCATGTAACAATTACAGCTAACTTACTTACCCTGCTAAGAAATCACATCCGAGGAACAGGGTGTCGTGTTTACGTCGCTGACATGAAAGCCCGCATTGAAACACTGAATATTTTCTACTATCCTGATATCATGGTCACTTGCGACCAACGAGACACAAAATTTGAATATTTCAAACGCTATCCCAGTTTAATTATAGAAGTTTTATCACCATCGACAGAAGCTTTTGACCGGGGCGATAAATTTAGTGACTATCAAGAATTAGAAACATTGCAAGAATATGTCTTAATCAGTCAAACTCGCCAGCGTGTTGATTGTTTTCGACGCAATTCTGAAGGAAGATGGGTGCTTTACAGCTATAGAAAAAATCAAGATTTAGAGTTAACCAGTGTAAATTTTTCTTGTTCCCTCGCAGAGGTTTACGAAGATGTTTTCTTCTCAGAAATATAGAGATGCTTAAGGTTGGATAATCAAAGGATTAATAATCCTTTCTATACATCAACCCACAGCCGTAATAAAGCTTAGATTTTTATATATAAAGTAATACATGAATTTTGTAGAACAAGCGTACTTGTAGAGCAGATTTTGAATTTTGAATTGCTCATAAACTGTCGCGCTTTTAATCTGCATATTTTTAACTTTGAACAAAAACGTCAAACCCTATCCCTCACTCCCTCACTCCCCTTTGCGCTAAATTGTCAAGTGCAACTACCTTTAGCACAGAGGAAGAAATCATGAAAGCAGTTTTAATGACAGCAGCTGGTAATCCCGAAGTTCTGCAACTGCAGGATATACAAAACCCTGGCGTTCGTTTAGGAGAAACTGAACTTCTGGTACACTTACGAGCAGCAGGCATTAACCCTATTGACACCAAACTTCGTAAACGTGGCACTTTCTATCCCGATAAAATGCCCGCTATTTTAGGATGTGATGGTGCTGGTGTTGTCGAGGCTGTGGGTGCTGGCGTTCAGAAGTTTCGCGTCGGCGATGAAGTCTATTTTTGTAACGGTGGCTTGGGCGCACACCAAGGCAATTATGCTGAGTATACAACTATTGATGAGCGATTTGTTGCTCGTAAACCCGCTTCTGTATCCTTTGCAGAAGCAGCAGCAGCACCGTTAGTGTTAATCACCGCCTGGGAAGCTTTATACGAACGGGGACGCTTGGAACCTGGAGAACGAGTACTGATTCATGCTGGTGCTGGCGGAGTCGGGCATGTAGCCATTCAACTGGCAAAGCTCAAAGGTGCTGATGTTTGCACGACTGTAAGTACTCAGGAGAAAGCAGATTTTGTTCACAAGCTGGGTGCAGACCATGTTATTTTTTACAAACAGAGAGACTTTGTGCAAGCCGCACTCGATTGGACAAACGGGGAAGGTGTAGACTTAGCTTTTGACACTGTAGGTGGAGAGACTTTTCATAAAACTTTTCCAGCAGTACGAGTTTATGGTGACATAGTCACAATACTAGAACCAGATGCCAATACCGTTTGGAAATCTGCCAGACAACGTAATCTTCGTATTGGTTTAGAATTCATGCTGATACCAATGTTGCAAGGAATTGTAGAGGCGCAGCAACATCAAGCAGAAATTTTAGAACAGTGTGCGAAATGGATTGATGCAGGCAAATTGCAAATCCAAGTTAGTCATACTTTTTCGCTAGAAGAAGCAGCAAAAGCTCACCATTTGCTCGAAACGGGGTCTGTAACAGGTAAAATTATCTTACTAGTGGAAGATAAATGATACGAACATTCTTTTGAGAAATTTTTATTTCCTCGTTCTCTGGTTCTACCAGGGAATAAAAACTCGGAGGTTTTACCTCCATTTTTATATTATGGCGAGGCGGAGCCTCTTTAAATGCATTACCAGGCAAGAGCCTGGTAACGAGGTTATTTGGGTAGATTGGATCAAAACGGCTGGCTGGTTGATGAGTCTATGTGCGCTGTTGTTGTTTTTACAACCTTCACCCGCATGGGGTACACCTGCACGAATAGAACGTACTCCTTTAACTCCAGAATTGTTGCAAGAACGGCTAGATACACCCATTCTTCGTGAAGGTAGTGTTGTGGTAGATTTACGGGAAATGGTGATAGATTTAGGACCAGAAAATGCCAGCTTTCGAGATAATTTTTATCAAATTTTGCGAAAGGAATTGCAAAAAGCAGGCTCAAAACCTTTGGGTTTAGACTTAAGTCGTTCTCTGATTCAGGGAGATTTTATTGGTAGTAATTTGAGTTTGAGAACGCCTTTGTATACTCAAGCGGTCGCCCCCATTTTGATCTCAACCGAACAAGAACAATTAGAACGTCTACGCGAAATTTGTTTGCAGTCACTTGCCTTGGCTTTTCCTAGTTCTAAAGATTGTAAGTCGCTTTTAGCAACTCAGTTACCTTTATCAAGTGAAATCAGTGTTTTTCGTGGTTCGCTGACACTGCTGGAAACTCGCTTCGACGGAATTGTACAGTTTGCGAATACATTTTTCCTTCAGCCTGTGGATGCTCAAGGTGCTATTTTTAATCAGCAGGTAAATTGGACTGAAACAAGATTCAGCCGTCCAGCTAGCTTTGGCAGTGCAATTTTTAAGAAAGAAAGCCAGTTTCAAAATAGTATATTTTTTGAGAAAGCTAATTTTAAGCAAGCGCAATTTCAGCAAAGTACGAATTTCCAAGACAGCACTTTTGAGGATATAGCCAATTTTACTCAGGCATATTTTAAGCAATTGGCTAAATTTAGTCGTGTACAATGGCAAGGAAATGCTGATTTTTCTAATGCACATTTTTGCGATCAAGCACAGTTTACAAAAGCTATGTTCAGACAGTTTCTCTTTTTTGTAGAAGCAACATTTGAGCAAGCTGTCACTTTTGTAAATACACAATTTAACAAATATGTCAATCTGCAAGGTGCTAATATTATCAACTCTGCAGATTTTAGTGATGCTGGATTTGCAAAAAGTGCTTATGTGAATGTCTCCAGTCTAATTTTTAACTCTAACCAAGCAAAGATTTTAGGCAATCCAGGTCAAATTGGTAAAAAGCTTGTGGTATCTGGATTACAAGGAAATCAAAGCGTCTTGCGGAATTTAGGAGAAAATTTCCGTCAGTTACAGCAAATCAGTGATGCTAATGAGTTTGAGTATAAAAAGCAGCGTTTGCAATTAGAAGATTTAAGCCGTCGTCTGATAGGTACGAATATAAACACTGCTTCCCAAGAACGTTTGATGAATTTGGGTTTTTCGGAAACTCAAGCAACAGCGATCGCCACCCACCGTTTTCAACAACTATTTCATCACAAAAGTGAGTTACTCACTTTGGCTGATATGGATTATGACACATACACGCGAGTCAGTTCACTGTTAATAGTTGATGAACCCCTTTCACCATTTAACTGGTTGCTGCAAGCACGGAATTGGTTAATGTTGAGTTTACTGCTGCTGCTTTCTGGGTATGGTACAGATTTTTGGTTGGTGATTGGTGTGGGGTTGATTGCGATCGCCTACTTTGGATTCCTATTTTGGCTTCTTGATCGTTTCCGTCGCCTGCTTCCAGCACCAATTCTTCCCACAAGTTACGAAACTTTTTGGATGCTAAGTAGTTTCAGTCTTCTTTCACTCTTTGGTATCCTAGCTATCTTTTGGAGTGGAGAACAGCCTTGCCTCACACTAGGGTGTGTTTTCGTTATTATTGTCCCCTTACCAATAACTTTATTCTTCCGACTTTACCAACAAGGACGCTACCATAACTTAATGGACGTTTCCTACTTCAAAGAAGATGGAACTTTGCGACAGTTACGATTACTGATTGGACGTTTGCCAGTCATACCTAGGTATGAAATGTTTCGTGAGCGATATTTGCCTTTGTTGTGCGATCGCCGCTGGAATTGGCTTAACTATTACGACTTTAGCCTTAACAACTTACTGAAATTAGGCTTTAATGATATTCGTTTGCGAGATGAACACCTTCCAGGCATCATCACCACACTTGCCTGGTATCAGTGGATTTTGGGTATACTCTACATCACGCTACTTTTGTGGACTCTGTCTCGGACAATTCCGGGATTGAATTTGTTGATTTATCTCAAGTAACGTTTTTCAGCTATTACCAATTTTCCATTTCTGTGATTCTACAGTTTTCACTGCTTCTGCTTCACTAGTGCCTTCTTGCGTGTTACACCCTTTCACGAAAATCCTGATACATTTCACTTCCCCCTTCGGGTATCTCCTGCACAGACGCTACTTTGTAAGTCCCAAAGGGACACGCTTACGCGTATCTCCTGCACAGACGCTCTTGCAACGCTCGATTCGTGCGCTTGCGCTTACGCAGTCGCCTGGCTGTCGGGAAACCCTACCAAGAGCGCTGTCTCACCTACTCCCCCTACTCCCCCTACTTCCCCTACTTCCCCATATGTATCAACGTTAAAGTGAAACGGTATTAATACGCACCTGTCTTTGAAATCACAACTTTGATAGTTTTCAATAAAATTATCAAATCTAGCCAAACAGACCAATTCTCAATATAGGCAATATCTAATTTTACTGCATCTTCAAAGTTATCAATATTAGAACGACCAGAGACCTGCCACAATCCCGTAATACCAGGCAGAACTTCTTGTCGGAGTAGGTGAGACGTTTGGAACTTTTCTACGTCCCTAATGGGCAGAGGGCGGGGACCTACAAGACTCATCTGCCCAAGTACAACATTAAAAAGTTGCGGTAATTCGTCTAAACTGTAGCGGCGGAGGAATTTACCAACTCGTGTGACGCGAGGATCGTCTTTCATTTTAAATAGAACCCCATCTTTGATTTCATTCTTCGCTTCTAGGTCTTTTTGCATTTTTTCCGCATTGCTAACCATTGTACGGAACTTCCAAATCTTGAACTTCTTAGAATGCAGACCAATACGCTCTTGCCTGAAAAAGACCGCACCCGGAGAATCTAACTTGATCAGCAAGGCAATCACCAGATAGACAGGTAAAATAATGATTAACAAAATAGTGCAGCAACATAGATCAAAACTTCGTTTTACCCAAAAACTACTACCTACAATAATTGGTATTGGAATTGTCAGACAGGGAATTTTAGCAATCCCAATGATCCATGACATGGTTTTAGGATAACGAACTATACTCTCGGTTGGGAGTATTCTTAGGATAATGCCGGCTGTCTGAAAACGCCAGCAAACATATAGACGATTTTTAACTGCCTTCCAAGAAACAAAAGCCTCTACTATCCCTTGGTTGCGAAGAGATTCTAATGTTACTTCTCTGTTAGCTTTATCAAGACAGGTAGAGTCAGCAATCCCCTGTACTATGTAGCAATTTTCTTGTTCTATTAACTTAATGTAATCCTCTTGAGCTTCTGTTTCAGCAATTAAAAAAACGGGATAGCGAATTGCTCCTTTCTGACGCATCAATTTAGTTATCACATCAAAAATAGTCCGCCCAATACAAATAAGGGCTATGGAAGATAACCAAAATAGTATAAAAGTTGAGCGCGAGACATAGCTATCTGGTTCGTAAAGAAAAGCAATTAGTAAGAGGAAAACTTCTGACAGCGAAACGGCTTTGATTAGACCAAAATAGTTACGACGATGAATACCAGCTTTATATAAACCCTGTACTCCAATGACGCCTATCTCAATTGTGATAATTAGTAGTAGAAAAGATGTTTTTTGTGTCCAAGGGGAGTCTAATGAAGTTCCATAAAATACTGCAATCCTCCATGCTAAGGTGAGAGAAATAATATCTTGTAAGATAAGTGTTACTATTCGTAGTAATCTTATAGCTATTCCTCTCTGTATTCTTACGTCTCCTGACCTTAAGTCTCGTTGAAAAGTCACTCCAGGTGAAATATTTCTATGAGACATAATTCTCATTTCCTTTGTATGTATAGATCTGGGGTAATTTGAGATTCAACAGATTAGTCAAACATCGTAGCTTGACGAAGCGATTGGGATTGCTGTAAGTTGCTCCTAAAATCTTCATAAGATAGAATTATTGCAAGCTAGCTTGAAAGTTGAATAAACGCAGGAGCATTTCCCTCTTGCACCAAGAGAAAGAAATAGAATAATTTTGTGTGAAAAAATCAACGTTTTGGAGCGTGGTCAAACGCTCTTGCCATAGCATTCCATGCTAATTTGGGTTTGAAGTTTGAGTCTAGTGGCAAGGTACGCACTGGCAGACCATCTGAGCGAGGCTCATACGTTGCCAACCAGGTGTAGCGATCGCTCAATCCCCAAGTTAATATGGCAATCACTGCTTTCTCATCTAGCACGACTGAAAGATAGTCTTCAAAAAAACTGGCGACAATGCGATCGCGAACCGCCAGATCTAGAGGTAATTTTTGGTCTACTACATCTAGTTCGGTAATCAGAATTTTTAGACCAAGACTAGCGACATTAGCGAGAAAATTCCGTAGTTTTTTGGGATTGAAACGAGTTTCGTGACCTATTAGGTGAGACTGGATACCCAAGGCATGAAGCGGTGTTCCTCGAGATTTTAAACGTTCTAGCAGTTTTAAAACAGCAGTCCTTCTCGCTTCGTGTGCAGGGGTATCATACTCTAGCCCATAGTCGTTATAAACCAACAACGCTTTAGGATCGGCTTGGGCAGCAACCCGAAAAGCAAGCTCAATGTAATCTGAACCTAAAAGCTCTAGCCACGGTTTATTTTTCAAGCCGTCAGCTCGTCCGTCTTCTATACCAATCGCCTCGTTCACCACATCCCAAGAATGCATTTGACCAGCATAGTGCTTAGTAACAGTTTCAACATGTTCAACGAAAAATTTTTCAGCATTCTGGCGGTTAACTGTTTCCTTAAACCACCCAGGCAGAGCTTGATCCCAGACTAAAGTATGTCCTCGAAAAAGCATACCGTGAGTACGGGCAAACTTAGCTAACCAATCAGCTTTGGAAAAGTCAAATTTATCTGGCGCAGGGCGCAGAATATTCCATTTGAGTTCCCATTCTGGCACCAAGATGCCGCACTGTTGAGCAAAGCTAGTCGCCGATTGTGGCTCTGATACCAAAAGATCCTGTCTAATGGCTGATCCAAAAATTATTCCTTTAGCGTTAGCACGTTTCTTTAACGGAGCGTACCCAGTTACTTTAAAATCCCTTTTTGGGTTGTCGAGTGATTGGATCTGGTAACTTTGATATCCAGCTTTAGCTGTCGTTATAGCCCCTATGCTTGTCAGACTGGCTAAACTCAGCCATATGGCACGTCGCCTACTCACTAATTTTCTATTGGGCATTGAGTATCTCCCGTAAGAATAGTCTGGCTACAAACCAAGGCTCAAGTAAGTAACGCCTCCAAAGTCTTTTAGGCTCACTTAACAGGCGATACAACCACTCCAAACCAAACTTTCCCATCCAGCGAGGTGGAGTGGGAACAGCTCCAGCCACATAGTCCATGCAGGCTCCACTAGTGAGAATGGCATTGGTATGGATATGCTCTAGGTTGTCTAAAGTCCAGTGCTCCTGGCGTGGCATACCCATTCCCACCATCAATACATGGGGTTGATAAGCATTAATTGCTGCTAGAGTAGCAAGGCTTTCTGGACTACCTTTTTGAATATTGATGTAGCCGTGATTTGTAGAAATCTGTAAACCTGGAAACTTCTCGCGCAATATTCTAGCTCCTCGTTCCGCAACTCCTGGTTTCGACCCCAGGTAGAATACGCGCCAACCCTTAACAGCTGCTTCTGCCATCAGAGGCCATACCCAGTCAGCATAAGTCACTCTTTGCTCTCGCTTCAGTGGAAAACCAAGCAGCTTCCCAAGCAATACCAAAGGCATACCGTCAATATGGGCATAGTCTGCCTTGGCATAAAAGGCTCGCATTTTGGGGTCGTGATGGTGAAGATAAAGGCTATGCAGATTGTGATGAGCAATAATCCATTTTTTATCCCGCTTAATAGATTGTGCAATTAACGAGTTCAGTTCAGGGATAGAGAGTGCATCCACTTGAACACCAAGAAATTTGTAGGGCGATTGCTTCATAGATAATCCTTAAAGGAAGTTTGGGGTTTACAAACTCAAGCACCCTAGTGTCTTGACAAAGAAATTAAACGCCAGTAAGGCTTAAGTACTAAGTGAAAAGAAAATTTAACCTGTTATGTGTTTATGAAAAACCGTATCGACATGGAAATATCAGCAGTGAAGTAATCAGCTGCTGGTTGACCACAAAATTGGTAAAACCTTAACGAGAGTGGAGTTAAGACAACAACGGCTGATTACTTAAATTGGCTGAATGCTCTCCTGTCTTTGTAAGAATTTCAGCAACTGCTTGTGCTCTTGCACTCCAAGAATATTTCTCTTGAATTAGAGCGTATGCTGTTTCTACAACTGGCTGATATTTCTCCAAGTGAGAGGCTGCATCTAGTACCGCCTCAGCCACCTCTTTAACCGAGTACCCTGTAACTATAAGATGCTGTTGATGACGGAATTCTTCCAGTCCCCTCAAACCTTCAGGTGTTGATACAACTAATTTCTTAGTTGCGAAATAATCTAATGCCTTATTGCGAGCTCCACCAGCAACAGCTTGCTTCGGAAATGGTAGAAGACCTATATCTGCGTAGCTTAGATGATTGACAAAATCTTTTCGCTCTGGCAAAAAACCAACAAACGTGATGTTTGATGGCAATGGTTGGTCAACATCCCTGATATCACGACCAATGACAACAAAGTGAACCTTTTGGTGAAAAGGTTCAAGGTGTTTAGCTACTTCGACAACCATCGATACAGACATATCGTTGCTCGGAAACTGAAAAGTTTTAGGAGCAACAACAACCACTATCTTCGCTGGTCGCAGCACCTCGTATGGGTCTGGAGCAGAAAAAAACTGACAATTCAGTAAGTCCTCAGCAACTCCATTGCCTATGCAGTAAATGTTGCTTGGTTTTCTGCCATACCACTGCGAGATGAGTCGGGGAGTTGACTCACCTGCGGCAATAATGGGATGACCAGAAAATACAAGCACTCCCTGAGCAATGTATGTCTTAATAAATTGCAGAAATTCCTTGAACGGATTGGCAACAGAAGATAAGCGGCTCCAGTATTCAAAGGCAGAAAAAGTATGAAAATCCAACACAAGAGAACAGTTCTTCTGTTTTGTGAGTGTCAGTGAAATTAGAGCAGCCAACCCAGGCAGCGTTTCTTGAGCGTAGACTATATCTGGACGAAACTCTTCTATACACTTTTGAATTGCCTTAATATATGAACTCAGACTTCTTGAGCCAACAGACACAGAAGGCGCATAGTTGACTGCTGAACAATCTAAGCCAAGCTGACAAACCTCAAAGTATTTAGCGAGATATAATCCAAGGTAGAAGGGTCTTGTAAAGGCACCGAAGGGTTGACTTGAATCAAGGGTGGAAATGATTAGTAAGCGTTGATTCATAACATGCTTGTTAATAGATTTGCTCAACTAGCTCGACTGCATTTACAATGCGGTTAAAAGTTTAAACTTAATGTCAGGAAAAACTGTTATTCACCTACTTAAGGAGAACCAAAAAAAATATCCAGCCGTCTAATTTATCGATTCTCCCAAATCTTTGCGTTGAGGTTACCCCAGCCCGGAAGGCTGGGACACGGCTGGATATTTTATTACTTGTAAGTGCCTGATCTGTTATCAGTTACGCCTATGCTAAAGTTAAGCTTTTGAGCTTTGTTGTTGTATTTCCTCACGAAAAGTAGGAGATGCACTCAGATTTTTGTAACCAATGACTGCACGTAGATAAGGTAAGAACCAATACAAAAACCAGAACAGACCAGAATGTCGTCTGGCAAAAATAGTCCATGCCCGTATCGGAAAACCTTTGGGTTGAAGCGCCTTTGTTAAGCGATCGCGAACAGAAAGCTTCGTATCCACCCAGCTCCCCTGAATAGAGTTTCTAGAGCAAGTACCTATAAATCCAGATGCCATCCATACTGAACAACCGAGTTTGCGTGCCCTAAGTCCGTAATCCAAATCTCCTAAGCTATGGATGAAAGCAGGATCTAAATTACCAACCCTTTGTGCAACAGAACGGGGAATGAGTACGCAGTTGCCATACATTGTGTCGCACTCCTTAAGTTCCTGGCTTGGCTGTAGAAATTCGTACTTATTGGAGTACCAGTGCTTTGAACGCACAGCACCACCGTAAGTCGGTTTGCCTGTCGCAGCATCTCTGGTTGAGCCAACAATGATGGAATTTGGGAAACCTTTTTCTGTCAAGTCATGGTGAGTAGCAAACAGTTTGCTAAAGGCATTTGGCTCAAGGAGTGTGTCGTCATTCAGCCAGAGATAGTAATCATAATCCTCCTTAAGAGCTTCGGCAAATGCCAGTCGCATACCTCCTACCCAGAAAAGGTTGCCATTACCCTTGAAGATTTTGACTGCTGGGTAGTATGTCTTTACAGCATCCGATGTGCCATCCGAGCTACCATCATCAACTAGGTAAACATCAAAAATAGAATCTTGGTTGTACAGTGCTTGCAAACATACCAAGGTTGTATCACGTCTGTTGTAGCAGGTCATTAGCACTGCTAATTTTACAGAATTCATGTTATTTTTCCCGATAGTCTCTTTGCTTCCTTTGGCAAGCGGAATTGGCTCTCAACTTGTCATCTTTGGTTTATCTAGTAACGAACTCAAGTAAGGATTTTTTCTAATCCGACTACACTCAAGGGCAGCTGAAAATGCTAAGGATACATGAATCATCCAGAAAATACCACTTGGCGATAAAAATGTGATTGCTTCACTGGAATTAACAATAAGTACATTTGCTATAAATACCAGCATCCAAAAACTCTCTATTGTTTTGGTAAAAATAAGCAACTTTATTATTCTATATATAAAAATAAATATATCAATTACAAGTATTAACAATCCTACTAAACCAATATTCAGAGTTAGGTCTAAATAGCCATTATGAGAATTAAATCCAAGAGTTGTAGCCTCTTCAATCAATGCTGCCCAAGTATTTTTTATAATGTAATAACCACCATCCGACTTCCAAAATGCAGCATATCCGTAGCCCAGCCAAGGTCGTTCTAAAACTTTCTCGATAGCAAGAGTCCATATAGGTGTACGTCCATTGAATTCAATATCCTTACCCAAAATATCAACAAGTATAGTTTCCAAGTTACTTACAAATACAGATATAACACTAAAGCTAATTACCAAGATGGTAAATATCATAATGACTCGAACCGCATATTGTTGCTTTGCAACTTTATAAAGCGGTAAGAGTAGTATAGTGACTAGGAATACTATCAGACTAGTTTTACTTGTAGATAGCAAAATAAGAACTAATGTCAGGATAAGCAAAGTTATCTTTAACCATCGGTTATTCTGTTTATCAAAGATAGTAACCAGAAAAAGTGAAGCCCCTAAGCTCATTTGGCGACCTAGATATTGTTTGTGTGCATAAATACCTTGCCAAGTTGCAACATGATTGGTTATCGAGATCCCGTAAGATGGATTCACTATACAAACGAATGTAGTGAGAATAGCTATCAACGCAATTGTCCAAGATAACAAGTTCATCTGTTGTTTGATGGTATATCGTGTCGCTAAATATACTCCAAAAATAGTAGTTCTGGCTAAAGCTCGAATCTGTTTAAAAGTCTCAAATGTATTTACTGACCAGAAAATAGAAGCAAAAGCGACTCCAACTAAGAGCAACAAAACTTTTTCTTGTGTTAAAACATATACAATATGCTTAAATCGCCATAAAACTAAAAGTATTACAGCTACATAGCTAAGTAAATTGATAATAGTAGTTAGGAAAGGAGGTACATTGAGAACCTCACCAGAAAGCAACAATAGAATAACAATTCCTGCTTCTATACTACTCAACAAACGTCTACAAACTTGAGGATTGAATCTTTGAACTACACACATCTTTTACGATTAGGTAAATACTGTTTATTTTGCATACACCATAAAAGCCTAAACAGCTAACTTCTAGTTGATAATTGGTACTTTTGAGCAGTTGCGATATTCAAAGTGTTTAACATTTCGTGATAAATCAATAAATAGCGATGTGCTTGAGTTTCGAGGGTAAATTCTTTTTCTACCTTTTCACGAGCACGATGTGACAATTTCTGATACCTATCCGGATTTTCTAGTACCCAAGCAATTCCTTTTGCTAAATCCTCAGCTTCATAGGGTTTTGCCAGGTAGCCGTTGAATTGATGGTCAACAATATCTTTTAAACCTGTAGCATTAAAGGCAACAACGGGAGTGCCACAAGCCAGAGACTCAGAGGCAGTTTGTCCAAAAGCTTCCTGAAAAGATGGCACAACCATAACATCAGCTGCTGAGTAAACAACTGCTAAGGAGAGATCGTCAGAAAGATGTCCCAGATAATGCGCTATTAAGCCTAAATCAGGCGGACTTTGAGGTTGAGATGCGCCGAAAATAACTGCCTCCAATTTATCTTTCCAGCCAGATTTGCTGAGTTCTTGCAAAGCTGCTTGCAATAGATGAAATCCCTTTCTTCTATCGCTTGTCGCTTCTAATGCTCCAAATAGAACAAGTTGTTTATCTTGAGGTAAGTTTAGTAGTTGTCGTGCTACACGTTGATTAATAGATCTATAACTTTGAGTATCAAGCCCATTGGGAATGACTTCGATTCGCAAATCCTGAAAGAGGGAACTCGAACTGGCACATTTGGCTAACCAAGAGCTAGGTGTAACAATTGTCAAATTCAAATCTCTCCAAGCTTTTGCTTTGCGTTGCCATACCCAACAGGATAAATCCCAGTCTTTCCTAGTAGCAAGCAGAGGACAGGTACCGCAGGATTTTGTGTAGCGATCGCACTCCCCACTGTAATGACACCCGCCAGTAAACGCCCACATATCATGAAGAGTCCAAACTAACGGGCGCTTAAGCTTGGCGATTGTTTCAATCTGCATGTATGCTCCATTAATCCAGTGCAAATTGATGATATCTGGATCAATCTGAATTACTCTGGGAACAACTCTGTCTGGTAGCCACTGAAGAGAGAATATAGTTTTATCACGCTGGCTGTAAAGCTTTAGTGGCAATGTATCAAATGTCAGCTTTGCCCTTGCTATGCCTTGAGATAGTGTGATTTTGGGTGCAAATACTGCTGCATTGTCGCTAAATTTTTCTTTTACCAACATCTGTGAATCAACACCAATAGCTTGTAAGCCTTGATGCAGACGATAGGCGGCACGTGCTGCACCACCTTGGGTATCATAAGTATTCAGATGCAGAACTTTCACAGTCAATACCTTCAGACAATACTTTTAAATAAATACTGGAACGCAAAAAAGTTTTGCGTAACTCCTTATGCAAGCATTAGGATAATGAGCAGCATTACCAAGAACATCCTGAATGCTAAGGAGTAAAAGGTTGATTTGAATAGTTTACTGTTAACTAATATTTCACTTAAGAACAAGATAGTTAGCTTATTCTTTCGGCTTCATTCCCTCACAATACAAAGAACCTGGTTTATATGGAGTTCCATCAGGATTAAGATCCAAAAGTTCATCACTCAGGTTTGGGATAGAACTTGTATAGGCATCCAAAAACCTGATTTCTGTAAATCTTTTCTTCTCTATAAGTGTTTTCAAGCTATAGCGGTCATACATCCATTTATGTTTTTCACCTAGTGGTGTACTATCCATCATAGCTTGACGGATGTTACGCGGAATAAAGCTCTTGACCATGTCAACATATAGGTATATGAGTTTGTTTTTTAATTTGTTAGGGTTTATATCAAGTAATTTCTGGGCGAAAGAACGATGATTCAAATCTAGTACTTCTTGCTTAACTTTCACCCCAATCCTTGCTTCAACATAGTTGATTGATGGTTCATCATTGTTTTCAAGTATATGTCGCCAATAAGATCTCATTAAGCCACCACTTTTTGTTCTCACCATTTGATCGAGTAACTCAATAACAATCCATTCGTACTGGTTCTTTGCTTCCTCAATGTCAGTCATCTCCATAATTCTTAAATATTCACTACAGGTTTGCTCCAAGTCAGGAACGACTATTCTTAAAATGCCATGAGGTTTGAGAATTCTAAAGCATTCCTCTATTATTCTTTCTCCTTCTTCTTTTGAAAAATGCTCTATAACATGACTACTGTAAACTACATCAAGAGAATTATCAGGAAATGGAAGTGGTTTTAAAAGATTGTATTTAATAACGTTTTTGTCTTGGGAGTGAAAGTCAATATTTATCCATTGAGATGAGTATCTATCTCCACATCCAAAATTTAATTTTTTCATACTTTCTTTGTTCTGAGATAAGAATGAGTGCTTATAAATATGAATCCTTCAATTATGACCAAGCTTTGCCTGACTTTTTATACTTTGGCTATACTTCTTCAGCCTCTGTTTCAAAAGTTGAATAATACTTTCCTTAAACACAGTGTTCTGTGTAAAACTATCTGCTTTGAGATTGGGAACTATGAAGGCAGGATGTTTGAGAGGAAATTCCATTACTTCCGTAGACATATTGATGTACGGGCATTCTTTACCTGAAGTGAAATGAGTCGAGTCTGAACCTAAGCCAATATTAGAAATTAAATTCATGTTTGGTATAATGCATAAACCACTCTGTACCCAGCAGGCAAATGTCCATTGGTAATCCCAAGTTATCTCTAAAGGACTTTCATAAACGGACTGAAAAATGTTACTCCAATACCTGACTGCTCTAGAGTCTTTTAGTATGTCGTTCAGAAAACCTCCTGCTTTAATCTCTGACCAAAGCTTCATATAAAGATCAAAGTACTGCCAAGCACGTCTCCAGCTTGCCCAACCCCAGCAGTGGTTGTAAATAGAAAAGTAGTAACTGTAATTAGTTCGTTTGTGTCCAAACTGGTAATTAGATCCAGAAATTGAAGCAATTCGGGTATCGTATCTATATTTTTCAAGTAATTCTTCACAAAAGCGAAAAAATGTTGGATGAGGTACGCAATCATCCTCTAAAATGATTGCCTCCTCAACATTGCTGAAGACCCAATCAATACCACTAGAGACACGTTTTGCACAGCCCAAATTGGTGTCAGAGTAGTTCTTGATAACTTCGCAATCCCAATCAACTCGCTCAATAATTGCACGGGTAGCTTCGCACTTTTCGGCTTCCTCAGGACGGTTGCCACGCGGTCCGTCTGCGATTACAAAAAGTTTCGTTGGTTTTGCTTGGCGAATGGCTTCAAACACCCTTTCGGTTGTATGTGGTCGCTTGAAGATAATAAAAGCTACCGGAGTTTTCAACTGAGAATCGAACATCATAACTTGCACTCCTCCTAAGGACAACTAAAGGTATGGGAAAGTCAGTAGTTTGAACTCCACTCTAGTAAATCAAAATATTTCTTTTGTGGCATAGTTAGACAGTCAGAAAACATTGAATATATAAAATCATCACTAGATTACTTTTGTATCAACCTCTTAACAAAGGTACTAATTCTCATAGATAGACTGGCTAATATAAGCGCTTTTGTCTGTCTAATAAAAAATATCCTTGTTCTTGAAAAAAATGCATTTGATACATATGAAGCCACAACCTGAGCAATCAGAGTAGAAATAGCTGCTCCCACACCTTCATAGCTGTTAATCAAAAAGTAGTTCAAAACTACATTAACAATGGCACCAATTGCCGTTGTCATAAATGCGAACAGCATGAGATTTTCTGCTGTTGTCCACAAACTTCTTACTAATCCAGATGAAACGAATATTCCAGTCCAGACGTGAATTGTCAGTATAGCTCCAGCCTCTACATAACTTTCGCCATACAGCAAAGTGACAAATTGATTAGATAGTAATGCGACAGGGATGGCAACTGCATAAGACAGAATTGATAAGAAATCAAGAACTTTTTGTATCCGCTCATAGTACAACTGTGTACTCTCTTGCTTAGCTTTTACGATTGAGGGAAAAACTGAATTTGTTACCGCCATTGGCACGAAATACCAAAGTTCTGATATCTTCACTGCCGCTGAATAGATTCCCACGGCGCGATCGCCAATCATTTGCCCTAGCATGAGCTGATCCGTTCGCATATAAATCATAATCACAAAGCTCGAAAGAATCAGAGTCCAGCTATCTTTGAGTAACTCCTTTGCACAGCGCCAGCTAAACTGCCAAGCTTTCAGCAAAAATCCCTTGACACGGTATGCAACCACAAGCCCTACAGCGCTCAGTGCAGTTTCAGCTGCATAAGCCCAGGCAAATAGAATTAATGGAGCTTGCGCTTGAATCAATAAAACTCTGCCGCAACTGGCTAACACAAAGCCTACATTCTTAAACCAAACTGCGTATTTTGACTGAACTTGTGATTGGAACCAAAAATCAATAACAAAAAATGATTCAAAAAACATTCCCCCTGCAATGATTCCAATCAACCAGTGGGTCAAGCTATCATTAGGGCGCAGTAGCAGTATAACTACGACAGCTGATACCAGAGCTGCTACTTGGGCAATCATTTTGAGGACGAAGGCAGTGCCTAAAACTTCGTCCTTGCAGGATGGTTGACGGACAATGTTACGTACAATAATGCCATCAAGTCCTAAATTAGCAACGGTGTTGAATATGGCAGTAAAGGCGATCGCGTAATTGTAAATACCAAACTCCTCCGGTCCGAGATAGCGAGCCACCCAAACCCCTACCAGTAGTCCTATACCCATCCGCAAAACTTTATCAGCTAACAGCCAAGTTGTATTGCCCATAATCTTGAGCAAGTTAGGACTCAATTTCTGGGTGACTGTAGCTAGCTTATTGATCATTTTGTTGTTTTCTGACTCAAGAAGTCATGCTTATATCGTCTTTACTTATACCGCTCGTCCATAATCTTTGAACGAGCTTGTCTTGTAGTAACAGAATTTTGCGACACAACACCTGGCTCACCTGACTCTTTGGTGTAATAGAAATAGCTGTCAGGTTCACGTTTCACATTCACACCGTTAATCACCATCCCCAAAACATTTTGACCGGACTGATTCAAAAACTCTTTAGCCGCATTGGCACTGCCATAGTCACTTACCCCAGGACGAACTACTAATAAGATGCCGTCAGATAACTTGCTTAAAATAGCAGCATCCGCTGTTCCTGCTAAGGTTGGAGTGTCGAAAATGACGAAGTCGTATTCTTCTGCAAAAGAAGCGACTAATGCAGCCATTCGCTTGGAATCTAGCAGCGCTACTGGGTTAGGAGGCATAACTCCAGAGGGAAGAACGTAGAGGTTGGGCATCACTTCCTGCACAGCTGTATCTATGGAAAGTTGCTCAACAATGACATTAGACAGACCCACTGCATTCGTCATGTCCCAAACATGATGCTGGACTGGATGACGCATATCCGCATCCACCAACAATACCCGACGCCCCACTTGAGCCATTGCCACAGCTAAATTTGCAGCCACCTCAGACTTTCCCTCTTTGGAGGCGGAACTCGTAACCACAATCGCTTTTGGCTTTTTATCCGAACTCAAGAACTTCAAGTTCGCTTGCAACATTTGGTACGCATCACCCAAAGGAAAGTGAAGAATGTCCCTACCAATCACTTTGGGAAGAGAATTACTCTTTTTGCCACTCCTACTTACTGAAGGAATAACACCCAGCAGGGTGTATTGGAATAATTCCCTGGCTTCTTTAACCGTCTTAAGCGATTGGTCGATCATATCTAAACTGAAGGCAGCAATTACACCAAGCAAGATACCAGCAACTGCTCCACCGCCGACAATCAGTTTCTTTCGAGAATCAGATGGTAGATCGGGTACCAAGGCAGGGGAGATGACACGAGCATTTCCAATATTTTGGTTCTCTGCTACCTTGACTTCTTGCAGTCTCGTCAAAAGAGTTTCGTAAGTCGTTTGAGCAGCTTTGAGCCTCCGCTCAAGCTGTCGCTGTGTCTGTTCTAGCTGAGGCAAAATGTTTGCTCGTTCTTTGTAGGCAGATCTCTCATTAGAGAGTGTAGTAATTTGTCTTTCTAAACCGACGCGCTTTGCCTCAGAGCGAGCAAAATCTTCAATTAGCTTTTGTCGCAGTTCTCCAATCTGTAAATTACTTATACTAACTTGCTGTTTACTGCCAAGAACCTGCTCTGTCCGCTGTTGTAGCAAGCTCTTAAGAGCAACAATTTTTTCTGAAAAATTAATAATAGTAGGGTGTTCTGGCTGTAAACGGGTTTGCTGAACCGCAAGCTGACTTTGAGCTTCCTGAAGCTGCTCAAGTAGTTTTTGAGTTCCTGGTATTTGACTCAACTGTGCAACGTTTACAGCTTGCTGGGAATTAATTTTCGCCTGATTCTGTAACTTTTGCGATTGAGCAGTAACATCAACTAGTTGAGCTTGGGCTTGAGAAATTTCCTCTTCTAATTTGGAAATCCTATTGACTGATGCAGTTGCTTCTTCTTGCAGAACGATTACTTTATTTTTCTCTTTGAATCTACGCAAGGCTGTCTCTGCTCTTCTTACGGCGTCTTCAGTATCGGGAAGCTGCTGCCTAATAAACTTGCCAGCTGAGGCAGTCTCGGCTCGATTCGCCTCTATGTTATTCCTGATATAAATCTCGATAACTTTGTTGACGACTTCTGCAGCTAGCTTAGGATTTTTATCTGTATAGGAAATTTGCAGGATATCGGTTCCTTTTACACTTACTGTCTTAAGTCTTTTAGTAAAATCTCGGAGTTTAAGCCGTTTGTCTTTGTCATCTTTGAGAGCAAGTGAATTAATTGTTTCCTCAATAATTGGAACAGATGCAACTATTTTTGCCTGAGTTTCTAACGGATTGTTTGTAAAACCCGAAGATTCAAGCCGTCCTATAGCTCCTATAGCTTCCCCTAAGCCTGTTAGTGAGGAAGTTTGATTCGTCTTAATCAGGAGATTTGCCTCTGCCTTATATGTAGGTTTCAACCAGAGTGCACTCAAGGATGCAAGGGTAACAACTGCTCCAAAAACTCCTGCCCCTGGTATCCAGCGTCGTTGCAGAACCTGCAAATATTTGTGAAAATCAATTTCTTCAAATTTTGATAGATCATTCATATTGGCAGATATTAATCCTAGTGATACATTCAATTGCGATCGCCCGTATACGCCCAACCAAGCTGAGTCCTGCGGACACGCTCTTGCAACGCTTGGTTCCCTGAACGAAGTTCAGGGGAGGCACTTTGTGCCTCGGGCGTAGGGCGCGCGGCTTGGGCGATCGCAACTGGCTCAACCTCGAAATCAGAAATCCTTGCTGTTATATCCAGCTTTCCGTGCGTGTCGGCGGGTAAACTCACTAACCGAAGGATTTCCTTCGAGATGCATGACACCCACTGCTTGTCGCCAAAGTTCTGGCAATGCTACTGATACGTGATAGATACAACCCTGCTTTTTGAGGTGATACCACTTTGGTTTATTACACTGCTCACACCAGAATGCTTCTAACCATTCACATTCTAGGGAAATTGCAGTCTTTTTCGCCATTAACATTAAGGCTTTTTGTCTGCTAATTCCCCGTTGCTGTAGTTGTTCAGCCCGATCACTAAACAATGGATACTTTTGACTTATGCTGTTGAGATGGCATTGATGAGTTGGACAATAAATAGCCCGTTGCTTTGAACGTTTGCGATTTCGCTCACACCTTTTGTGCAATTCGATCACCCTTAAATGTTTCTAATTTCAGTGACACTATCTCCGCAATTCGACCTTCTTATCAGTGGACGCACGACAAAAAAGGTTACGTTGGAGGGACTGAGATCGCAAAGACCATCGAAGCCCAACTCCGCGCATGAATAATGCGCTGTTGAATTACAATGACTCCTGATATGACAAGCCTAGGAATCATGTCTTCATTTTTTCTTTTTATATAAAAGTGTTGAGACAATTGTTTCTAGTGAATTGATTAAACAGCATCTATGATCTATTTATCATGCTCGTTTGCACTGACTAATAAGAGTAGTCTGTAGGTAGACGTAAATGTAAAAAACCCTGGGTAGATAGACGTGAAGATAAAAACCCTAGTATTAAATCAATTACACAAGAAACAAAGCGACTTAACTAAAAAATCAACAGAGTCTAAGGTAGAGCAAGACCCATAAGTTTACTTCTAAGAGACAGAATAACTTTGTGTCTCTTAGTAGTCATATAATTACCATTGTAAATTGACCTCTTGAAGCATTTAAGCTTCCCAGAAAAGAGAATCATTTACTTGTTGACTGCTTGTAACCCTGGTTGAAAGTGCTGTTGTTAATTACAGCCATATGTTTAACTTACAACACTTTACTGTGTTATCAACACCACTTTAATAAAAAATCAAATTTAATAACCGTGTTATTTACGTAGAATTTGACTCAGATGTATGCTAAACAGGCATTTGCTGTATTACGTCCTCAGTGATTTGACTGAATTTTATGTCAAAGAACTGTAAAGAACAATAAAAAAAAGGTTTTTACTGAATAGCAACAGTCAACTATCCCGCACCCTTGAGGAGTCGGATAGTTCTCGTGTAGGTTATGCTTCAAAAAAATTTTACAATTGCTTTATTTCTGAACCTTTGGATGCCTTCCTCTGGAAGCTTCAAAGGAGCTATTTTGCCCCAAAGCTTTTAGGGGCAGTTTGTTCTGGGAAGAACACAGTCACGCAAAACAACCGATGCTCCTAGTTCTTAGCTCCACAAGGGGCGATGTTGCAAAGCGTAACGTACGCGAATCGCCTTCTCAGGAAACCTTCGCTTCCAAAGACTTCAGCAACTCAGTATTTACACCAGACTCACGAGTTAAAGCAATTTTGCCGGTGCGAGCGATTTCTTTTAAGCCAAATTTTTGCAGCACTTGTACAATCGCCACCATTTTACCTGGATCTCCCACAACTTCGAGGGTAACAGAATCTTCTGCCACGTCCACGACTCTCGCCCGGAAAATTTGAGACAGTTCGACAATTTCTGAACGCGTGCTGCTGGTTGCATTCACTTTAAGCAACATCAATTCTCGTTCCACGCAAGGAACTTCCGTAACGTTCTGCACTTTCAAAACGTTGATCAGCTTATATAGTTGCTTGATGAGTTGTTCAATCACACGGTCATCACCAGGGACTACCATTGTAATCCGAGAAATACCTGATTTCTCAGCAGGACCAACGGCAAGGCTTTCTATGTTAAAGCCGCGACGGGCAAATAAGCTAGAAATACGGGAAAGAACTCCCGCTTCATCTTCGACAAGTACTGATAAGGTATGTTTCATCGTCGCCAACACAGGCTAGAGAAAGTAAGTTATAAATAACAGAGATATTCAGTGTGTAGTCGAGCTACATGCACTGTTGCATTCATACCTGTTACCCTCCGGGTATCTCCTGCGGAGACGCTACGCGAACGCAGTCGCCTAGGTCGGGAGAACGCCAGGTGCTACAACGGGGCGGCACGTTATGTTCCCCCGCTTCCCCCCAAAAGCTGCCTTGGGAACCCCCCTTCGGGTTCGCCAGATGCCTACGGAGGGAAACCCTCCTGCAGCACTGGTCTCACCGCAACGCACTGGCTCCCCTCCTGCAGCGCTGTCTCACCTCACCCCGCCCTGACGGGCACCCCTCTCCTTATAAAGGAGAGGGGATAGGGTGAAGTTTTTGAACACAACTTGGTATGACCCCTTATTGTACCTGAGATTGGAGTCGAAATAAGTCTTCTTGTGTATTACAGTTAAAAAACATTTCTGGATCTGGTAAAGGCAAAGCTTGCACGGGATGTTGCTTCAGCCACTCCTGAAACGATCGCCCCCCTTGATTAATATACTCCACCAAACTTGGTAAACAGCGACGGCGATAAAAACCGCACAGTGGTTCCCATCCTTTAGCTTGAGGAACTAGAGCAGCGATAGCCTCACCCTCCACACTATCTAATGTCGCCGCCCATTCTTGCAACACCTCAACGCGCAACTTAGGTAAATCGCAAGCTAGCAGCAGCACCCAATCTGTTTGTATATACGCTAGTGCTTGAGCAAATCCAATAATTGGTCCGTGAGGTAGTTTTTCACTGCCAGTTTCACCAAACAAAGGCACTTCTTTGATAAACTGAACTGTAGATGGTAACAAACGTTGATAGCGTTCTTGCCAGGGTGTGACTACATACACTGTATCAGCACAACTTTCAGCAATTCGACAAACCAATTGCAACAGGGGTACGCCTTGAATGGGAATCAATGCTTTATCCCGTCCCATGCGAGAACTTTTTCCGCCTGCTAAGACTATGCTTGAAAGGTGCATTCACTTACCTGATAACTGATAACTATAGCAATCCGGTTTGATTTTTGAAAAAATTTAAGTATCTCTAAGGTGGGCAATGCTCACCAAAATTTAGATAGAACCCAGATATAGTGAGTATTGCCCACCCTACGTATATTTCTGATAACTGATAACTGATAACTGATAACTGAAAATGCTCTAAATTGTATCGGGATCAATGTTTAATTCTCGCAATTTAGCAGCTAATCTTTCTGCTTTACTAAGTGCTAATTCTTTTTGTTGACGTTCAGACTTAGCCTCTTCTTCTGGTGTTGGAACTAACTGTCCTTCGGCTGTGACAAATCGCAATAAACCTTCATGAATTCCTAGATATAAATCTAGTTGCTGACTCCACAAATGCCCTTGATGATTTGCATCTATTGGTTCATACTTCCCATCTACTAAATGGAATCCAGCAAACTCTAGAGTGTATGGATCAAACCAAAAATAATCGGGAGTACGGAAGGTATCTTGATAAAGTTTTTTCTTAAACTCTTTGTCAGTATTAGCAGTTGATTCCGAAAGAATTTCTAGAATAACATTAGGATATTTACCATCTTCTTCCCAGACTGCCCAACTTTTGCGAGTTTTGCGTTCTGTGTCTAGTACGACGAAAAAATCTGGTCCTCGGAAGTCTTTTGATTTGCGTTTGCTGAGGCTGTAATAAATAGTCAGATTGCCAGCAGCGTAAAAATCAGTCCTGTCTCGCCACAACCATTCCAAGCATTTGAAAAGTAGAATTATTTGCTCTAAATGCAGTTCTGTTTCTAAGGGAGGTTCGTTGCTATATAAATCACATGGAGGAAGGATAACATCTTCTGGGATATCTTGAGGAAAGTCTAGTTCTTTGGCGAGGGACATGGCTTGTATGGCATCAGGTATTTATGGGTTTATTTTAACGCTGTCATGCTGGGGCATTATATCAAGTCCGGTTAATTAGTTATTAAAAGTCATTGCGAACGCAACAAAGTGGAGTGAAGCAATCGCAGAGGTTTGAGATTGCCACGCTACGCTACCGCTCCGCTCGCAATGACAAGTGATCATCCGGACTTGATATTACTTATTCCTATAACGATCAATGGCGAATCTGCTTTGTTTGGACGGATAAGAACAATGCTTTGGAAGTTGAAATAGTAGATTACCACTGACGCATACAAATAATTATGAACAACAACCGTCTGCCAAATATCCACCCTGGCGAAATCCTGCAGCTAGAATTTTTAGAGCCACTCAATATCACCCCTTATCGCTTGAGCAAAGATATAGGTGTAGCTCAGACACGAATTAGTGAAATTCTATCTGGAAAACGCAGTATTACAGCAGATACAGCTTTGCGTTTATCTCGCTATTTTGGTAACAGCGCTCAATTTTGGTTGAATTTACAAACGCAATACGATTTACGTCAAGCTCTTGAAGAGAATGCAGAAGTTTACAATCAAATACCTAAACTTCCGTTGAATGATGTAGCCTGAGTTTGTCGGGAGCATCCCAATTTTGCAAAAACATAATTGTCATTCTGGGAGATCGCCCCACTTTTGTCGAATCAGTTGCGTTAAATGACTACGAATGAACTTTTCAAACTCAGGCTTGCTTTTGTAGTTCCAAGATAAGCCCTCTTGAGGAAATCTCTTCTTGAATCCAAGAACTTTTGCCCACTGCAGTGCTTCTTCTTCTGATTGAGGTGTATAAGCTTTCTTAGAGAAGTAGAACATAATCTCAGGACTACCATTCTTTTTCCAAGATTCATAAGCACAATTAAATTCATGTTCTGTACCAGATTGAGCATCTGTGACTGGTGTGCCAAATCGCTTCCAAAAAATTCCTATCAGGATGTCGCAATTTTTAATATCTAATATGGGATCTATCAAACCTTGTGGTCCCTCTGGATGAAATCCTGGGTAAGTATCTGTCTCCCAGCGGGAGAGTTCTAGGATTAAACCTTTATCTGCAGCAATACCACGATTTAATTCATCTATTATATTGGGTAGAATATCTCTCTCTGGCTTCACATCATTAGGTGATGCCACAACAACTCGTAAAATACGTTTTTGTTCCATTGAATTATTCTTATTTTCGTCGTCGGCGTTGATTATTGCTTCTGATTGTATTAAAGTTGGGTCGTAGTATCGAGCGTGTTCTTGAATTGCTTCAAGTGCTTTCATGGCGTGATAGAGTGTATCTCCTTTATTAGCGGCTACAAAACGGTCATGTTCTAGGAGTTTAATTAACTGTGGAATTGCCGCTTCTGATTTGATTTCTCTTAAGGCAGATGCCGCACTAGAACGCACATCATAGTCTTCATGTTCTAGGAGTTTAATTAACTGTGGAACTGCTGTTTCTGATTTGATTTGTCTTAAGGCAGATGCCGCACGAGAACGCACATAAGAGTTTTCATGTTCTAGGAGTTTAATTAACTGTGGAACTGCCGTTTCTGATTTGATTTGTCCTAATGCAGATGCCGCACGAGAACGCACATAAGAGTTTTCATGTTCTAGGAGCTTAATTAACTGTGGAACTGCCGTTTCTGATTTGATTTCTCCTAAGGCAGATGCCACACTATAACGCACATCAGAGTTTTCATGTTCTAGGAGTTTAATTAACTGTGAAACTGCTGTTTCTAATTTGATTTGTCCTAAGGTAGATGCCGCACGAGAAAGCACATCAGAGTCTTCATCTTCTAAGAGTTTAATTAACGGTGGAACAGCCGTTTCTGATTTGATTTTTCCTAAGGCAGATGCCGCATTATAACGCACTGAAAAGTCTTCATCTTCTAAGAGTTTAATTAACGGTGGAACAGCCGTTTCTGATTTGATTTCTCCTAAGGCAGATGCCGCATTATAACGCACTGAAAAGTCTTCATGTTCTAGGAGTTTAATTAACGGTGGAACTGCCGTTTCTGATTTGATTTGTCCTAAGGCAAAGGCCGCACTGAAACGCACATCAGAGTTTTCACGTTCTAGGAGTTTAATTAACTGTGGAATCGCTGCTTCCGATTTGATTTGTCCTAAGGCAAATGCCGCACTAAAACGCACATCAGAGTTTTCACGTTCTAGGAGTTTAATTAACTGTGGAATCGCTGCTTCCGATTTGATTTGTCCTAAGGCAAATGCCGCACTAAAACGCACATCAGAGTTTTCACGTTCTAAGAGTTTAATTAACTGTGAAATCGCTGCTTCCGATTTGATTTGTCCTAAGGCATGTACCGTGCTAGCACGCACTGAAGAGTCTTTATGTTCTAGGAGTTTAATTAACTGTGAAATCGCTGCTTCCGATTTGATTTGTCCTAAGGCATGTACCGTGCTAGCACGCACTGAAGAGTCTTCATCTTCTAAGAGTTTAATTAACTGTGGAATCGCTGCTTCCGATTTGATTTTTCCTAAGGCAGATGCCGCACTAAAACGCACTGAAGAGTCTTCATCTTCTAAGAGTTTAATTAACTGTGGAATCGCGGCATCTGATTTGATTTGTCCTAGGGCAGATGCCGCACGAGAACGCACAGAGGAGTCTTCATGTTCTGTCGCTTTTTGAAGAAAAGGAATTGCTTTTTCAGATTTTGTGATTGCAAAAAGTCTAATTTCAGGTAACTGAGGAAGTTGTAAATCAGCAATTAAATTAACTGTTTTTTCCTCCCATTCTGACTTTACCGCACCTGCCAACCTCGCCCCTAGTTGCCAATCCACCTCTAAGGCTAACTTCACCACTCGCACTGCCTGCGCTTCCTTATCCAGCAACTCCACCATCAGTGCTAGGGGTTCTGTCCATTTGAGATAATTGAGATACTCTCGTTTCAGGCTGTCATCACTTATGTTGCTTAACCGCGTTAGCAGACATTCTGCGGTGTAGTATTCTTGAATGAGTTGGTGACGAAATTCAATCTTATTGTCTGCGCCAAGTTGAATCAGGTGATGATTGAGTAAATCTTGCAGCCATGTTAAAGCTCTGTCGCGTGGTTTATCAAATTTCTCATTCTGCAAAAACTGGGTAAAAATCTCTTCTGCTTCTGACCTGGGAATAGCAACTTTCAATTCTGTCTTATTATCCCCATCAGTCATTTTAAAAGCTAAATGTCGCAACAGCAAGCTCCACCAACGCCGCGACTCATCTGTGACTGGGATATCTTGGCGAAGTTTGTGTTCATAGCTTTGAGTAAACTGGCGAAACACTAAGCCGAGACTTGCGGGAACCTCACCGTTTCTGTGAAACAGTGAACACAGCATCCATAATAATAGTGGCGTTTCCCCAAACTCCCGCAAGCGATCGCCCAACTGTCTGAGCATCTCCTCACCCTGTTCTGGCAGATAGGCGCGAACAAACTGCTGCATCTGTTCTTCTGTCAGGGGTTGCATTTCCAGTTTTTTGGTAATATCCAAGTCACCGCCTATGCCCAAATCACGTGTCGTGAATATCATTTGTGTTTGGGGGTGGTTCTGGCGGAATGCTTTCAAGTCTCGCCTTGCTTGTTCTGATGGTAATTCGTTGACACCATCGACTAGCAGCAACAATTGCCCATCAAACAGCAACTTTTCAATTTCGGCAATATCTAAAAACAACTTATGCCGCTTGAAAAAATTCTGGATCAACTCCAGTATTGATTTCTGATAATACCGCAACTCTACTAGTACAGGAATAGGTGACTTACTTTGACGCGTCTCTACATTCGCTTCTTCTAATAACAACCGCGCTAACGCCGTTGATTTTCCTGAACCAGGACGTCCTACTAATAGTACATGGTCTGGTGCATATTGCCGCAAACCTTCCAACACGCTGAAACGCTCAATTTTCTCCTGCTTCTCCCCTCTCTCATTGTCGCGCTCAACTGTTTGTACCATTAAGTCAAAATTCCACAGGGGAATATGCAAGCTTGGTTCAGTTTTCTTGCGTCCAACGACATCTGTAAATGTGTAAACTTGCCACCATTGGGCGTAAGCTTGGCAAACTGAGTTAAGATAGCTACTCCAATCGACCATGTTGAGCGAGTTGAGGTAAAGGGGAAGATGTTGTATTTGTCAAATACTTTCCTCTATCATAATCTCCGTAATCTCCGCGTGGGTGAGACTTTACAACTCGGCGTTGAGTGTTTGATACTCGTGGGCGAGTGTTTGCAACTCGTCATCAAGTTCTGACACCAGTCCCAACAACAGCCAAGGGTTAGAAACCCTTGGCTCATAGTCAAAGTCCTCTCAAGAGGACTAAAAACAAAGTCGATTAATATTTTTAGTCGGTTTTAACCGACTTTGTATATTAGCCCAGAACTTTAGTTCTGGGCGGGTGAGTTGGCTGATGAAGAATAGTGCAATATCTTAGCCCTCACCCTCTCACCTGACTCTGCTGGACTTGCTGCAACAACTTCTCCAAAGTCTCCGCTGGTGCTAGACACTTCAAACCTTGGCAAACCAACCCGACACTGTCTTTTGGTAACTTCGACACCGCAACAAAGGTAGTACTCGGTAAATACATGCAGTTAATAGAGTGTATCTGCTCTGCACTGGTGCGGACTAAGGTACAGTTACGATACCAATCTAACGCTGTAAACAAACTGGGACAAGCTTGGGGAGCTTGGCTCATGACGCTTCTAAATGCTTTTAATCCTTGCTCGGCTAAATCCAAATAATGAAGATTGTCGGTGACAAGAGCAAGACGAACAAGGTTGGCGATCGCCACTCCATTTGCCGAAGGTGTGGCGTTATCCATATAACTGCGCTCTCGCACAATCAAGTCTTGACTAGCGTCACTTGATGTGTTGTGGTATCCGCCGAGTTCTACACTCCAGAGATATTCGTGGAATTCTTCTTGGATTGTGATCGCTTTTTCCAACCAGTTTTTTTGCTCACCAGAACTGCTGTGTAAATCCAGTAGTGCTTTGATAAAAAAGGCGTAATCTTCAGATTGGGCTAGGACAGTAACTTGTCCCTCATAATTCAATCGGTAAAAACGCCCATCGACAAACTGATTATCCAAGATAAAGTTCGCCGCTTTCGCTGCAAGTTCCAGATACTCTGGTTGTTGGAAGACTGCATACGCCCTTGCTAAACCGGAAATCATCAAGCTATTCCAGGCGACAATCATCTTTGTATCTGTGACTGCGGGAATGCGTCCTTTCCAGTTTTCTGTTTTCGCTTCTTGGTTATTGCGTGCGGGTGGGAAAGTTTCCAATGACTCAGGTGCAGCACCGTAGCGAATTGCGAACAGTTTTGCGAGTGTGCTTTCCAGCGTTTCACTCAGTTTTCCAGCCTTACGCCTTTGCAACACGTTGTTCGTTTCAAAGTTACCCTCAGGCGTAACTGTAAACTCCTGTTGTAATTCTGTTAGTTCTTCCGGAGTTAGCAGTTGTTCTAATTCGGTGTAACTCCAAACGTAAAACGCGCCTTCTTCTGGTTCTACTTCTGTGGGAGTGGTGAAACTATCTGCGTCTTGCGCTGCATAAAAGTATCCAGATGGCGCTGTCATTTCGCGTTTCAGCCATTGGACAGTTGTGGCGATAGCTCTTTCAAAAGCTGCTTCTTGTACACCTGCGCTCCACAAGTTCGCCAAATACTCTACAATCTGTCCGTTGTCGTAGAGCATCTTTTCAAAGTGCGGTACTGTCCAAGTGTGGTCAACCGTGTAGCGATGAAATCCACCAGCCACATGATCATAAATTCCACCCAATGCCAGGTCTAGTCCCCGCTGGGTACAAACTTTATTGCCATCATACTGCGATCGTTCCCAGGCTGAGCCAGGGAACAAGAACCGACTTCCCCTCAATGCGAGTTCGGCGTAGGGAATCATCGGGAAGCTGTTACCGTATTGATTGGGTGTAATAATGCCTGTTGAGGTTTCCCAACCTTTGTGCAACAATTCTTTATCTTGAGATTCTGTGATCCCGTCTGACTCTAACACAGCAGAGGTGAGGAGTGACTCAACAATAGCTGCTTTGCGTTCACTTAAATCTTGTTTTTCTGTGTCGTAATAATGACGAATTGCTTGCAGGACTTGCAAAAACCCAGGACGACCGTAGCGTGGTTCAACTGGGAAGTAAGTACCAGCGTAGAATGGTATTAAATCATCTGGGGTGAGAAAAACGTTTAAAGGCCAACCCCCTTGACCACTCATCATCTGCAAAGCTTGCATATAGATGCTGTCAATATCTGGTCTTTCTTCTCTATCTACTTTTATTGGAAGAAAGTTGGCGTTCATGTACTCGGCTATAGCTAGGTTAGAAAAAGCTTCACCTTCCATAACAGTACACCAGTGGCAACTGGAGTAACCAATCGAAAGAAATATCGGTTTATTCTGTGCCTTTGCCGTTGCTAGTGCTTCGTCGCACCAAGACCACCAATCAATAGGGTTTTCGGCGTGTTTGCGGAGGTAGAGGCTTTTAGCTTGAGCTAGACGATTAGTCATGATAAAATTCTTGATGACAGCCTTCTTTGCTCAGTCTAGCTTGTGTTTGAGAGACATTCACTTACTAGCCTTAAACCACTCCGCACTAATATATCTTTATAACCTTAGAAGCTAACAGTTTTCTCATCTTAGACGAAATAAGAATTATTCATCTTATTCAAGATTGTTGGACAGAGTTCTGGCGATCGGTGCTGACAACGTACTTAAAGATGGTGTCGCTTGTGTTTTGATAGTTGTTGGGCTAAGACCTGCCAGTAGGTGGAGTAAAAAGGTAATGATGGCGGCTTGCACAAATTTTTCTAACATGGCGACTTCCTCTAACTTTTGGTGGGTGACATCTCAAATAGAATTTATGTAATAAGATGACTCCTGATATATCTATCTACCGCAAGAAGTAGTTAGATTCCGGAAAAGGCTGTAAAAATGGTGACAATGTTATGAAAAAGTCACAAACTGAAACCTTCCGTATAAAAACTTGGTTCGTTTTAAAAATTCGGTTTGTGGTTCTTTGAAAACAATCAGCCGTTGCAATCGATAAAATGTATGTAAATTAGTGACAAGCAGTCTGCATGATTCCTATCGTTATTGAACAATCAGGTCGTGGCGAACGCGCCTTTGATATTTACTCACGGCTGTTACGTGAGCGCATCCTTTTTTTGGGACAGCCGATTGATAGCAACGTCGCTAACTTGATTGTTGCTCAGCTGCTGTTCTTGGATGCAGAAGACTCGGAGAAAGACATTTATATGTACATAAACTCTCCTGGAGGTTCGGTAACAGCGGGTATGGGGATCTTCGATACTATGAAGCATATCCGCCCGAATGTCTGTACAATTTGTACCGGATTGGCGGCGAGTATGGGCGCTTTCCTTCTCAGCGCTGGAACCAAAGGTAAGCGGATGAGTTTACCTCATTCTCGGATTATGATTCACCAACCTTTGGGTGGCGCTCAAGGACAAGCGACTGATATCGAAATTCAGGCGCGCGAAATCCTGTACCATAAGCGCAAGCTAAATGAATATTTAGCCGAACACACAGGTCAGCCATATGACAAAATTGCTGAGGATACAGAAAGAGACTTCTTTATGTCGCCTGAGGAATCAAAGGATTATGGATTAATCGACCAAGTGATTGATCGTCACGCTGCTGGTAGCCGTCCAATGGCTATGGTGTAGTCAGTTACCAGTTATCAGTTATCAGTTATCAGTTATCAGTAAACAGCTAATTACTGATAACTGATAATTGTTTCAAAATCCGGCTAATGGATCTGGAGGGGTGGGTTGAGATTCTAGATATCTGAGGAAATCGTGTAATTCTTCGTCAGTTAGTAAATGACGCGATCGCTTCCCATAAGCTTTAATCAAATAATCTCGCCCCTGTTCTGTTGTCCAACCTAGGCGCTGCATTTCAAGACCAATTTTAGCGATATCGTCGGACTGATCCACAGGTTCGCTCTTCTTCTTTTTCTTACCTGTGGTCGTCTGAGTTGGCACATCCTCAATTGAAGTACTGTAACTGCGTGATGGAAACGGTGTCACATTACTAGCAGAAGTCTCCGGCATCATATCATTTTCTGCTTGGTTACCAAACATCATCTCCAAATTTTGGAACGGCGTCTCAAATAACTGAGTTTCCTGGTTGTCAGTTGTAGAAAAACGTTCAATTATCTCCTCATTTTTAATATCGTTTTTACTGACAACAGATGAGATGACTGGTGATGTTGGGGTTGTTTGTGTTTGAGGAAACGTATTGACAGCTGCGGGATACGCAGACTCATTTAATTTTGTTGTTGTCAAAGTTGGCTGAACCTGCTTCACTGGTTCTGGGGAAATGACAACCGAATCTGGCGAATGACTCATTCCCAAAACGACAAGCGCTCTATTTCTGGCTTGGTCTTCTGCTTCCTCGACTGTTTCTGCTGCAGCCATTCCAGTGGCGCGTGTCACGCCATCAATTTGTACGCTTGCCTGGACAATATACTTACCGTGATAAATTTGTACTAATTCAGAAATAAGACTGCCTTGGGGATATTTGCTCTGAAATTGAGCCAACATAATACTGCTACCAATCTAAAATCTTTGACATTTCTACGCCGAAAAGGCGACTGTAAAACAAACGTTTGCGCCCAACTTGTGACTCCAAGCTTTAGCTCTGGTTTTGTTATGGACTATACTCCAAGTTAATTTAGCCAAGTCTAACGCTTAAGGAGTTTCATCCGCCTGCTTACAGATAACCGATGACCGACGACTGACTTCATCCGTGCCCTGATTGTAGCATGAGCTTTTGGGGTAAATTTTTCCTGAGTGCTTGTTGAGGAAGAGCGATTTCATGCTTGCTGCTATACTAATTACCTAATTAGTGATGTGGAACTATTTCCTGTAAGTGCGCTATATATCTACAATAATGAAGTAATGGTTCATCCTCACCTATTATGGACTGCTGAGCTAATTGTTTCCGATCCTACATATGGGTCAATTAGATATATCGGCAGTTTCTCCTAGTTAAAAATCAGAGTTACATGGCGTAGAAGTACCTTCACACAAGACAATCGAACACCTGCAGTTTCCCTAAAGAGAGCTTTTGGGCAGCGTGGAGAATTGTGCAACGTACGTCACTTAAAAACCCGTTACGTTATTAGCAAGGGGGCAAAATCTCAAACGGGCGTACTTTGGAAGATAGTCTTGAACAAGGAGCTTGGACACATCAACACTCTGAAATGTTCGTGCAGTGCCCTCTATGATTGGGCAATTCGTTTGCCCAAGGGTGTTTGTAGTCGTGAGGGTACACGAGCAAAAAACCAGAAAAAAAAAATGATCTTTTGACCAAAGGCCGGTTCACTGCATGGAATTTTCAATCGCTACACTTCTCGCCAATTTCACTGATGATAAATTGGTGGCTCGTAAACTCTTGGAAAAGAAACTTGGTTGTGAAGATGAAGTTAGTTTACAAAAACTTCATATTGCTTTAGAGATACTGGAAAAAATCGGGGTTTTAATCAAAGAACGTGGCAAATATCGTCGAGTCACAGAAGAAGGGCTGATTGAAGCAAAACTCCGTTGTTCCAGTAAAGGCTTTTGCTTTGCAATTCAAGACGTGGAAGGTTCCGAAGATATTTACATCCGCGAAAGTCATCTCAGTAACGCCTGGAATGGCGATCGCGTTTTGGTTAGAGTTCTCAAAGAAGGTAGTCGTCGTCGCTCCCCAGAAGGAGAGGTTAAGTTAATCTTAGAACGCTCCAATCACACTTTACTAGCGCGGATTAAGCAAGTAGAAAGTGGATTTCGTGCTGTACCTTTGGATGATAGATTACTGTTTGAACTCAAACTGCAACTAAACAGCGCTAAGTTGGAACAAGCAATTGACCACCTAGCTCATGTGGAAGTTCTACGTTACCCACTCGCACAATATCCTCCACTTGGTCGGGTAGTACAAATTCTTGGCAGTGATGCTGAAGCGGCGGCGGACATCGATTTAGTCACCTGTAAGCATGATCTTTCTCGTACTTTTCCAGAATCCGTACAGGAAGCAGCCTCAAAATTACCCAAAAAGCTGCTAAAAGCTGATTTAAAGAATCGCCTCGATTTGCGACCTCTGTTAACATTGAGTATTATTGGCAACAGTAATGACTCAACGATGGTCGAAAATGCTTTCACCTTGGAAAAAACAAGCGAAGAACATTGGCAGTTGGGCTTTCATATTGCAGATCTTTCTCATTTTATTCAACCAGACGAAGCCCTAGACCGAGAAGCACTAAAGCGCGGTCGCTCAGTTTATCTGGGAGAACTGGTACTGTCAATGTTGCCAGAAGGTGTTGCTGAACGCTGTGCTTTAGTACCTAAAACCGATCGCTTAGCGATTTCATTCTTAATAACAATTGATTCAAAATCAGGACAAGTTGGAGAATGGGAAGTACAACCCAGCGTTGTCAAAGTAGACGCATCACTGAGTGAAGAACAAGTAGAAGCAATTCTCACAAACGAGTCAACCAAAGTCTCATCCTCCTTTGTAGAGATGGTGCAACAACTCGATAGTTTGCGCTACTTGTTAAAAGAGGTACGATCGAACCGTGGGTGCTTGCAGTTAAATTTGCCACCAAACCAAAACCCATACTATGATGAAGGCGCTATGGGGTGTGTGATGGTGAATGACTTACCTGTGCACTCCTTGTTAACTGAGTTTGTGCTACTGGTTAACCAACTTATAGCAACCCACTTTAATGCTTTGGGTATCCCAGCTATTTGGCGAGTTCAAAGCGCACCTGATGCCGAAGATGTGCAAGAAATGCTGAAATTAGCAATTAACTTGGGCGTCGAATTGTCACTAGATCCAGAAACAGATGTCCAACCCCTCGACTATCAACAGTTGACCAGAGTTTTCGCAGATTCAGCATCCGAGCAAGTTCTGACCTATTTGTTGCAAGATACACTCAAGCCAGCTACGTATAGTACAACCAAAGGACCTCACTTTGGCTTGTCTTTACCAGAGTACGTTCATTTCACTTCTCCTTTGCGGCGTTACCCAGATTTACTGATGCAAAGGGTATTTTATACATTACTTGAACACGGACGCGATCGCCGCACCACCCGTGTCAAAGAGCGTGTTAACCTGCGCCACTCAAACAGCCACGGTGAAATCAACTGGAACGTCCTACCGCCAGAATTGCAACAAGAACTCCAAAGCGATTTGACAAGGGTGATTATTCAGCTCAACGATAGAGAAAAAGAAGTTCAAGAAGCAGAAGCCGATTTAGCAGGATTGCAAAGAGCCTCACTGATGAAACAGCGTATCAGCGAAGTTTTCACTGGTGTGATCACAGGTGTGCAGTCCTACGGGTTCTTTGTAGAAATTGAAGTTCCACCAACTGTGTCAAACTCAGTTAGCAATCCTCGCGTACCTCTACGAGTAGAAGGACTTGTCCACGTCAGTTCTCTCAAAGACGATTGGTATGAGTATCGCGCCAGACAGCAGGCGTTATTTGGTCGCAAAAATCGTGCATCCTATAGATTAGGCGATCGCGTAGCTGTACAGGTTAAGAGTGTTGATTATTATCGCCAGCAAATCGATTTAGTCACTGTTGGCAGCGATGGCATGCCAGTTTTTGGTAAAGATGTCAGCTTCTCGAATGGAGAAGATACAAACCTTTACTTATCACATGAAACTATTGAGCCTGATGAGTTAGACCTGTATCCTGAGGAGGAATAAAAAGACGAGCACCGCTTTACGGAATTCAAAATATGCCCTGAGCCGCTACGGGCACCCATTTTACGCTGATTCAAAAAATTTTGTGTTTTTGGTTTTTGATATTTTGTCAAAAACTAAGAGTATGGGGGATAAGGCAATAGGGGAGCCACTGCCGTCCGCGACTTTAAGCGTTGAGGCATGTGGCGTGAGCCAGTACAGCAAGCGCGTAGCGTAGCACTTTGTGCCATAGTCCTTGTTTCCCTTTCCTGACAAAGACGCTGCGAACACACTTATTGTGGCGTCGCGCCTAGGGGAAAAAATTAGTGGGGATCTCAATTCCCACTAACACCCCTTGGGTTGCACTCCGCACTATTGAACTACTTAATAATTAACAACTAACAATTAAGAAGTAACAACATTCCTAATTTCCAATCTCCAGTAAGTCTTGCTATAAAAATACGTGTCAATTCATACAAAACCACTCATTTTAGGCGTATCAGGTGCATCTGGTCTGATTTACGCGGTTCGTGCTCTTAAATTTCTGCTAGAAGCTGAGTATGCAGTTGAATTAGTTGCTTCCAAGTCAACTTACATGGTTTGGCAATCTGAGCAGAATATTCGTATGCCACCAGAACCGACTCAACAAGAGCAATTTTGGCGACAGCAAACCGGAGTCGAAGGGATCGGCAAACTATGTTGTCATTCTTGGAGTAATGTTGGGGCAAACATTGCCAGTGGTTCCTTTCGCACTCTAGGAATGATTGTGATGCCATGCAGTATGGCTACTGTAGCCAAACTGGCAGCTGGTTTAAGTTCCGACTTACTCGAACGAGCAGCGGATGTCCAACTTAAGGAGGGACGAAAATTGATTCTCGTTCCTCGTGAAACTCCCTTTAGCTTAATTCACCTTCGTAATTTAACGACTTTAGCCGAAGCCGGAGCCAGAATTGTTCCTGCCATTCCTGCCTGGTATCACAATCCCAAAACCATTGAGGATTTAGTTGATTTTGTGGTTGCCCGTGCATTGGATCAACTAGATATCGATTGTATACCTATTCAAAGATGGCAAGGTCGTCAAGATTAGTCAAAATAGGGGAGATAGGGCTATTGAGTTACCCGCAGGGCTATCACAGCGAGACAGGAGATCTTCCCCGTAAAGGTCAAAAGTCAAAATTTGACTAATGGCTCATGACCCTTCGGGTTCGCCCTTCGGGTTAGCCAGTCGCCTGCGGAGGGAAACCCTCCCGCAGCGCTGGACTCGCCAGATGCCTGCGGAGGGAAACCCTCCCGCAGCACTGGTCTCACTAATGACTAATGACTAATGACTAATGACTAAACAACTATGGCTGTATTTCGTTTATTTTTGTTAATGACCGTGTTAGGAGGACTAACGCTTTTAGTGGTGCAAAACTTGTCACCTGTCCTCCCATTGGTATTTTTGGGAATGAAATCTAAAGCATTACCACTGGCGATTTGGATTTTATTCAGTACTACAGCGGGTGCTTTTACCACTGTATTCGTCACAAGCTTATTTAACTTCTCTAACTTTTTCGCGGGACAACAACGTCAAACCCCAGTCAGAACAGCCACAACTTCCACAGCAAAGAGTCAAACTCCTAAGGAAGAACCAACACCTCGTCCTTCTCCTTCATCATCAAGTCGTAAAAGTGAGTCAACACGAAATAGTGATCCACTTAATGATTGGGAAACAGATAACAGCACAGATGATTGGGACTTTGAAGAAAAAAAAGAACAAGCACCTACACCCAATTCTCAAAACACACAGGTGAGGGACTCTAAGACTTACGAACGTCAACAACAACCATCAAGCACTAACAAGTCAGATTCAGTTTACTCCTACAACTACCGCGAACCGAAAAATTCTGGCGTCGGGAAAACTGAATCCGTTTACGATGCTGATTATCGAGTTATTATTCCCCCTTATCAACCACCAACGACCAATCAACCTCAAACCAATCAAGCTCAGGATGATGATTGGGGATTTCTCGATGAGGATATTGAAGATCAAGACAAGCGTCCCCGTCGTTGAGTAGAATAGAATACTACCTATTAAATTCCACATCCCCCACGTGACTCCTGCTTAACTTTTCCGGTCATGGCAGCTTCCTGCAAGGTCATGAAAGCATTTAAATCTTCAAGATCATACCGGGTTGTCAGCAGCTGTCGCAATTCATTTTCTGCCTCAACGGTCAAATAGCCAGTTGCTAAAGCTTTTTGCACAACATCTCGAATCCGAATCATGGTTGAAACCTCAAACGACCACAGTTATGGCACAGTTATTTAATCAGGTTGTTCTTGATAAAATATGCAATGGCTTTGTGCCTCAACGGCTGAGTTAAGAGATATTTTTTGTATTTGTTATGAAATATTGTCATCTTTTACACCTTGATCGAAAACACTGGTTTGTTGACTACAAGTTAGTGCAACTCATTCGTGTGACACCAATGTAGTGTCGTGATAAGTATGGTCTTATTTAGTACACACAAGTGTACCGTTCAGTGGTAGTCACGCTCGTATATGTTGACCGACATAATCACGATAAAGTTTCAATCAAGATTTATTAAATTTGTATATCAGCCCAAAAATACGTGAGTAACAATAGGCAAGTTACTTAACAAATGTTACGAAAAAAAATATAAGTTCATTGCATTTAAAAGCTAATTTTTTATAAAAAATAATTATATTTTTTGATTCGGTAACTTGAAATAAATAACGGTAGTGATGGTATGTGGTTTCAATAAAGTAGACAAGGAATTTACAGAAGCTAAAAATAGATTTAAAGTAGAGTCAGAAGTAGTTCGTCTTAATGCTGAAGCGCAACTACAAAAAAACATGACTATTGACTTGTTAAAAGGCGTTAATCTGTACCTAATTGGCATGATGGGCGTTGGCAAAACGACTGTAGGACGCTTATTAGGGCAGCATTTGGGCTACGGATTTGTTGATATTGACACTTGTGTAGAGAAGGCTGCCGGTGGAAAATCGATAACTGAATTATTTGCGGAACTTGGAGAACCAGCGTTTCGCCAATTGGAAAGTCAGGTACTCTCACAAGTTTGTGCTTTCACCAAGCTTGTCATCGCAACAGGTGGAGGTATTGTTGTACAGCAACAAAACTGGAGTTACCTACACCACGGTTTAATTGTCTGGCTGGATGCATCTGTGGAAATACTTTGCGCTCGATTAGCAGAAGATACAACAAGACCACTGCTGCAAAATGTTGACCGCAAGGCAAAGCTGCAATTTCTCCTGGAACAAAGACAACATCTTTACCGACAAGCAGATTTGCGAATTACCGTAAACGAAGGAGAAACCCCAGAAGAAATTGCCACAAAAATTATAGAGCAAATTCCTAGCGTTCTTAAACCTGGAGTTTTGTCTACTGAATAATCATAAAAGTTAACAATTTTTAGTAAATATGAAAATTTTAATTTTGTAGGTAGATAATACTTTAACTATAATATTAGGATTTTCTTGAGCGAAACTAAAACCGCAATATCTATACAATAGCTTCCCATGATGGTCAGCGAAACTGAGTACATGATCAAGCAGGATGCCGCCAGCCGGGTAGAAGTGCTAAGCGAAGCACTACCCTATATTCAACAATTTAGTGGTCGAACCATTGTCGTCAAATACGGTGGCGCGGCAATGAAAGATAGTAATCTTAAAGATAAAGTCATCCGTGACATCGTATTCCTATCTTGTGTTGGTTTACGACCAATTGTGGTGCATGGCGGTGGACCAGAAATTAATAGTTGGCTGGGTAAACTGGGAATCGAAGCCCAATTTAAAAATGGTTTGCGAGTGACTGATGCTCCTACAATGGATGTTGTGGAAATGGTGTTAGTTGGTCGAGTTAATAAAGAAATAGTTACCTTGATTAGCAAAGCTGGTGGTTCAGCAGTGGGAATGTGCGGCAAAGATGGTAACTTAATCAGGGCTAGACCTCAAGGTGAAGAAGGTATCGGTTTTGTGGGAGAAGTTTGCTCTGTCGATACCAAAATCTTGGAAACACTAGTTAATAATGGCTATATTCCTGTCGTGTCTAGCGTTGCAGCAGACGAGACAGGACAACCTTACAATATTAATGCAGATACTGTTGCAGGAGAGATAGCAGCAGCAATAGGGGCGGAAAAGTTGATTTTGCTGACGGATACCAGGGGAATTCTCAAAGATTATAAAGATCCTTCTACCCTGATTCAAAGAGTAGACATTCAAGAAGCACGCGAGTTGATTACAACAGGTGTTGTTAGTGGTGGGATGATTCCTAAAGTTAATTGTTGTGTGCGATCGCTGGCCCAAGGAGTCCGTGCAGCTCATATCATTGATGGTCGCATTCCACACGCACTGCTACTGGAAATCTTCACTGATGTTGGTATCGGTACAATGCTTGTTGGCTCCCAGTTTACAACTTAGAATATTAGTTCAAATGTTGCAGCAGGCTTGCACAAGTCGTCGTACGCATCTTGACGAAATAATTTCAATTGGGCAGTCAAATCCATAATAACGGTAGTATCTGTAGTATTTGTAGGGTGTGTTATTGCATAGCATAACGCACCAAAGCCTTCTAATGGTGCGTTAGCCAGAGGCATAACGCACCCTACTACTAACCATGAAAGAAGAGCTGGAACTATAGGCAGAAGCTGACCAAAATACTTTGCAAAATCCAGAGCCTCATGAATTTGTTGGTCAAATACCTACTGAAGATTTTGGACTATGAGTATCACGATGAAGTGCTGATCAAAATCCCCGATTGGGATCACCCTCTGCAATTTCATGTACTGGCAAATTACGACCCGCAGCAACACAGTTGTTAGGCTGCCTGTTCAACCTTCTGTTTGAGATGTTGTAACCATGTTTGAAGCCACGTATCAAGCATCTGTTGCATCATGCCTCTTAACAGACGTACCAACCAACCTTCAAATGATTCCTCAGTTCTGACGAGCACACCTTTTTCATGCGGTTCAAGTATCCATATGTGAATGGCTTGCGTGCCTATTGCCTTACCTGTCCAGCTAATTCGACGTGATGGTTCAACTTCTTGTAGTGTTGATAGAATAGCAGTCCCACCTGATTTCCAACGAAATACAGAACCAGGCTCAAGCAGTCCTTCTAGTTTGGACTCTGAAATATTCGGATACCAAACATTCCAATGATTGATGTCAGTAAGGGTCTGCCATATCGTCTCGCTTGAGGCGTTAATCATAATTTCATGTCGAGAAATAGCTGGTGCTTTGGAGTTAATTTCCATAATGTATCTCTGTTGCGGCAGTCTCATACTACAAGGCGCATATCACCCCCTGCATTGACTTGGGTTAAGAAATACCCCTGTGATAAACTCTCCGCTTCAAACGGCTTAGCGATTCCGGTTCAATACCAAGATGCGACGCAAGATAGTGTTGCGGAATGCGCTCTAATAGATGTGGCTCAGTCTTGAGTAGGTGAAGATAACGCTGTTCAGGAGTATCCCGGTACAAAGACATTAGGCGATCACGCAACCGAAAAGCTAAATATTCTACTATCAGCCGCAATAACTTCTGACCATCCGGCGCTGACTCTAAGGCTTGAATAACCTGTTGATTCACAATTAACACTTGTGAATCTTCAATCGCCTGACAGGAAAAACAAGCGGGACGTTGCAGCCGGAAACTTTCGTAGTCACCTAAGGTATGATTTTCAGGATGAAAAAACAACGTCAGTTCTTTGCCGTCTTTTAGAAAAAACATTCTTAGACAGCCTTTTAGCGTCAAACCAACAAACTCACAAATATCACCCTCTCGAAACAGGAACTCTCCCTTATTAAGCTTTCTTGACTCTAAAAGAGGTTCAACCAGTATCCAGTCAATTTTGAAGTTAGGAGAAATTTCCTGAATAAACAAGCGCAACGGTTCGTACATTTGGCAATCTAATCTTGAGCTTCTGATGCCTGAACATCTTCTTTGGCAAAAAAGTCATCTTGACAAGAATAGGGTGAGCATAACCAATGCCCACCCTACACCAGATGTGTATACAGAGTCAATTCAAAAGCGCATCTATTCAGAATGTGACTCCAAAAAGCGATATTTTACCGAATCTTAGCCAAGATTTGCCAGTAACAGCTCTCGCTTCTCAGACTTGTTGACTTTGACTTGACCGTCATCGTCCACATCCACAATAGCTGTGTCACCTTCTGTAATCTCACCTGAAAGCATGGCTTCAGCCAGAGAATCTTCCAAGAGGCGCATAATCGCCCGACGTAACGGTCTTGCGCCGTAGCTGGGGTTGTAGCCTTCTTGTAGTACACGGTCTTTGAAGCGATCGCTCACTTCCAAACTTATTCCCTTCTCAGTCAAGCGGCTTCCTACTTCGCGCAGCATTATATCAGCAATTTGCTTAACTTCATCTTTCTTAAGTTGAGTGAAGACAATAATCTCATCAAGACGGTTGAGGAATTCTGGACGGAAGTATGATTTCAGTTCTTCATTCACCAGCATTTTGATGCGGTTGTAAGTCGCCTCAGCTTCATCTTCGCTAAACTGGAAGCCCAAACCGCCGCCACCTTTTTCAATCACCTTAGAACCGATGTTAGAGGTCATGATAATCAGCGTGTTCTTGAAGTCCACAGTCCGACCTTTCGCATCAGTAAGACGACCGTCATCCAAGATTTGCAGCAGCATATTGAACACATCGGGATGCGCTTTTTCGATTTCGTCGAAAAGCACTACCGTATAGGGTTTGCGCCGTACTGCTTCAGTCAGTTGTCCGCCTTCGTCGTATCCAACGAAACCAGGAGGTGAACCAATCAGCTTAGAAACGGTGTGGCGTTCCATGAATTCGGACATATCCACACGAATCATCGCATCTTCAGCACCAAAGAAGTAAGAAGCCAATGCTTTGGCTAGTTCTGTCTTACCAACTCCTGTGGGACCAGAGAAGATAAAGCTTGCAATCGGTCGGTTAGGATTCTTTAACCCAACTCTAGCGCGACGGATGGATTTAGAAACTGCAGTCACTGCTTGCTCTTGACCGATGAGACGCTGGTGAAGAGTGTCTTCTAAGTGCAGCAGCATCTCTGATTCCGATTCAGTCAACTTGTTGACTGGGACACCAGTCCAAGAAGCGACAATCTGAGCAATATCTTCCTCATCAACAATTGGGCTATTGACAGATTGAGCATCTTGTGCAAGGCGCAATTTTGTTTCGAGTTCCAACTCTTGATCGCGCAGTTTACCAGCTTTATCAAAGTCCTGAGTTTTAACAGCTTCCTGTTTTTGCTTAGTCACTAGCGCCAATTCGCGCTTGAGTTCGCGATCTTCGGACTTGATAGAGTTCCGTAGGTGAACACGAGAACCTGCTTCATCAATCAAGTCAATGGCTTTATCAGGTAAGAAGCGATCGCTAATGTAGCGATCTGACAAGTTAGCTGCAGCAACAACAGCCGCATCAGAGATTTGAACTTTGTGGTGCTGCTCGTAAGCAGAGCGCAACCCGTATAATATCTGGATGGTTTCTTCAACCGATGGTTCACCGATCATAATCGGTTGGAAACGACGCTCTAGGGCTGCATCGCGCTCAATGTGTTGACGGTACTCATCAAGAGTGGTTGCGCCAATACACTGGAGTTCACCTCGTGCCAATGCGGGTTTCAGGATGTTAGCTGCATCCATACCACCTTCTGTGCCACCTGCACCAACCAAAGTGTGAACTTCATCTATCACCAGGATGATATTACCCGCTGTACGGATTTCATCCATGATTTTCTTGAGGCGTTCTTCAAAATCGCCACGGAAGCGAGTACCAGCCACTAGTGACCCCATGTCGAGGCTGATGACTTGTTTGTCTTGTAGAATGTCGGGAACATCTTGGTTTACAATGCGTTGGGCAAGACCTTCGGCGATCGCTGTTTTACCAACACCTGGTTCCCCAATCAGCACAGGATTATTCTTAGTGCGGCGTCCCAAAATCTGGACAGCACGCTCAATTTCCTTCTCACGACCGACAACAGGGTCGAGATTGCCTTCTTGCGCTTGTTTGGTAAGATTTCTACCAAATTCCTCTAAAGTTAAATTTTGGGTACGTTTTGAACCGCCGCCACGGGAACCGGAAACAGATGTCGCCTCACCCAACTGACGAATCACTGCAGTACGGATTTGCGACAAATCAAGCCCCAAATTTTGCAGGACTTTAGCGGCGACACCCTCACCAGCTTCAGTCAATCCCAAGAGTAAGTGTTCAGTACCTATATAATTATTTCCCAGGCTGCGAGCTTCCTTAAAGCCTTGCTCAAATAAACTTTTCACCTTGGGAGTAAAAGGAATTTCCGGGGGTACAAAACCAGAACCCCGACCTATAATTCTTTCGACTTCGCGACGTGCATCTTTGAGGGTAACGCCCAAGTCGGTCAGCACTTTGGCAGCAACCCCTGATCCTTCTCCAATCAGCCCGAGGAGAATTTGCTCCGTCCCTACGAAATTGTGTCCCAGGCGGCGCGCCTCCTCCTGGGCTAGCATAATAACTTTAATGGCTTCGGATGTGAAGTGTTCAAACATATTGGGTTTGTGCTCCCTTGCTGCTTGGGCTAAAGGTGATTTCAGTAGTATAGAGAATGAAGCTTGACGGTAGTTCTGAGGAATGTGAATGGCGGGTGCTAGTTTGATACATTTTATTTAGCACTCGGTTCTCGTCACTCAGCACACAATTCGCACTCATCACTATCTAAGATTCACCCTCACCTGAATTTTTGTGTACTTTCTTATAGATAATGTATCTTTATTTAAAGTCGAGTGACAGTAGTGAGAGCCGTAAGAGTTTAGGCGTGTTACCCGTCAGGAGCGCGAATACAAGCGAACAGACGGATAATAATTAGTAGTCAGGAGTTAATGGTGAGTAGTAGTTTATATTACAACAAAGAGCGCTTCACTTACAACTCCCCGTAGAGAACCTAGAATCTGTGATGAGTAAAGCTAATAAAGACCAACAGCACCCGTTGTACAATCGCGATCGCCCCATCATTGAGAATTTATTGGTTGGTGAGGCAACTGATTATAATTTAGCAGAATTAGCTAGATTGCGAATTCGCTATTCCAGTTTTCCTGGTGCAAGAGATATTCAAAGCGATTTGGATAAGATTCTGGTGCAGTGGAATCTAAGCGAAGAGGAACTTTTTGAGAAAACACGCGCCTTACACAGTCGTGGGGGTATTTACAAAAGTCGCGGGAAAAAAGAAGAAGAAGATTGGAATTAGTACTGGCAAGAATTGGAAAAACCTCCAAGTTCTGGGATTTTCCTAGGTTTGTCCTCTACTCTCCCAACTTCTCCTGCTGACGATGTTCCCTCAATTTCCTCAACAGGTTTTCTTGAGCTAAAGAGGGAGTCACCTCAACACTAGTAGGTTGAGGCTGCTTACTAGCACTCTTAGTATCAACTGATTGTTGACGAGTGCTTGGTGTGGAATTCGTCACAGTAATAGTAGTAGGCTCAAACGTTTTCTTGGCACTTTTAGTCGCACCAGGTGAGAGATCAAACATCATCTGCTGTTGACGAGTGCTTGGGGTGGAATTCGTCACAGTAATAGTAGTAGGCTGAAAGGTTTTCTCAGCACTTTTGGCTGCACCAGGTGAGAGATCGAACATCATCTGCTGTTGACGAGTGCTTGGGGTGGAATTCGTCACAGTAATAGTGCTAGGTTGAAACGTTTTCTCAGCACTTTTGGTAACTGTCAATGGGATACTAAATGACGTCTGCTCTTGGTTTGTCTTGGGTACGGAAATTGCCACATTAGAATTGTTAACAACAGCTTTGACTGAGTCTAGAGTACTAGCAATTTGTGTGTGCTCTTGTATCTGCTGTGTGGAGGAGACCAAGCTACTTAAACCATTAACAAGTTGTCGTAAATTTTTCCGAAAAGCTGGATCTCCTGTCAACTCATCTAAATCAGATGTAATCTTTTGGGTGTTTTCAAATGTCACCCGTGCAGAATCTAAAGTTTGTTGCAGAACCACCACGTTATTAGGGTTGTTGAGGCTGTTGGAGATTTGGCGCAAATTAGCAGAAGCTTGTGCAGCATTTGCAGACAAAGTTTCTAAATTTTTGATTAATTCTCCTTGAGTTACACGATTAACAGCAGGTGAAAGACTGCTAACTGTTTTACGTAATTGATTGCTAGTTTCGGTGATATTGTTTAAGGCTGCAACAAGTGAAGAGCGGTTGCTAGTAACTAGATTATCAAGATTATTAATCAGCTTACTAACTTGAGTGTTTGTTAAACGAAGTTCTTTGGCGGTGGAACTAAATTGGTCTGCAGTATTACCGAATTGACTCAGAGTTTTAGTACTGGATGCACTCAGTTGAGTTGTTGCTTTTTGAACTGTATTAGTCGTGGCTGAAAAGGAGTTTAGTTGTTGTTGAAGGTTTTTGCTTAAAACAGTGAAGTTACGACTTAACTCAGCAATATTTGCAGCAGCAACTGCAGTATTTTCTACAGCTCTATTCACATTACTGTAGAATTTCTGGTCACTGTATACAGTTGCTAACTGAGTGCTTGAACGAATAAGTTCATCTGTACTGATTCCAATCTGACCTTTTAAGCGAGAATTATTACAGACAATAATTTGAGGGTTACAATTTTTATCTAAGGGTTTGCCTACTACAGATCCAGGAGGGAGCTCCGTTTTGGGTGTGATGTCAAGAATGTTTTCGCCAATCAATCCAGACTGATTAGCTTCAACTGAGACATTGCTAGGCATAATCAGCTTGGGTTTGGTAATTTCAATTTCCACCTCAACGTTATTTGCTCCTGGTCGAATGGCAGAAATGGTGCCTACTTTTACACCCCTGTACCGGACTGGTGCTCCTTTTTGAATACCGCCTGCATTCGCAAATTCCACAATAGCTTTGTATGAATTACGATCAAGACTAAATTTAGTTAGCCATAATATGATTAACCCAAACACTCCCAGTCCCAACAAAAGCAACAACCCAACAGAACCTTCTCGAAAAGTTCGCGCAGAGGCGAAGCGGCTTGTTAATAAACCTCGCATTTTCTTTTTCCTCAGCTATGGATTTTAGATTGTAGATTTGAGGTTGTAGGTTTTTCTTCTATCTAAAATCCCAAATCCAAAATTACTCTAACCAGCAATGTGAATTGGTCCAGAAACATTTCCACTAATAAATTGTCGAATCAAAGGATCGTCTGTAGTATCTATTTCACTGACACTACCTTCCCATTGCACTTTACCTTCGTAGAGAAACACCACCTTGTCAGCTGTGCGACGAATAGTGCTTTGTTGATGAGTGACAATAGCGTAGGTATTACAGCTTCCCTGTATACATTGCAACTGCCGAATCAAATCTTCTATCACAGTAGAAGCAATGGGATCAAGTCCGGCTGTTGGTTCATCGTACAGTAAAACTTCTGGAGCTGATTTGGGATTATCGGGGTTAGACATAATAGCACGAGCAAAGCTGACTCGTTTTCGCATACCTCCAGATAGTTCGGCTGGGTAGCGATCGCCTATTTCTGATAACCCCACCATCTCCAATTTCTCATGAACAAGTTCTCGAATCCGAGAACGCCGCAGTTTTGAGTATTGATAAAGTGAAAAACCCACATTCTCCTCCACCGTTAAAGAATCGAACAACGCCGCTTGCTGAAACACCATACCAATACCAACTGGATCTGTTCCATCCTCAATCAATCCTTCTCGGTGCACTCCTTTAATAAAAACGTCTCCAGAATCAAGAGCAATTAACCCAGCAATTACCCGTAAAATTGTTGATTTACCAGTACCACTAGGACCGATAATTCCTAGTGCTTCGCCTCGGTAAATCGTCAAATCCACGTTATCTAAAACCTTATTGTTACCAAAGGATTTAGAAACGCCTTTTAGTTCAATCAAAGGTTCAGTCATTCGTCATTAGTCATTAGTTAAAATAAGTTACTCTAAATTTTGAACTCTTGACCCTGGACTTTACAAAGCAGCGGACAAATAACAAAAATGCAGGATAGTGATGTCATTGTTATCGGTAGTGGTATTGGCGGGTTAACAGCTGCTGCATTACTTGCGCGTTACGGTAAGCGAGTAATTGTCTGTGAAAGCCATACAATACCTGGGGGTGCCGCTCATACCTTCAGACGACGGGGATTTGAATTTGATTCCGGTCCCTCATTCTATTGTGGTCTGACAAGTGCCGGAAGTTTGAATCCCGTCAAACAAGTTCTTGACGTTTTAGGCGAATCTTTAGAATCTGTACCTTACGACCCCCTTGGACTGTACCATTTTCCTGAAGCGAGTTTACCTGTTTATAGCAATCAGTCGCGTTACCGTGAAGAATTAACGAAAATTACGCCCCAAGGAGCGAAGGAATTCAAGCGCTTTGAGGAACGCTTGTTACCATTGTACGACGCGATGAAAGGTATTCCTACCCTAGCTTTACGAGCAGATTGGCAGGTGATTCCCATATTAATCGGACGTTACTTACCCTCTTTGTTAAAGATGGTACCTCATTTGCCTCTTGTTCAAGCATCTGTCGGTTCTGTGATGGATGCAACAGTACAAGACCCGTGGATACGGCGACTTATCGACCTAGAATGCTTTTTACTATCTGGTTTAAAAGCACATGGCACGATTGCTCCAGAAGTAGCTTTTGTGTTAGGTGAACGCTCCCGTGCTGGGGTTGAGTATCCTGTGGGTGGGAGTGCGGCTATTGTCAAGGCTTTGGTGCGGGGCTTGGAACGTTGGGGTAGTCAGTTGCTTTTGGGACATCATGTAGAGCAAATCTTAGTTGAGAATCGCAAAGTTCTTGGTGTCCAGTTGACAAAAGGTGAAATCCTCAAAGCACCCATTGTGATTTCCAATGCCAGTATTTGGGACACTTACACCAAACTGTTACGTCCTGAGGATTTGCCCTCGTCTTTTAGCAAAGCTGCATTGAATACACCACCAGTTGATAGCTTTATGCATTTACATTTAGGTATTCGTGCAGATGGTTTGGAAAACTTAACAGGACATCATGTCGTCGTTCACGACAGTGACAAGGATATCACAGTACCGGGAAATACTTGCATGATCTCAATTCCTAGTGTGTGGGATGCAACACTTGCCCCAGAGGGACATCATGTGGTTCACGCTTACACCCTAGAACCATATGCGGGATGGGAACGGAACGACGAATATGAACACAAGAAGCAACAGAAAGCGCAAACTTTATATCGTGCCTTAGAGCAAATTATTCCAGATATCAGAGAGCGTGTTGTGTTGGAACTTATTGGCACACCCTTAACCCATGCTTATTATCTACGAAGGTATCAGGGAACTTATGGTCCGGCTATTCAAGCGGGACAGGGCATGTTTCCGGGATCACACACACCAATACAGGGATTATATCGCGTCGGTGATAGCACTACGCCAGGAATTGGTGTACCTGCAGTAGCAGCGTCTGGGATTTTGTGTGCGAATATGCTGGTGAAGTAGTAAAAAAAGGGGAGTAGGGGGAGTAGGGGGAGTAGGGGATGTAGGGGGAGTAGGGGATGTAGGGGATGTCAAATGTATTAGGATTTTTGTGAAAGGGTATTACACCTTTAATTTTTGACAAATCAGTTCTTCGGATTCCTATATTCCTCCAACAGTTGTGGAATGTAATCATACCCATCTACACCAATGACAGCAATTATTTTAGAACGATTTTTCTGCAATAAATTTCTGAAAGATTCTTCCCCTATTTGTCCTTGTAAAATTATGAGCCAACCCGCAGATTTTTGCCATTCATTTGAAGCGATTTGGTTTAATAAATACATTCCCAAACAACCAGCATAAATTGCTTTTTCTTGGTCTGGTAAATAATAATAAGCTTCGCCTAAATTAGATAAGTTCAAACCTTGAAGATACAAATCACCAGAAATTTGTGCTGCTTGAAAGCCGTCTTCTAAATATTTAATTGCTGTTTGAGGTTGCTCGATGATGACATAGGCTACACCCAAACTACTGAAACACAAAGCTTTACTTTGAACATCGCCCAGCCGTTCCGAGAGTGTTAAACCTTGTTGCAAGTAGTTAATTGCTGTCTCATAAACTTCTGGTTCTAGTTGTTCCAGTTGCTGGGCTTGCATAACTTCGCTGTATCCCAAGTTTACCAAGGCATTTGCTTCGCCTGTGCGATCGCCTGTTTGCCGACTCAGTATTAAGGCGCGTTGGCTAAAGTCAATTGCTTCAGGATACATTTTTTGGGCAACGTGGGTACGGCTGAGGTGGTTGAGATTGGCAATTTCACAAACGCGATCGCCTGCACTGCGTGCTATCTCCAAAGCTTGTTGATGAAATTGCACAGAACGCTTATATTGCCCGAATGCTCGTTGAGAAGAGCCTAAAAGTGTCAAAATTCGTGCTTTTTCTTGAGTTCCTTCCACTTGACGCAACGGTTCATCCAAATAATTCAGCGCATCTCGTAAGTACTTCCCAGAAAAAGAAGCAAAAATTCCGCCGTACAAGGGAAAGTATGAACGCTGTGCAAAGGTTCGCAGAATTTGCACCATCACTTGAGAACAACCAGCGCTGTATATTGATGCAGCACTACCAAAGCCACTTGCTAGTTGACTCCAAATCACTGCAAACGTCAAGAAAGTCGAAATCGACAACTTAGAGCCTGCTTTAACATTGTAAGGCTGTTGGTCAAACCAGTTGATTAAGCCCCGTTGCAAGTACTGCAAAATGACTGCCATCTCCACCCAATCACGCAGGCTGACACTGGTATGCTGTTGTGCAAATTCAATTGCAGACTTCTCCAAAGCTAAGTAGCGAAACAGTGCTTTAGGAAACTCGCTATTCACTTGCTTTGCCCAAGTTGCCCAAGGACCACGTTCTCCAGGTACACCACCAAATCCTAGTGATTCCCGGCTTTGATCGTACATCCAACTGACTAAGTGGTCTTGCAGTCGCTGCCAACCAATAATGCCACGGTTTATACCATCTGATATTTCCTGGAAATCCGAATCAGCTTGGGCAAATTGTTGTAAGGATTTTGACACTTGCTGGATTTGTTGCAAATTCAGTGGATTCTTGCGGTTGAAGTCGATAGCACCTAAGAATGCAGCCAGACGACTTCCGACTTCGGCTGTCGTCACTTCTCTAAATGCTGAGACAATGGCTTCTGTAGTTTTATTTTGCTGTTGAGCGCGTTGCCATTGACTTTGAATGGTTTTGATTGCCCGCAGACTCCGGGTTGCTTTGGCTTGCTTGAGTTCGTCTTTTTCCGTGTCTACTTGTTGCTGAGTGGAATTGAGGCGATCGCTCAAAACCAGTTCAAAAACTTCCCCCGTATCAGCAGTCACACCTTTGAGCAACATTTGATAAACCTGCTCTTGAGAGCTAATCTTGCCCTTGAGCGTGGTTTGGACAATTTCGTCGATTAAGGCGAGATACTTTTCGCGCAACGGCAGAGAGTCAGACACTTTAGCAACCAGAATAGGGATACGTCAATTTTAGTTGCTGTTTTGGTCAAGTTGCAGAAGAAGAACTAGCCAAGATTTCAACCCAAACGGTTAGGAATACTGCACGTTGGTTTTACCTCACCCCCCTTCGGGTATCTCCTGCGGAGACGCTACGCGAACGCAGTCGCCTACGGAGGGAGACCCTCCTGCAGCGCTGTCTCACCAGTCGCCTAGGTCGGGAAACCCTCTCCGTTTGCGTAGCGCCCCCTTCGGGGCTAGTTGCCACAACGCGCTTAACCCGACGCCCTTCGGGTTCGCCAGTCGCCTACGGAGGGAGACCCTCCTGCAGCGCTGGTCTCACCAGATACCAAGTGAGGGAAACCCTCCTGCAGTACTGGCTCCGCAAGGCACAACTCTTGGCAGCGCTGGATTCACCGTAAAGCTACGCTATGGCTAACGCCACGCTCCGCTATCACGTCCCCTCTCCTTACTAAGGAGAGGGAAATATTTTAGCGCAGCTAAAAGCGAGGGTGAGGTTTTGAGTCGCAACTTGGTATCAAATATTTCAATTTAGGAGTGTTAGTAGTCATGAATAAAAAATCTTTCGTCTTCTTGTTGGCTGGACTTCTTGGTGTCACAACTCTTACTAGTCGTGATTGGACATCAGTACAAGCACAAGCACAGGTAAAACCACAACAAAGCATCACACCCAAATTCATCAGTTCCCAACAAGCAGGTCAACTCAAGCTGCAAGGTGACGCAAAACCTTTTATACCTCCGAGTTTGGGACGGTCTGCAAAACCTGATGAAGGCGGCTCTAGAGGAATTCCTCGTGGTCTAGATAATCGTATCCCGATGTTGAGCCAAAAATATCCTTGGTCAGCAATTGGTCGAGTCCAGGGAACTACAACCGATGCCAGAAGTTATGATTGCACAGGAACATTGATTAGCGATAATTTAGTTTTGACGAATGCTCACTGCGTTATCGATCCCGACACTGGCAAACTCAGCACGAAAATCGAGTTTATGCCAAACGTAATCGATAAGAATTACCAAGACACAGCGCAAGTCGAGCAAGTTGTTTACGGTACAGATTTCAAGCAAAGCAACAAAATGAGTCCTAATGACTGGGCAATTATGAAAATTAATCAACCTCTAGGTCGTAAGTACGGTCATTTGGGATTGAAATCTATACCTTCTGCTACGCTTGTTCGCAACCAGAAAGCTTTCTTCTTCGTGGGCTATTCCGGTGATTTCCCAACTGATAAGTATCAAAAATATTTCACTGCGGGTCCAGGATGGACGGCAAGTTATGAGGAGGGATGCAGCATAGTCAAAGAAGAAGCTGATTTTTTATTACATGATTGCGCCACTGCTGGCGGTTCTTCTGGTGGAGCGATTATCGGCGTAATGAATGGTGATCCTTATATTGTGGCTCTTAATAATGCTGAATCGAAAAATCTCCGCACTGGACAGGATATCATCAACTTGGCGGTGAAAATTTCTACTATCCAGCAGGCTTTGGGTAGAAATTAGATAGGCTTAGTTATCACTCAGCACAGGAAGTCATGGGATGAAGTTGAAAGGAGTGCGAAATCTCTGGGCGAGCGCACTTCTTTTGACTGTTAATGCAGTAGTGCGATGGTGCAAAGCGTCTACCGGAGATCGCAAAAAATCAATTGCATGATGTTTAGCCACCATTATCAGCTGGCTTCATCGCTTGCATGAGAGCTTCGCCAGCACCGAAACTGTTGTAGGGAGTTGGCAAGTCATAAGTTTTGAATGGTTCTAAAGGTGAAATATCTTCATCACTGTCAAGTTCTTCCGCTAAAATGCGGATCAACTTGAGTTTATCGCGTGCACAAAGCTGTCGAATGGCAGGAAGTAACTCTGTAAGTGTCATGTTTTTAGCCTCATCCTCTATCCAATTAATGATTTAGGATTGCCATTTCGCAAATATATTTAGTACACGCTACCTTAAAAGAATATAAATAAAATTCGTAAAGCAAGCCTATACAGCTTGACAAAAACATCATCTCGTGTAAATAGACGATAAAATAATTCTATAAAACCATGAACCAGGTAGATTACCTCCGCATAAGTTTAATTGACCGCTGTAACTTCCGCTGTCAATACTGTATGCCAGAGGGAGCAGAACTTGACTACATCCTCAAGCAGCAGTTGTTGACTGATAAGGAACTGCTAACCCTGATTGAAGAAGTGTTTATCCCCGTTGGATTTACCCGGTTTCGTTTGACTGGGGGAGAACCTTTACTGCGTCCCCGTGTGGTGGAATTGGTGAGAGCAATAGCATCTCTGCCCCAAACTCAAGACCTCTCGATGACAACAAACGGCTTTTTACTCGCTCCAATGGCGCAAAACCTGTATGATGCTGGTTTGCGACGCGTCAATATTAGCCTAGATTCCCTTGATCCCGACACTTTTGATCAAATTATTGGTAATCGCGGTCGTCCACGCTGGGAACAAGTTTGGCAGGGGATTCATGCAGCTTATCGCGTAGGATTTGACCCGCTGAAGTTAAATGTGGTCGTCATTCCCGGCGTCAACGACCATGAAGTTCTGGATTTAGCGGCGTTGACGATTGATAAACAATGGCACGTCCGATTTATTGAGTTTATGCCGATTGGTAATTCGCAATTGTTTGGCGATCGCAGTTGGATATCTTCAGAAGAGTTACGCCAACGCATCCGCCAACGTTGGAGATTGACAGAATCCCAAGTTCGTGGTAATGGTCCTGCTGATGTGTTTCAGATTCCGGGAGCGAAAGGGACACTGGGATTTATCAGTCAGATGTCGGAGTGTTTTTGCGATCGCTGCAACCGGATGCGTCTTTCCGCCGATGGCTGGCTGCGTCCCTGTTTATTAAATGAAACTGATCAAATTGACTTAAAAACTGCTCTGCGTGCAGGTATCAGCACTGCCAAATTGCAGGAGCAGGTTAGGGACTTGTTGGCAATTAAGCCAGATATTAACTTTAAGCAACGTTATTCAGGTACAGCGACTGGTGTTTATACTCGCACCATGTCACAAATTGGTGGATAACCTTCCGAAAGGCAAAAGTAAAAAGAAAGAAATCTTTTCTTTTTCTTTCGCCTTTTGCCTTTTGTCTTTTTTACGCTTGACGTGAGTAGTATTCCACCACAAGCAGTTCGTTAATTTGTAGCGCCACCCACTCGCGTTCAATAACGCTGTTGACTTTACCAAGCATCTTGTTTTTGTCAAACTCCAGATGGTTGGGTAAGTTTGCCAAACCAGGGTATTGCAAGTTAGCTTCCACCAACTTCCGTGATGCTTCCCGGTTTCTGACGGCAATTTCCTCTCCGGCACGGCATTGGTAACTGGCAATATTGACAACGCGACCGTTAACTGTGACATGACCGTGATTCACCAGTTGGCGAGCCGCCGGAATAGTGGGAGCCATACCCATGCGGAAAACAGTATTATCCAAGCGCATTTCTAGCAATTGTAGCAGCACTTGTCCAGTAGAACCGGTAACGCGTCTCGCTTTGCGTATATAACGCAGCAATTGCTTTTCCGTCACACCGTAGTTAAAACGGAGTTTTTGCTTTTCTTCCAACCGGATGGCGTATTCAGAACGTTTTTTGCGGTTCTGACCATGTTGCCCTGGCGGATAGGCGCGTCTAGCGCTTTTACGAGTTAATCCTGGTAAGTCGCCTAAGCGACGTACAACCCTAAGGCGTGGTCCTCTGTATCGGGACATGAGCTTCCTAAATTTTATCTTGCTTAACTTTACCCAGACATACAATTATATAGCAGTCCTAAATAAGATTGTGATATCAGGCATTGAATGATGAGGACCCAAACAGGAAAGCTCAGAAATGGTCTTTAACTTCCTCACTCCCCCCAGTTTCTCACTCCCTCACTCCCTCATCTTCGCTGCTCTGTATTGCAAGCATCAAAGTGGGCTTTTATCATGAGGTAGCATACCTTTGGGTGTTTGGAGAAGGAAAAATAATGTTAGGCAAGAGAAAAAGTAAAGATACCCACACGCTTGGGCACAGATCCGGACATACTGCACAGCATCTTGAAGCAAGCGCAGACGCCTTAAAAGCAGTTATTTTTAGAGTCACTGCAGGGCTAGCCACACCAATGTTTGCTGTGGCTGGATGGTTTGCAATGACTTCATCAGGGTTGGCTGTCACAACTACATACACAAATGATTTTCGTTTATGTGCTGGACGACTTTTGAGTGTGGGTGTTGCAGCACAAACAGCGTCACAAGCTTGTGCTGAAGCGGTACGTCCTGGGGACTTGTCTGCCTGTGTGACCGGAATTGGACGACAAACACAAATTGCAGCATCTGAAGCCCTAGCAAGTTGTCGGCAAGCACGGCGTCCTGAAGAGCTAGGGAGTTGTGTTGTTGGTATCAGCCGCTACACTCGTGAAGCCGTTGGTCTGGAAGTTTTAAATTATTGTGGTCGTAGCTTGTTACCTGTACGTTTTGCTCAATGTGTAGTCGGTTTGCGTGCTGAAGTAGATTTTACCCCGACTCAAGCAATGGAGAGTTGTATCGACGCCAGCGACAAAGTTAGCGGCTTTTTGCCTTCTTTTATTCCGTCAAATCGGCAACCTACGGATTTTAGACCAACTTTTGAGGTTAATCCAATCCCATCTCAACCATCTCAAATCCCGGTAAATCCCAGTAACAGATAAGCTCTACTAACAGTTATCAGTTATCAGTGAGACAGCGCTGCCAAGAGTTGTGCCTTGCGCGACTTTAAGCGTTGTGGCAACTTCGCAGAGGGTCTCCCGACAGAGGCGACTGCGTAAGCGCAAGCGCACGAATCGAGCGTTCGCGCAGCGTCTCCTACGGAGATACGCGTAAGCGTGTCCCTTTGGGACTTACAAAGTAGCGTGTCCGAAGGACATACCCGAAGGGCTATCAGTCAACTTTATACTGCTAACTGTTAACTGTTAACAGGCTTTTAGTCTTCTTTCTTGCCAAACACCATTTGTAGAATCATCGGAACTCCTCCGTCTTGGTGATATCTATCTGCCCAAGCACGGATAATTTCATCCAATTCTTCCATAGCTCTCTCAAATCGCTCTGGTGGGATATCTAGCTCTTCCAAAACACGCATTGTGTTTGGTCTGCGTTCTGCCCAATCTCTCATCATCCGAAAATACCGGGCAGTATCTTCGACCATGATGTAAGTCCGCTCTTGCTCATCAACTGGAGCATAAAAAGGACGAGTCAGAGCATAGAAAGGCATTCCCCAAGGTGAATCAATGCGTGTCACCGTACCAGAGTAGAGCAGACGGCGCTTGATGTGTTCTGCCAATGCTTCACTCAGTTCCATACGATGTTCTGGAGGCAAATCATCCTGAGAGCGCTTGTGCAGAAATTCGATTAACTCCAAAAATTCAAAAGAAGTGATTAACTGAGCATCTGGTAGATTAGATGGCAGTTTTTGCTCAATATGTTTTTTCTCTTCTGATGTCAGATTTGTCCCTGGAACGCGCGATCGTCCTGGTTGCCAAGGATGTTTTTCCATCCATACATAAGGCAACTGAATCAGATAGCCCGGTTCTTGAGAACCGAGCATCTTCAGTAATTTACCCTCAGTTAGCGCTTGTCTAACTTCCTCAACAATGATTTTGACTCGTTTCGGCTCAAGGTGGTGCAAATGCCCTGTCATTCGCAGGTTTTGTCCCTGTTCCAGATAGGTCATGTAAATTGCACACTTTGCAGCCGTTGCTGCTGCATCTAAAAATGCCCCATGCCTATGCCCACTTGTGCGCATAGCGCTAAAAGCTAGATATAGCATGATCTGATCCATTGCACTGGGGCCGAGACGTTTGATCAGATCTACGTCGTTACTCATATTACAAACAGTTGAATAGCACGTTTACAAAATTGTCAGTCAATGGAAAGTAAGTAGTATACACCCACGTTAGGGTAATGTGTTTCCCTTAGATCATCTATTATGCGTTAAGTATGAGTGTTGATGGTAGTCATCGTTGGTAATTCATGCGTGTTTTCAAGCAAAAAATCCGAGCTTGCACTCTATATGTAGAATTCCCTTAGGAAAAAACCGAAAATTTCTGTCACTTAATCGCAGGTATCATATAGAGCATATACGCAGGATAAACTGCCAACCATTTCGTAAGCGCACCTTTCCTCTAGAGGCTTGAACCAACACAATAGAAAATTAGTTCCGACAAAGAAGGCATGGTTTCAAGGAGAATCCCTGCTTTGAAGGCATTGTTTCAGTTCAACAACTAGCTAGTACGTACGGCTAATGGATGATGTATCTTTTAAACAAAGGTAACTTTCGTGGGGTTTACCCTGACTTGCGAAGGGTTCTTCCGAATTTAGGTAGTACTAGGTAGAGCAAGATAATTGTAAGCGAGTTACTCCCGAACCGCATTTATTCGATATCTTCCCTACAGTTTTAGCCTGCCTCAATATAGATCCCGATAAAATCCAGGTTTCAGTGTTTCACCTGCCTTGGTAATAAAGTTGACACAATAACAGGTGGTGCGGCTCTTTGCAAATTGCTATGCTGCTCAAAACTGATAGTTATGTTTTGGGTGTAAAAGCAACTTCTTTTCGGGAAAATCGCTGACCTTACGTTGAAAAGATAATCCAAGGTTCAAACTACCTTCCTGTTTCGACAATTTTTGTTAATTTTATCAATCTGGCTGAGAGAGTAATGTTAGACAAGATACAAAATATTCAAGTATTTTTTTGAAACAATATATATGACAATTGATTTATAGTATTAAATATATTTAAATATTTTTTATTAAATAAAAAGTCTAATTTATGGTATAAATGTAACTCAGATTTTCAAAAAAAAATCAACAAAAGGTACAAATTAACAACTTATTTGTCTAATAAATGCTTGACTTGTTAGTACTTGTAGGCATTTTTAGGAGCAAACAACATAAATGTATATCTTAATAAGTGGAAGAAAAGGGTGTGGGGTTTAACCCCTCAGTCTTAACAAGACAAAATTCTGAATGAAACCCTCCTTGTAATAAGTATTAAATTGCTAACAGTACATAAATGAAATGTGTAAAAGACAAACTTTTTTGTAAATTTTCCGGATTTAGCACTAAAGTTCAGAATTTAGAGCTAACTGTTTATTAACTAAATGCTTAGTGGGTTTGCGGTATAAGATTTCCTTTTTTTCTCCGGAGTTCAAGAACTGCTCGGTTAAGCTTCCCGTGCTGCCATAATGGGTAATACTGATTTCAAAAAATAATGCGACAGATGGTTAGGTTATGTAGGACACTTACCTCAGAAGAATAGAGGCGTCAGTCGCCACGAGGAGCCAGCACTGCGCACGAGAATTTCCTGACCGGGACGATTTTAGATTTTAAATTTTAGATTTTAGATTGGGGGTTGGTCGGTACAAGCCCCGTCCTTCTAGGACGGAATTAATTCCTCAATCCGTCAATTTTAGATTTGCGATTTTAGATTTTAGATTGGGTTGGTTCGTTGTCCCACGAGTTAACTTACAGCAATTTTCAGGTAATTGAACCACAAACTACGGTAAGCTGGTAGTAAAGTAATTGTTAGATTCGATGCCAGTATCTTATTCAGGTGATTTGCGTCGTCGCGTGATTAGAGCTTGGGAA
>JAESGJ010000240.1_pt1 | contig 59881 bp, 48 predicted proteins | sample 9266241 | NCBI WGS metagenome assembly JAESGJ01 (sample SAMN14514841, study PRJNA621669) | algae metagenome | isolation source: Brasilonema octagenarum HA4186-MV1 and co-occurring heterotrophs from wet... | place: USA: Manoa Valley, Hawaii | collected 2009-07-20
AGAAGCTTTGGAACCAGCGTCTCATCTCACATCCCAGATCCGCACCGGCACAAGGCCGACACAAACCCGAGACCGCAAGGACGACGCCGCCCACGCTTCTCTTTCTCAGATCAACTTGTCAAAGAGCCGGACTGCTCGGCCGATGCCGAACGCCCCTACCCTCGAGGAACGGGACGCGAGAGCCTGCCCGGATCAACCACACCGGCTTGGTTCACTCGCGATGTTCCAGAGAGTGAGCCGCCTCAGAAGACGGCTCAACGACCGGGCCGCTGCTGCGGCCGGCGCCGATGAGCGGTGTCTACGCCCGCCCCAGTCCCCCGTCAACACCCCAAACGACAAACCCGCGAAAATTCCGCGACAGCTCGGTGACGCCCCCCCAGGACCCGACCGCGCCGAGAACCGTGCCCAGAGCGGCGTGCGGTGAGGCGTGCCCTCGGCCATCCGCAGGACCGCTCCCCCCTCCCCTGTGCGGGCATTCGCGTTTCGCGGCGTGATCGCGTATAGAGCGAGCCATATCCCCCTCGAGAGCAGATCATCGAGCCATGGCGACGGCGTCGTTCGACACCGCCCGGCGCGCGGCCAGCGCCGTTTCCCCGATCGAGAAGAGCCCGGACGTCCAGCCCGAGGGCCTGCCCGGGCGACCGGTCTCGCTCGTCGGCCTCACACGGGCCGAGCTGAAGGAGAAGCTCCTCGCCATCGGCGTGACCGAGCGCGAGAGCCGCATGCGCGCGGGTCAGATCTGGCATTGGGTCAACTTCCGCGGCGCCACCGATTTCGACGCGATGACCAATGTCGGCAAAGGGCTGAAGGCTGACCTCGCCCGCGCCTACACGCTCGACAGGCCCGAGGTGGTGAGCCAGCAGGTCTCGCGCGACGGCACCCGCAAATGGCTCGTGCGCATGGCGCCGACCGGCAAGCACGACCACAACCGCGGCGCCGAGATCGAGTGCGTCTACATCCCCGGCCCGGACCGCGGCACGCTCTGCGTGTCGAGCCAGGTCGGCTGCACGCTGACCTGCTCGTTCTGCCACACCGGCACGCAGCGCCTCGTGCGCAACCTCTCGGGGCCTGAGATCGTCTCGCAGCTCGTCGTCGCCCGCGACCAGCTCGGCGACTGGCCGGGGCTGATCCCCGGGAAGGACGCCGCCAGCGAGGCCGGCCGGCTGGTGACCAATATCGTGTTCATGGGCATGGGTGAGCCCCTGTACAATCTCGACAACGTGCTCGACGCGCTCGGCGTGATGTCGGACGCGGAGGGCCTCGGGCTCTCGCGTCGGCGCATCACCGTCTCGACCTCGGGCGTGGTGCCGCAGATCGGGCGGCTGGGCGCGGAGGGGAACGCCATGCTGGCAATCTCGCTGCACGCGGTGCGCGACGCGTTGCGCGACGAGCTGGTGCCGCTGAACCGCAAGTACCCGATCGCCGAGCTGCTCCGGGCCTGCCGGGACTACCCGGGCCTCAGCAACGCGCGGCGCATCACGTTCGAGTACGTGATGCTGAAGGGCGTGAACGACTCGGACGCGGATGCGCGCGAGCTGGTGCGGCTGCTCAAGGGCATCCCGGCCAAGATCAATCTGATCCCGTTCAATCCCTGGCCGGGCAGCGCCTATGAATGCTCCGACTGGGACCGGATCGAGCGCTTCTCCGAGATCGTGTTCAACGCGGGCTACGCCTCGCCCGTGCGCACGCCGCGGGGCCGGGACATCCTGGCGGCCTGCGGCCAGCTCAAGAGCGAGACCGAGAAGCTGCGGGCTCGCGCCCGCATGCTGATGGAGGACGGCCTCGGCGCCGAGGGCTTCTACGCCGCCCCCGAAGCCAACGACTAGGTCCCGGGATCCCAAAGGGCCTGAGGCCCTTTGGCGGGGCCTGGGACGCGTAGCCCCAGAATCGGCTCCCCCGGCCCGGCATAGCCGAGTCGGAGGAGCCGAATGCAGGGCTCTGCCCTGCACCCGCGAAAGGCCTCGGGCCTTTCGAAACCGGGACTTGGCGATGCGTCAGATCACGCCGTCGGCGCGCAGCGCGTCGATCGTGGCGCCGTCGTAACCGAGCTCCGCCAGGATCGCCGCGCTGTGCTCGCCGAGCGCCGGCACGGGATCGAGGCGCGGCGCGTAGGCCTCCGTCCGGCCGGGCGGCAGCAGCGTCGGCAGGGGGCCGACCGGCGAGCCGACCTCGCCGAAGCGCCCGCGGGCGTGCAGCTGCGGGTGCGCCCAGAGATCCCCCATCGTGTTCACCCCGGCATTCGCGATGCCCGCCGCGTCGAGCCGGGCCATCACCGCCGCGCGGTCGAGCCCGGCGAAGGCCTCCTCGATGATCGCGGCGAGTTCCATCCGCGCCGCGCTGCGCCGGGCATTCGAGTCGAAGCGCGGGTCCGCGATCAGCTCCGGCCGCTCCAGCACGCGGGCGCAGAACAGCGCCCACTCGCGCTCGTTCTGGAGGCCCAGCATCACGGTGCGCCCATCGCCGGTCGGGAACGGGCCGTAGGGATAGATCGTGGCGTGCGACGCGCCCGCCCGCGGCGGCGGCTCGGCGCCCTCGAAGGCGTAGAGCAGCGGGTAGCCCATCCACTCCGCCATGCACTCGAGCATCGAGATGTCGTAGCGGGCACCGCGTCCCGTGCGGTCGCGCTGGATCAGCCCGGCCATCACGCTCTGCAGGGCGTACATGCCGGCGGCGATGTCGGCGATCGAGTTGCCGGCCTTGGCGGGCGCGTCCGGGCTGCCCGTGACCGACAGGAAGCCGCCCTCGGCCTGGATCAGCAGGTCGTAGGCCTTCTTCTCGCGGTAGGGCCCGTCGTCGCCGTAGCCGGAGATGTCGCACACGACGATGCGCGGGTTCTTCTGCGCCAGCACCTCGTACGAGAGGCCGAGCCGGGCGGCGGCGCCGGGCGCGAGATTCTGCACCAGCACGTCGGCCCGTTCCACCAAGCGGTCGAGGATCCCGGCGGCCTGCGGCGCCTTGAGATCGAGGGTCAGGCTCTCCTTCGAGCGGTTGGTCCAGACGAAGTGCGAGGCCATGCCCCGCACTCGCTCGTCGTAGGCGCGGGCGAAATCGCCGGTGCCGGGGCGCTCGATCTTGATCACCCGGGCGCCGAGATCGGCAAGCTGCCGGGTGCAGAATGGGGCCGCGATGGCGTGCTCCAGCGAGAGCACGGTGATGCCGTCGAGGGGACGCGGGTTCATGAGAATGTCGCCTGCATGCCGACGCGGCCGTCCGAGGTGAGCGTCCAGGCCTCCCCGCTTCGCGCGCGCCCTGCCTCCCCCGTCAGCCGGGCCGAGACGGTCAGCGGCGCGCCGTCCATGACGGGGCTGAGACCGCGGAAGCGGAACGTCTCGGGCGTGCGGCCGGCGAGCCGCGCCGCGAGGTGGAGCAGCCACGTCGCCTGGAGCGGCCCGTGCACCACGAGGCCCGGATAGCCCTCGACCTCGCGCGCGTAGGTGCGGTCGTAGTGGATCCGGTGGCCGTTGAAGGTGAGCGCCGAGTAGCGGAACAGCTGGGTCGGGCCGGGCTCGACGGTCTCCGAGAGGTCGGCCTGCGGCACGCCTCCCGCGGCCTCGGGCGGCTGGCCGGTGCGGCCCGGCGTCATCTCCCGGTAGACGATGTCGTGGCGCTCGGAGACGGCGGGCCCGCGCGCCGTCTCGAAATCGTGGTGGACCGCGACGAAGCAGAGCGGGCCGGTGCGCCCGTGCTTCACCTGAACGTCGCCGATGCGGGAGGTGCGCCGGACCCGGTCGCCGACCCGGAGGGGATCGCGGTGGACGATCTCGCCGCCCGCCCACATCCGGCGCGGCAGCGGCACCGGCGGCAGGAATCCGCCGCGGGCCGGGTGGCCGTCGGGGCCGAGCTCGCGCATCGGCCGGATCGGGGGTGAGAGGCACCAGTGGATCGCGAGCGGCGCGACCTCGCCGGGCTCCGGATCGCCCGGGTCCTGGTCGAGCGTCGCGCGGAAGGCGCGGACCGTCTGCCCGGAGAGCTGGTCCTCGGCGGTCTCGGTGCGGCCGATCCACGTGCGCAGGTGGTCGAGGTCGAGGGGGCTGGCGTCCATCGGGCTCATTCTGGCGGGGCTCGCGAGGCCGCGACCTTGTCACACCGGGCGGGCCGCGCCCAAGACGGCTTTCTTCTCGCACCCATAAGGCGGTGCTATGCGGCCGATCCGGCCGCCGATGGACGATACGCGCCATGGACCTGCGCCAGCTCCGGTACTTCGTCGCCATCGTCGAGCAGGGCTCGTTCTCGCGGGCGGCCGAGGTGCTGCGGGTGGCCCAGCCGGCACTGAGCCAGCACATGCGCCACATGGAGGCTGAGCTCGGGCTGCCGCTGCTGCACCGGGGGCCGCGGGGTGCGGTGCCCACGGAGGCCGGTGCGCGGCTCCTCGGCCACGCCCGCGCCATCCTCGACCGCTTCGCCGAGATCCCCGACAGCGTGCGCGGGGCGGACCGGCCGGTGACGGGGGACGTGCGCATCGGCCTGCCCGGCACGGTGAGCGAGATCCTGTCGGTACCGCTGATCGAGCGGGTGCGCGCCGAGCATCCGGGCGTCCGGCTGCGCGTCGCGGAAGCGATGAGCGGCTACATCCTCGACTGGCTCAACCGGGACGCCGTCGATCTCGCGGTGCTGTACAATCCGGCGGCGCCGAAGGGGCTCGTCCTGCGCCACGCGCTCACCGAGGAGCTGTGCCTGTTCGGGCGCCCCCCGGGCGGGGCGGCCCTGCCGGAGGGGCCGGTGTCGCTGGCGCGGGCGGCGGCCCTGCCCCTGATCCTGCCGGCCCTCTCGCACGGCCTGCGCGACCTGATCGAGGAGGTCGCCGAGACGGAGGGCGTCCCGGTGACGCCCGGCATCGAGATCGATTCCTACGCGCGCATCAAGGAACTCGCCGCGCGGGGCCACGGCTTCGGCATCCTGCCGCGGGCGGCGGTCGCCGCCGAGGTGGCCGCGGGCGCCTTCCAGTCCTGGCCGATCGGCAGCCCGCCCCTGCGGCGGCGGATCTACCTCGCCCACGCCGCCGACCGGCCGCTCTCGGCGGCGGCCTCCGCCGTCTCGGGCCTCGCCTGGGACCTGCTCGGCGAGCTGGTGCGCTCGGGCGCCTGGCCGGCCGATCTGGCTCGGTAGAAACCGATGATTCGCGTCCGGCCGGCCCGCGCCCTTTTCCCGGACGCCCGGAGCGCTTGCGGAAGGTGATCCGGAAAATGGCAGCGTTCTGTCCGTCGGGGTCGGCGCGTCGATGGAGACCGACATCGGACGGTGCACTCTCAAGCCGCCGGAATCGCGGGCGCGGCCCGAGCGCGGCCGTTGACCGGTGCGACGGGGCCCGCCATCTAGGGTCGGCCCGTCATCCGCGAGAGGAAGCCCGGCCCGCCCACCGGCGGGTCCCGGGCTCTACGTCAGCCGCTTGCTCGAGCTTGCCATCGCCGTCGCCCTCATCGCGCTGAACGGCGTCTTCGCGCTCTCGGAGCTCGCGGTGGTCTCGGCCCGCAAGAGCCGCCTGCGCGCGATGGCCGAGGACCGCCGCGCGGGCGCCGCCGCCGCGCTGGCCCTGGCCGAGGAGCCGGGGCGCTTCCTCTCCACGGTGCAGATCGGCATCACCCTCATCGGCATCCTGTCGGGCGTGGTCTCGGGCGCGGCGCTCGGCGACCGGCTGGCCGACATCCTGATCGATACGGGTCTCACCCGCTCGCTCGCCGACACGCTCGGCTACGGCCTCGTCATCGCGGTGATCACCTACCTGTCGGTGATCGTGGGCGAGCTGGTCCCGAAGCACCTCGCCCTGCGCGACCCCGAGGGCATCGCCTGCCTGGTCGCACCGGGGATGCGGCTGGTCTCGCGGGCGGCCAAGCCCGCGGTCTGGCTCCTCGACGCCTCGACCCGGGCGGTGTTCCGGCTGATCGGCCAGGAGACCGAGAGCGCGAGCGCGGTGACCCAGGAGGAGATCCGCGCCCTCGTGGCCGAGGCCGAGACGGCGGGCGTGATCGAGACCGGCGAGCGCCGCATGATCGCGGGCGTGCTGCGCCTCGGCGACCGGGCGGTGCGCGGGGTGATGACGCCGCGCACGGAGGTGCGCTGGATCGACCTCGGCCGCGACGCCGCGGAGATCCGCGCCCTGCTGCTCGACAGTCCCCACTCGGTGCTGCCGGTCATCGACGGCAACCCGGACGACGTGATCGGCGTGCTGCAGGTGCGCACGCTGATCGGCCCGCTCAGCTCCGGGGCGCCGCTCGACCTGCGCAGCCACGTCCGCGCCGCGCCCGTCGTGCCGGACACGATCGACGCCCTCGAGGCCCTGGAGCGGCTGCAGGCGGCGCCCGTGCCGATGGCCCTGGTGCACGACGAGTACGGCCATTTCGACGGGGTGGTGACGCCCGCCGACATCCTCGACGCGATCGCGGGCGCGTTCCACTCGGAGGCCGCCGAACCGGAGGCGGTGCAGCGCGCCGACGGTTCCTGGCTCATCGCCGGCTGGATGCCGGCGGACGAGATGGCCGACCAGCTCGGGATCCGCCTGGAGGCATCCCGCGCCTACGAGACCGCGGCGGGCCTCGTCATCCATGCCCTGCAGCGCATCCCGGAAACCGGCGAGACCTGCGAGATCGCGGGCTGGCGCTTCGAGGTGGTCGATCTCGACGGACGCCGCGTGGACAAGATCCTGGCCACGCGGCTGGCCGAGGAGCCGGTCTGATCGACGGCGCCGGAGTGTCGGACGCGGGCGCGTGATACGGTTGAAGCGTCTGGTCGTTCGGATCCCTCCGGGATGACGCGCGGGTCCCCTCGCGGCCCGGGCGTCTCCGGGCAGCCCGCGGCCCTCCTCGGGTTCGGCGAGCGGTCGTCGCGGCGGCGGATCGGCCCGGGTCCCCGAGGCGGGACGGGCGCGTTACTCCGTCACGATCTTGTAGCCCTGGCCCGGCCGCAGGGCGGCGTTGCGCTCCAGGCCGTTGAGGACGAGGAAGCGGTCGAGCGCCCGGTCGGGCACCGCCATGCGGCGGGCGAGGTCCTCCGGATTCGTGGAGGATGCCTGCACCACCTGGAGCCGCAGGGGGCGCAGGGCCTGCGTCTCCGCGGACGAGACCGCGGCGAGGCTCGCGATCCAGCGCCGGAAGGCCGGATCGGGGTCGGTCGCGCCCTTGGCGGCCATGATCATGCGGTAGGTTGCCTCGCCCACGCGCAGCGCCGCGAGCCGGAAGGTCCAGTCCTTGCCGCGCGACAGTGCGGTCGCCGCCGGATAGGGGCCGACCTCGCGCAGCTCGACCGAGCCCGGCTCGATCGCGTCGTTCCAGGTCGCCTTCAGCACCGCGTCGAGGCCCTGGCCGGATTCGGCATCGACCTGATCGAACAGCAGGCGGCGGCTGCCCTCCGGCGTGGTGCCGAGCACGGCGTTGCGGGTGTTCTCGATCGCGAAGCCGTCCGGCACCTCGAAGGCGATGCCGAGGCTCGGATGGATGAAGCGGCGCCCGCGCACCGCGCCCTCGCCGGGATTGTCGCCGTAGGCGAGCCCGTCGATCGCCGCGAGGTAGCGCGCGCGGTCGTCCACACCGATCCCGGGCGCGCCGCTGCGGCGGGCGGCGCGCGTCACCAGGGTGATGCGCTCGGCGGTGCCCGGATGGGTCGCCAGCATGTCGGGCTCGCCGGGCGCCCCGGTGCCGGTCTTGAGTGCCAGCGTGCGGTTGAGGCTCGTGAGGAAGCGGCCCGCGCCGTAGGGGTCGTAGCCGGCCCGCGCCAGCGTGCGCACGCCGACCCCGTCCGCCTCCAGCTCCTGCTCGCGGGAGAAGCGGGCGAGCGCGAAGCGGGACTGGTTCTGCAGCTGCGCGCCGGTGGTCGGATCGTTCAGCACGTCCGCCACCACGCGGCTGACGAGCTGCGAGCGCAGCTCCAGCTCCGTGCGGGCCGTGGCGTGGGCCAGCGTGACGTGGGCGATCTCGTGGGCCAGCACCGCGGCGATCTCCGAGGTGTCGGAGGCGAGCGCCACGAGCCCGCGGGTGACGTAGAGCCGGCCGCTCGGCAGCGCGAAGGCGTTGACCACGGAGGAATCGAGCAGCGTCACCGCGTAGGTCTGGTCCGGCCGCTCGCTCGCGCGGACCAGCCGGTCGGTGACCTCGCTGACGAGCTGGAGCGTCGCGGGCGCCCGGTACTCGCCCCCGAAGGAGGCCACGAGCTTGAGGTGATCCGAATCGCCCGGCCGCTGCCGGCCGGTGGTGCGCGGCGCCTCGGCCGGCACCGTGACGGCGGCGGGCGCCAGGAGGGCGCCGGTCTGCTCGGCGGCGCAGCCGGCAAGCCCGAGCACGGCCAAGAGCACGGGCACGGGCACGGGCACCAGCGCGCAGGCCATCGCCCGCACGCGTCCCTCACCGCTCCCGCCCTGTCCCGCGCCCCTCTGCATGCCCCGATTCGGCGCCGCGGCGCCCGTCCTCCGTCCCCGCCTCGTCGAGCGGCTCGACCAGTTCCGGCACCGCGACCTCGATCACCGGACCGCGCCGGATCTCGACCACGCCCCGCACCCGGACACGTCTGCCGGTGAGCCCCGCCCCAGTCAAACCATGTTCGAGCACCCGGCGCCAAGTGCGTTTCGACACTGTGACCGTGAGCCCGTCCTCGCCCCGGCGCACGAAGTCGAGGTAGGTGCGGGCGGCCCGCTCGCCGACGTGGCGCACCCGTCCCTCGACCACGACGAAGCGCCCCGCCAGCGCGCGCAGGGCCGGCCCGTCCCGCGCCTCGGGGAGCGGCGCCCGCCACAGGCCGAGCCCGCGCGCCCGCGCCCCGGCCTCGGCCCGCAGCAGCGCCGGGCGGCAGAGCGCGTCGGCCTCGCCCGGATCGACGGCGGCCAGCCCCGCGGCGGCGAGCCCGCCCGCGAGGTCGGCCTCCCCGTCCTCGGGGACGAGGTCGGCGCGCCGGCGCCCCCAGCGGTCGGGCGCGCCGCGGGGCACGACGGTGAGATCCCCCGCGCGCCGCGCCTCCAGCCACGCCCGGGCGGCGCGGTCGGCCTCGGGCTCGTCCGGCCAGCGCAGCGAATCGAGGAGCACGCGGGCACCGGAGGCGAGGCGGATCTCGCCGCGGGGGCCGACCTCCGCGAGCCGGTCGGCCCGGGCCGCCCCGGCCCCGCATTCGGCCGCCCCCTGCGCGGCGACCGGGCCCTGCGCGGCGGCCGGGCCCCAGCCGAACGCCATCAGCGCGACCGCGAGCGGGGCAAGTCCGTCCCGGACCCACCGGGCGACCGGTCCCACCCGCAGGCGTGATGTTCCAAGCGCCCGGCCGACCGCCCATGGCGGCGCCCGCTCCCCCGGCGTCATCCCGGGACCGCGGGGTGGAACCCGGAACGAGGCCGGTGAGAACCACATCGCGACAGGCATTCCCCCGATCCACCGGTCCGGCCACGGTTGGCCCCGGGAGCGGAGGATGCTATGAGGGCGGCGGTGTGTCTCCGTAGCTCAGCTGGACAGAGCACAGGTTTCCTAAACGCAAATTGGGCGCCGCGCCGGGAAACCGCGCGGCGGATCCGCTCAAAGTCGGGGAAAGCTCACGGCGCTCGTCGCGCCCTGCCGATCCCGAGCCAAGCCGGATGCCCCGTCAGGGGCCCGGAAGGTGTAGAGACTAGACGGGCGGCACCTAACGGCCGGATCTCCGGGTCCGCGCCCAAGGTGAAGGGATAGTCCAGACCACGAACGCCGCGGGAGAGCCGGGGCGGCGGCGAAAGCCGAAGTGGGATGAAACCTGGGGTCGCAGGTTCGAGCCCTGCCGGGGACACCACCCCCTCATTATGGTATAATTTGTCCGGTGCTGCACGCTCCGGCGCAACAATGTAACGGTTCGCGCCGTGACAAAACGTGCGCCAGCGCCTAAGCTTGACCGTATCCAAGCCCGGACGGCCGAGCCTCCGCTGTCCGGGCCGCAATGCGAGAGCGTGATGGCAGGCCAGAAGACCGATCAGCGCGACGTCTATGTCGGACAGCGCATCGCCGAGCAACGGCGCAAGGCCTCCCTGACGCAGAGGCGCGTGGCCGAAAGCTTCGGCATGTCGGCCGCCCAGCTGCAGAAGTACGAGAAGGGCACGAACCGGATCAGCGCGATCCATCTCGACATCTTCTCGCGCATGACCGGCGTCCCGCTGGAGTACTTCTTCCAGGGCGCCCCCCGGCTCGACGACCTGCAGCAGGGCGGCTTCGGCGAGGGGCGGCAGCAGCCCTACCAGGCCGAGGGCGACCTGCAGAACCTCGCCGAGGCCATGGCCCGGCGCGTGGGCGAGCACCTGCCCGAAGCGGTCCGGAAGGACCTCGCCGCGGCCGCGCAGGCCTTCGGGCGGAAGCTCGGCGGCTGATTCGCCGTGGCGGGCGGCCGGGGCTGATGTTCCGGTCGCTTCGTCCGGAATAACGGATGCGTTCGCCATTTCGGCTTGACCCTCGGCGGTGACGGGTGCGAGAAACCGCACCGTCAATCCGGGCCCGTCGCCTCCGCCGCGAGGATGCGCCCGTCTCACACGGGATGCACCGCGATGCCGCGCTCAGACTATCTGTTCACCAGCGAGTCCGTTTCCGAGGGTCATCCGGACAAGGTCTGCGATCGGATCTCCGACACGGTCGTGGACGCCTACCTCTCGGCGATGCCGGAGGCCCGCCTCGGCGTCGAGACGCTGGCCACCACCAACCGCATCGTCATCGCGGGCGAGGTGCGCGGCCCCGATTCGGTGACGTTCAAGGATCTGGAAGCGCTGACCCGCGAGGCCGTGCGCGACATCGGCTACGAGCAGTCGGGCTTCCACTGGAAGAACAACGACGTCGCCATCCACCTGCACGCGCAGTCCGCCGACATCGCGCAGGGCGTGGACGCGGCCGGCAACAAGGACGAGGGCGCGGGCGACCAGGGCATCATGTTCGGCTACGCCGCCGATGAGACCCCGGAGCTGATGCCGGCCCCGATCTTCTACGCCCACAAGATCCTCAAGGACCTCGCCGACGCCCGCAAGGCGAAGGATGGCGACGCGGCCAAGCTCGGCCCCGACGCCAAGAGCCAGGTCACGGTGCGCTACGCGAACGGCCGACCGGTCGAGGTGACGCAGATCGTGCTCTCGACCCAGCACCTCGACGAGTCGCTCGATTCGGCCGACGTGCGCGCCATCGTGGAGCCCTACATCCTGCGCGCCCTGCCGGAGGGCTGGGTCAACGAGGGCACCGTCTGGCACGTCAACCCGACCGGCAAGTTCGTGATCGGCGGTCCCGACGGCGACGCGGGCCTCACCGGTCGCAAGATCATCGTGGACACCTACGGCGGCGCGGCGCCCCACGGCGGCGGCGCCTTCTCGGGCAAGGACCCGACCAAGGTCGACCGCTCGGCGGCCTACGCGGCCCGGTATCTGGCCAAGAACGTGGTCGCGGCCGGCCTCGCGCGGCGCGCCACGATCCAGCTCGCCTACGCGATCGGCGTGTCGAAGCCGCTCTCGATTTACGTCGACCTGCACGGCACCGGCACCGTGGACGAGGCCCGGCTCGAGGCGGTCCTGATGGACGCCCTCGACCTCTCGCCCCGCGGCATCCGCACGGCGCTCCAGCTCAACAAGCCGATCTACGCCCGCACCTCCGCCTACGGCCATTTCGGCCGGGCGCCGGAGGCGGACGGCGGCTTCTCCTGGGAGCGCACCGACCTCGCGCCCAAGCTGAAGTCGGCCTTCTGAGCCCTCCGATGAGCGGGAGGGATCTCACCCCTCCCGCGCCGGAGGGTGTTCACGACGCGGACGGTGCGCCCGAGCGCGCCTTCTTCGGCCGTCGCAAGGGCAAGCGCCTGCGCGACGCGCAGGAGCGGCGCCTCGCCGGGCTGCTGCCCGCGCTCCGGGTCACGGTGCCGGAAGCCGGCACCCTCGATCCCGCGACGCTCTTTCCCGCGGTCCCGTCCTTGCGCGAGGTCTGGCTGGAGATCGGCTTCGGCGGGGGCGAGCACCTCGCCGCCCAGGCGGCCGCGCACCCGGACATCGGCATCATCGGGGCCGAGCCCTTCGTCAACGGCGTGGTCAAGCTCCTGCGGGCGATCGACGAGCAGGGCTTGCGCAACGTGCGCATCCGCGACGAGGACGTCACCGCGCTGCTCGCCCGGCTGCCCGATGCCTGCCTCGCCCGCGTCTACCTGCTCTATCCCGATCCCTGGCCGAAGCGCCGCCAGCGCAAGCGCCGCTTCGTCTCGGAGGCCTCGCTCGCCGAGATCGCGCGCGTCCTCAAGGACGGCGGCGTGTTCCGCTTCGCCAGCGACATCGACGACTATGCCGGCTGGACGCTGGCGCGCGCCGCCCGCTGCCCGGACCTCGCCTGGACGGCGGAACGGGCCGACGACTGGCGGCAGCCCTTCCCCGGCTGGCCCGGCACCCGCTACGAGGCCAAGGCGATCGCGGCCGGGCGCCGGCCGACCTACCTGGAATTCGCCCGCCGCCCGCGCGATTGAGGCGCGCGGGCCTTCCGCGCGCGTTGCTACCATCCGCCCTACAAGCGCGGCCTTGCCGCAGCGGCGCGCTCCGGCCATGGTGCGCGACCGGGACGGGGGCGTCACCGGGGCCGCGAGCAGCCCCGGGCGTTCGAGGATGCGGTTTGGGCGAGGCCACTGACCACGATCAGGCGGGAGCCGGGGAGATGTTCCGCGCGGCCTTCGTGCAGGCGGAGATCGGCCTCGCCGTGCTGGATGATGGCGGAACCCGGCTCCGCGAGGCGAACCCCGCCCTCTGCGCGCTGCTCGGCTATCCGGCGGGCGCGCTGAAGGACCACCTCTTCGCGGACCTTCTCGCCCCGGGCGAGGAGCCGGGCGAGGGCATCCGTTCCTGGCGCCGGGCGGACGGCGCGGCCCTCGACGTCCGGGTGCGCCGGAACGGGCCGGTCCTCACCGTCGAGGCGGTCGATCCCGACGCGGCGGCCCATTCCGAGGAGAACCGCGAGGCGCTCGCCGCCGCGGGCCTCGGCGAGTGGCGCTGGGAGCGGGCGAGCGGCCGGGTGATCCTGTCGCGGCGCGCGGGCCAGATCCTCGGCCACCCCGCCGGCACGGCACCGACCTGGGCGACGCTGCGGCAGGCCCTGCCCGAGGCGGCGCTGGAGCGGCTCGTCGCGGCGGTGCGCACGAGCCTGGCGGAGGGCGTGCCCTACACGTTCGAGGGAGCGCTGCGCCGGCTCGACGACGGCCGGACGGTGGTCGTGGCCAGCCGCGGCCAGCCCGTCCGCGGCCCGGACGGCACGGTGACGGGCCTCGCGGGCGTCGTGCAGGACATCACCACCCGGGTCCAGGCCCGGGACGAGCTCGTGGCCCGCGACCACCGCCTGCGCGCCGCGACCTCGATCGCCCGGCTCGGCATCTTCGAGTGGCACATGCTCGAGGACCAGGCGATCTGGGAGAACGAGCGGATGTTCGAGATCTTCGGGCGCGTTCCCCAGGACGGCACCATCGGCAAATCGGAGTTCCTCGACGACATCCTCCACCCGGACGACCGCGACCGGGTGCGCAGCGCGATCTCGCGGGCGTTGCGCGAGGACGACATCCTGCACGTCACGGGGCGCGTCCGGCGCAAGAGCGACGGGGCGTGGCGCACCATCGACATGGCCGGCCGCTTCGAGCGCGACGCGCCGAACCGCCTGCCGCGCCGCCTGATCGGCGTGGTCGCCGACGTCACCGACCGGCGCACCGCCGAGGAGCGCCAGACGCTCCTGATCCGCGAGCTGCACCATCGGGTGAAGAACACGCTCGCCACCGTGCAGGCGATCGTCGGCTCGACGGCGCGCACCGCCTCCGGGATCGAGAGCTTCTACGAGGCCTTCGTCGGGCGCATCAAATCGCTCGCCCACACCCATACGGTCCTCACCGAGGACACGTGGCAGACCGCCAACCTGCGCGACCTCCTGGCCAACGAGTTGAAGCCCTACGCCGAGTCCGCGGCGGCGGACGCGGCCGACGGGCGCGTCGTCCTCGACGGCCCCGACCTCGACCTGCCCTCCGAGATGGCGGTTCCGGTCGGCATGGCGATCCACGAACTGACCACCAACGCCGCGAAGTACGGCGCGCTCTCGAACCGCCGCGGCCGGGTCGCGGTGACGTGGTCGCTGGAGCCGGGCGAGGCGGCCGGCATCCTGCATTTCCGCTGGCGCGAGAGCGGCGGCCCGCCCGTGCAGCCGCCGCGCCGCCAGGGCTTCGGCTCGCGCCTGCTCCAGCGGGTGCTGACCGCCCAGGTCCAGGCCGAGGTCGAGACCGACTACGCCCCGGAGGGCTTCACGCTCACCATGCGCGCGCCGCTGCCAGCCCGCGACCGGACGCTGAACCCGCTGGCGGGGTGAGCCCCAAGGATCGCGCCGTTGCCGAGGGGCGCCGTCCGCGCCCTCGTCAGGCCGCGCCGCGGGTGCTGCGCTCGCCGCCCGCGTCCACGAAGGCCTTGAGTTCGTCGAGCGACGCGAAGGTGAAGCGGCCCTGCGGGGTCTCGGCCTCGATCGAGCCGTCGGCGAACATGACGTAGGTGTTGCCGCCGGAGGCGTACTTTCCCACCACCTCCCGGCTCGCCCGGGGGGCTTCCGGCTCCGGCGCGGGCGGCCCGGCGGGCTCCTCGGCCGGCACCTGCGCCGCGTCGAGGCTCGGACGCAGCTCAGGCTTCTCCGCCTCCGCGGCGTCGCGAGCGACGAACAGGTCGCCGTCCTGGCCGACCCCGTCGTCCGGCTCCACCGGCCGCGCCGGCGCCTCGACGGCGGCGGGCTCCGGGTCGCGGGCGGCCGGCGGGGCCTCTTCGTCGATCTGCGGGGGCGCCTGGAGGTTTCGCGGCAAATCCTGATCGGCGAGCGGCTGGTCCTGATCGGCCTGCGGATGATCGTTCGACGTCTGCGGCGGCTTGGGCTCCAGGCCCGGCATCGGCAGTTCGGGCTCGCGCGCCGGCTCGGGCGCCGCGGGCTCGAACAGGCTGTCCTCGAAGGTGGGCTCCGCCTGCCGGCGCCCGCCGGCCGCGAGCGCGGCGCCGCCGAGCCCCGCCGCGCCGCCGAGGGCGGCCGGCAGCACCGGGCGCGGCGCGGCGGCCTCCGCCCGCGGCATCTCCGGGAAGGGCGGCAGCGCGGTCGGCACCGGGACGGCGCGCTCCCCGAGGCCGCGCTCGACCCGCCGCAGATACACCGCCACCACGCCGAGGCCGCCCAGCACCGCGCCCGCCGAGGCCGCGACGGAGCCGGCGATCACCATGGCCAGCCCGCTCTCCAGGCGCACGAACGGGAACCCCTGGACGACGGCGGCGCTGCCGCCGATCACCATGGCTGCGGCGAGCGCGAACAGCGCAACGATCATGATACTCTCTGGAACAGGCCGGCCCTTGCCCGGATCCGGGCGCGGCGCACAGTAAGGCCCTGGACCGGTTTTGCAAAACCGAACGCCCGGCCCCGGCGCGCGCCGTGCGGGGAAAAGCCGCGGCGCGGCGTTGCCGAGCCCGGCACCGCGACTTACCTACCGGGCCGTCGATGCTCGGCCGGCCGGGCGCGGCCCGGGAACGGGGGTCCCGACGGGATTCCCGAGGCCCCGGAGCCGGCGCCGAGCCGCCAGGATCGGGCGCGGGCCGGCGCGCTGCACGGCCGAAGAGCCCGAGAGACCAGCCCCGAGAACGGAGACGGAGCCCATGACCTTCACCCTGCCGGAACTGCCCTACGCCTACGACGCCCTGGCCCCCTACATGTCGAAGGAAACCCTCGAGTTTCACCACGACAAGCACCACAAGGCCTATGTCGATACGGGCAACAAGCTCCTTGAGGGCACCGACCTCCAGGGCAAGAGCGTCGAGGAGATCGTCCGGGCGAGCTACAACACCAACCAGGCGCTCTTCAACAACGCCGGCCAGCACTACAACCACGTCCATTTCTGGCAGTGGATGAAGCCCAACGGCGGCGGCACCCCGCCCGGCGCGCTCGCCAAGAAGATCGACGAGGATCTCGGCGGCTTCGAGAAGTTCAAGGCCGACTTCATCCAGGCCGGCATCGGCCAGTTCGGCTCCGGCTGGGCCTGGCTCGCGGTGAAGGACGGCAAGCTCGCCATCCTGAAGACCCCGAACGGCGAGAACCCGCTGGTGCACGGCGCCAAGCCGATCCTCGGCGTCGATGTCTGGGAGCACTCCTACTACATCGACTACCGCAACCGCCGTCCCGACTACCTCAAGGCCTTCATCGAGAACCTCGTGAACTGGGAGCACGTGGAGAAGATGTACGCCGAGGCGAACGCCTGAGGCTCGTCCACGTCGGCGCCCCGCCGGGGCGCCCCCCCCGGCTGTCCGGTGAGCCGCGCCCCCAACCTGGGGGCGCGGTTTACTTTTGTCCGCAACTCTGCGGTGCGTTCGTCACCGAACGTTCAGGAAGGTCTTGCCAGAAGCTCCCTGGAATATTTCTGATTTGCGCGGCGCCCATTCATCGCGGTCGCCGGGCCAGGAGGGGGCTGAGCCGTGAGCCGAGCGAGCGACCGTGCCGACGTGAGTGCGCCCGCACTGCCCGAGACAGAGGCTCTGCGCGGGTCCGGCGCCCTGTCGCCCGCCATCCGGGACCATCTCGGCGCGCAGCTGCGCGAGAGCTACGCCGTCCTGATCGAGGAGGCCGCGCCGGACACCTTCGTGGACCTGATACGCCGCCTCGTGGCGGCCCTCGACGGCCACGCGGCGGCGGACGAGAAGGTCTTCGGCGAGGACCTGATCGCGGCGCTGCCGGCGCTTCGCGCCTTCGCCCTGTCGCTGGCGGTGAGCGCCGCGCGGGCGGACGACCTCGTGCAGGAGACGGTGCTGAAGGCCTGGGCCAACCGGGAGAAGTTCCGCCCCGGCACGAACTTCACCGCCTGGCTGTTCACGATCCTGCGCAACCAGTTCTACAGCGAGATCCGCAAGCACCGCCGCGAGGTCGAGGACGTGGACGGCGCCGCCGCCGCGACGATGGTCAGCCTGCCCGATCAGGTCGAGCGCATCGCGCTCCAGAACGTCTGGTCGACGATGGCCAAGCTCCCGGCCTCGCAGCGGGAGGCGCTGCTGCTGGTGGGCGCGCACGGCCTCACCTACGAGGCCGCCGCCGCGGTGATCGGTTGCCAGACCGGTACGGTGAAGAGCCGCGTCAGCCGCGCCCGCGCCTGGCTCGCCGACGCGCTCGGCCTCGACCGCGCCGAGCAGGGCCTGGCCTCGGGAACCACGCGGGCCTGACCCGGCGCGGGCTCCCGGGGCGCGCGAAACCCGGGCGGGTGTTGCGGTGCCCGCGCATCGGGCGGCGGGCGGATCTGCTACGGCAGGGCTCATGCCCGCTCCGCATCCCTCCGAGGTCCGCGCCCCGTGATCCGCTCCATCCTCTCGGTCGGCGGCTGGACGCTCGTCTCGCGCGCCACCGGCTTCGCCCGTGACGTGGTGATGGCCGCCGTGATGGGCGCGGGGCCGGTGGCCGACGCCTTCGTGGTGGCCTTCCGGCTGCCGAACCATTTCCGGGCGATCTTCGGCGAGGGCGCCTTCAACACCGCCTTCGTGCCGGCCTATGCGGGGCTCTCCGAGGCCGGGGAGCCGGGCGCCGCGCGGGCCTTCGCGGACCGCGTCTTCAGCCTGATGCTCGCCGTGCAGGTCGTGCTGCTGGGCCTCGCGCTCCCGCTGATGCCGCTGGTGGTGCGGGCCCTGGCGCCCGGCTTCTCGGAGGACCCGGAGCGGTTCGGGCTCGCCGTCTCGCTCACCCGCATCACCTTCCCGTACCTGCTGTTCATGACGCTGGTGACGCTGACCTCGGGCGTCCTCAACGCGCATCGCCGCTTCGCGGCCGCCGCCGGCGCGCCCGTGCTCCTCAACCTCGCGATGCTGGCGGCGCTGGCGCTCGCCTTCCTGTTCCCGAACGCCGCCTACGCCGCCGCCTGGGGCGTGGCGGTCTCAGGGCTCCTGCAGTTCGGTCTGGTCTGGTGGGACGCGCGCCGGGCCGGGATCGCCCCGGGGCTGGCGCGCCCGACCCTGCGGGATCCCGCCATGATCCGCTTCTTCAAGGTGCTGGGCCCCGCCGTGATCGGCTCGGCCGGGTTCCAGATCGCGACGTTTGCCGACACCATCATCGCGAGCCTGCTGCCGACGGGCGCGGTCTCGGCGCTGTACTATGCCGACCGGCTCTATCAGCTCCCGTTCGGCGTCATCGCCATCGCGGCCGGCACCGTGCTGCTGCCCGAGATGAGCCGGCGCATCGCGGCGGGCGACGTGGCGGGCGCGCACGCGGTGCAGAACCGGGCGGCGGGCTTCTCCCTCGCGCTGTCGGCCCCCTTCACGGTGGCGTTCCTGACCCTGCCGGGGCTGATCATGGCGGCCCTGTTCCAGCGCGGCGCCTTCGGGGCCGAGGACGCGGCGCGCGCCGCCGAGGTGCTGGCCGCCTACGGGCTCGCCCTGCCGGCGGTGGTGCTGGTGCGCAGCGCGGTCGCGAGCTTCTACGCCCGGCAGGACACCAAGACACCGCTCTGGGCCTCGCTGACGGCCATCGCCGTCAACGTGGCGCTCAAGCTCGTGCTCACCGGCCCCTACGGCGTCACCGGCCTCGCGCTCGCCACCGCGATCAGCCAGTGGGTGAACCTCGCGCTCCTCGTGGGGCTGGCCCGGCGCCGCGGCTGGACCGCGCCGGGCCGGACGCTCGGCCTCACCGTGATCGGCGTGGCGCTCGCCTGCGCGGGTCTCGCGGGGGTCGCGGTCTACGGCCTTCCACTCGCCGAAAGGCTGGTGCCGGCGCTGCCGCACGCGCGCGAGATCGCAGTCCTGGGCCTGCTGGGTTTGGCGGGCGCCGCGGTCTACGGCACCCTGCTCCTCGGCCTGCTCCACCTGTTCGGCCTGCGCCTGCGGCGGCGCTGAGGCGATGGACCGGCACCGGCATCAGGGGCTGAAGATCAGCACGAGGTAGACGAAGAACAGGATCAGGTGCACCGCCCCCTCCAGCACCGTGGTGCGCGGCCCCGAGAAGGTGAGCCCGCTGAGGATCAGCGTGACGGCGAGGAGCGCCATGCCGGTCGGGCTGAGGCCCAGGATCACGGTCTGCCCGGAGATCAGCCCGATCGCCAGCACCGCCGGCACGGTCAGCCCGATCGTCGAGGTCGCCGCCCCCAGGCACAGGTTGATCGCCCGCTGCAGCTCGTTGCGGGCGATGGCCTTGAGCGCCGAGATGCCCTCGGGCGTGAACACGATCGCGGCGATCAGCACGCCGCCGAGGGCGGAGGGCGCGCCGAGGGCCGCGATGCCGTGGTCGAGGATCGTCGCGAGGCTCTTCGACAGGAGCACGATCGGCAGGATGTTGGCGACCAAGAGCCCGATATGCCGCACGACCATGCCGGCCGAGGCCCGGTGCTTGGCGGGCGCCTCGACCGCCTCGGTGCGCTCGGCCTCGGCCCGGGCGCGCGGATCCTTGAAGAAGTCGCTGTGCCGGCCCGTCTGGATCAGCAGGAACACACCGTAGAGCGCCACCGTGAAGATCGAGAACGCCACCGCCTGGAACTGCGTCAGCGAGCCGTCGGGGGTCGAGGTGGTGAAGTTCGGGATGATCAGCGCGATGGTGGTGAGCGGGATGATCACCGCCAGGAAGGCGGAGGCGCCCTGCAGGTTGTAGCTCTGCTGGTGGTGGCGCAGGCCGCCGACGAGGAGCCCGAGGCCCACGACCCCGTTCAGCACGATCATCAGCACGGCGAACATCGTGTCGCGCCCGAGCGTCGGCGCGGCCTTGGCCGAGAGCATCACGGCCGAGACCAGCGCCACCTCGATGATCACGATGGCGAGCGTCAGGATCAGCGTGCCGAAGGGCTCGCCCAGCATCTCGGCGAGTTCCTCGGCCTCGTGCACCACCCCGAAGGCGGCCCACAGGATGACCGCGAGCAGCCACGCGAAGAGCAGGCTCGCCCAGAGCGGGCTGGCGAGGTCCCCGAGCCAGTCCTTGCCGAACCACCAGAACGCCGCGACGCTCGCCCACGCCACCGCCAACCGCAGAATGCCGCCCATCGCCGCCCCCCTCGCGCACGGTTAAGCTTTTGCGGGGCGAGAGGTTGCGTCGAATCGGCGCGCTCTTGCGGCCCCTCCCGCAGCGCGCCACTCTGTCGCCGACCGAAGCACCTGCGAGGAGACGATGCTGCGCGTATCCGTGACGGAAGCCGAGGGACAGATAGCCGAGCTTGTCCGCCGCGCCGAGGCGGGGGACGAGGTCGTGCTGACGCGGCGGGGTCGGGCGGTAGCGCGCCTCGCGCCGGTCGCGGCCGGTCCGGACCGTACGGCGCGCCGCGCCCTGATCGAGTCCGTCCGGCTCTCCGCCGCCGAGAAGGCGCGAGCGGGCAGCGGCGCCGCGGACGCCGCGGATTTCCTCTACGGCGATGACGGCCTGTCCGCGTGATCGCGGTCGACACCTCGGCGCTGATGGCGATCCTGCTCGCCGATCCAGCGGCCGAGGCTTGCGCCGCCGCGCTCGAAGCGCACGCCGACATCCTCATCTCCGCCAGCACGCTGTCGGAGGCTCTCATCGTCGCGGGCCGCCGGAACCTCTCGGAGGAGTTGACCCGCCTGATCGACGGGCTGGGCCTTGAGGTCGTGCCGGTCACGACCGAGACGGCACGGGCCGTGGCGGACGCCTACGGCCGCTGGGGCAAGGGCGTGAATCCGGCCGCGCTCAACTTCGGCGACTGCTTCGCCTACGTGACGGCGCGCGACCATGGCTGTCGTTTGCTCTATGTCGGCAACGACTTTGCCCGGACCGATATCCCCGGCGTTCTCTGAATGACGCGCCGACGCAACCGCGCCATGCGGTGGAACCTATGGCGCGACGCCACGAAAACAGGTATTGCATAACGCTCCGCAACTCGATTCGAGACCGCTTCGCCCGCGACCTGAGCGCGTCGTCACGCGCCCGTCCGGCCCGGTCGTGAGAGCCTGACCTTTGCCGTTTCCCACTCTGCCCGCCGCCATCGCGCGGGCGCTCGACGAGCGCGGCTATGCCGAGCCGACCCCGGTGCAGAGCGCCGTCTTGGAGGCTGCCGGCCAGGGCCGCGACCTTCTCGTCTCCGCCCAGACCGGGTCCGGCAAGACCGTGGCCTACGGTCTCGCCATGGCCGGCACGCTGCTGGGCGAGGCCGACGCGCTGCCGCCCCCGGGCGCCCCGCTCGCCTTGGTGATCGCGCCGACGCGCGAGCTCGCCCTTCAGGTCCAGCGCGAGTTGTCCTGGCTCTACGCCCCGGCCGGGGGCCGCGTCGTCTCCTGCGTCGGCGGCATGGACCCGCGGCGCGAGGCGCGGATGCTCGCAGACGGCGTGCACATCGTCGTCGGCACGCCGGGGCGCCTGCGCGACCATCTCGAGCGCCGCAACCTGCACCCGGAGGCGCTGCGCACCGTGGTCCTCGACGAGGCCGACGAGATGCTCGACCTCGGCTTCCGCGAGGACATCGAGTTCATCCTCTCGGGCACGCCGGCCGAGCGGGCGACCTTCCTGTTCTCCGCCACCCTGCCCCGGGACATCGAGTCCCTGGCCGAGCGCTACCAGCGCGACGCGCTGCGCCTCGCCATCAAGAGCGAGGTCCGCGGCCACGCCGACATCAGCTACCGGGCGATCCGGGTGGTGCCGCGCGAGATCGAGCACGTCGTCCTCAACGTGCTGCGCGAGGCCGACGCGCCGACCGCGATCGTGTTCTGCAACACCCGCAACGCGGTGCGCCATCTCCAGGCGAGCCTGACCGAGCGCGGCTTCTCGGTGGTGGCGCTCTCGGGCGAGCTCGGCCAGGGCGAGCGCAACGCCGCGCTCCAGGCGCTGCGCGACGGGCGCGCCCGGGTCTGCGTGGCGACCGACGTCGCCGCGCGCGGCATCGACCTGCCGACCCTGAGCCTCGTCATCCACGCCGACCTCCCCCACGACGCCGAGGTGATGCAGCACCGCTCCGGCCGCACGGGCCGCGCGGGCCGCAAGGGCGTGAGCGTCCTGCTGGTGCCGAACGCCCGCCGCCGCCGGGCCGAGCAGATGCTCGCCATCGCCAAGGTGACGCCCGAGTGGATGGGCCCGCCCACGGCGGACGAGATCCGCCGCCTCGACGGCGAGCGCATGCTCGCCGACCCGCTCTTCAGCGAGCCGCCGGCCGAGGAGGACGTGGCGCTGGCCGAGACGCTGCTCGCCGAGCGCTCTCCGGCCGAACTCGCCGCGCTGCTGGCCCGCGTCTACCGCACCCGCCTGCCGGCGCCCGAGGATGTCACCGATCCGGGCGACCGGGGCGGGCGCGCCGTCACGGGCCGCGCGCCCTACGACCCGATGGATGCCGAGCGCATCGCCGCGATGGGCCCGGCGGTGTGGTTCCGGCTCAATCTCGGCCGGCGCGACAACGCCGACCCGCGCCGCCTGCTCCCGCTGCTGACCCGGCGCGGCAAGGTCGATCGCGAGGTGATCGGCGCGATCCGCATCTTCGAGCGCGAGACCAAGTTCGAGATCCGCGGCGGCGCGGCCCGGCAGTTCGCCGAGGCCTTCGCCCGCAACGGCTCGCCGGAGATCCAGGTGGAAGCGCTCGGCAACGAGGGCGCGCCGCCGCCGCGGGACTTCAAGAGCCCGCGCGCGACCAAGCACACCCGCCATGTCGAGCGGGGCGCCGAGCGCGCACCGGGCGCCAAGCCTCCCTACCGCAAGGGCAAGGTCGCCCGCGTGCCGCAACAGGGCTGAGCCATCGCGCCGCTTCGCGGCACTTCATCTTATGATTCCCACCGCCGTCATTCCGAGGCGCCGTAGGCGACCCCGGGATGACGGCCCGAAGGTGGGACATATCAGCCCGCAAAACGAAACGGGCTCCGCCTCACAGAGGCGGAGCCCGTCGCATATTCGGAACCCGTATCGGGATCAGCCCACGTAGGGCACGCCCGTCTCGGCCGGGAACTTCTCGGCGAGCGCCCGGCGGAGCTTTTCCAAGGCGCGGTTCTCGATCTGGCGCACGCGCTCCTTCGAGATGCCGAGCCGGTGGCCGAGCGCCTCCAGCGTGGCCTGATCCTCGGCCAGACGCCGCTCGCGCAGGATGCGCAGCTCGCGCTCCGAGAGGACGCCGAGCGCCTGCTGGAGCCAGCCGAGGCGCCGCTCGCCGTCGACGGCCGCCGAGACCGTCTCGTCGGGCAGCGCCGCGCCGTCCACCAGGAAGTCCATGCGCTCGGAGGAGACTTCGCTGTCCTCGCCCACGGGGGCGTTCAGCGACATGTCGGGACCGGAGAGGCGCGCGTCCATCAGGGCGACGTCCTCGCGCGATACGCCGATGGCGGTGGCGATGCGGCGGTGGATCTCGTCGCCGACGCGCTCCTCGGTCGATTGCATCAGGCGGGCGCGCAGGCGGCGCAGGTTGAAGAACAGGGCCTTCTGGGCCGACGAGGTGCCGCCCCGGACGATCGACCAGTTGCGCAGGATGTAGTCCTGGATCGAGGCGCGGATCCACCACGTCGCGTAGGTCGAGAAGCGCACCTCCCGCTCCGGCTCGAAGCGGGCGGCAGCCTCCATCAGGCCGACATGCCCCTCTTGAACCAGGTCGGCCATCGGCAGGCCGTAGTGGCGGAAGCGCCCGGCCAGGGCGATGACGAGGCGCATGTGGGCGGAGATCAGGCGATGCAGGGCGCGCTCGTCGCGGTTCTCCTTCCAGCGGACCGCCAGACCGCGCTCTTCTTCCCGCGCCAGGAAGGGCGCCTCCATCGCGGTACGAATGAATTGCCGCCGGATACCCGCGATTTCCGCCATCCCCGCCTGCCTCTGTTATCGAGTGCTGATGCGGCGCCGCGCCCATGAAGGCGGCGCACGCGGCACCGCCGGGCCGATGCCAGGCATGGCCACAACGGCGCGGCGCACCCGAAGGTTCCGATGAAACGGCAGGTTCGTACGCCCGATCGGACCATGATCGGCGCGCGGCGCGGGGCGAGCACGCCGTCGGCGGGGCGTCAAGCGGCGGGTCTCACCAAAATGTGCTTCGGTCTCGGAATGACCAGCCCGAAGCGACGTCGGAACGCCAAATTTTCGACATGAAAAAGGCCCGGCGCAGCGCGCCGGGCCCCGAAACTCCGAAATCCGCTGCGGCGGGATGCCTCAGGCGGCTTCCTCCTGCAGGTCGTCGCCGTCCGTCTCGGCATCGCTCTCGGCCTCGGCCTTGGCGCGGCGGGGCGACTTGGCAAGGCTCTGCTCGATCAGCTTCAGCGCCTCGGTCTCGGTGATGCGGTTGACCGACGAGATCTCGCGCACGACCCGGTCGAGGGCCGCCTCGTAGAGCTGGCGCTCGCTGTAGGACTGCTCGGGCTGGGCCTCGGAGCGGTAGAGGTCGCGCACCACTTCGGTCACGGCCAGGAGGTCGCCCGAATTGATCTTGGCCTCGTATTCCTGCGCGCGACGCGACCACATCGTGCGCTTCACGCGGGCGCGGCCGGTCAGCACGTCGAGCGCCTTCTTGACGACCTCGGGCTCGGAGAGCTTGCGCATGCCGACGCTGTTGGCCTTCGCGGTGGGCACGCGCAGGACCATCTTGTCCTTCTCGAACGAGACGACGAACAGCTCCAGCTTGAAGCCGGCGACCTCCTGCTCCTCGATCGCGGTGATGCGGCCGACGCCGTGAGCCGGGTACACTACGGCCTCGCCGGTCTTGAAACCCTGGCGGCCTGCCGTCGTCTTCTTGGCTGTCGTCATGCGAGAAGGGCCTCCGAACATCGCGCGGGATTTTTTATGATCCGCGCCGAACCGTTTCACCCGGGGCGGGACACCCGGCTTCAACCACCGTCCGCCGGTTCGCGCGTGAGGCGCCGGCAGCTCCCAGGTGCGCCGACGACATGCCAGGGCCGAACGGCCGCGAAGGGCATTACCCCTCGACGGTCGATCGTCTGCGACCTCGATCCAGAAAATCCGGAACTGCGTTTGTAGGGCGCGGAGGAAGCACGTCAGGCACGAGCGACGGCAGGCCGATTGTGTATCACAATCGGCACGGCGAATCAAAGCACTGGCGGCTGACGGACGCGCTCGCGCGGCGTCGTCCGGGGAGTTGTGCACGGTGTCGCGCCGGTGTCGTCCGAGGCTCGCGCAATCCTGCCGCGCGCGGTCCGCATGACCGTGCGGGGATGAGGCCCCCGCCGGACGCCGGCCCGGCCTCAGTCGCCCGAACCGGGGTTGGGCGAGAAGTGGGCCTCGAATTTGCCGGACTTGCCGTCCCACTCCTTGGCGTCGGCCGGCGCGTCCTTCTTCTGTGTGATGTTCGGCCAGGTCTTGGCGTAGTCGGCGTTCAGCTTCAGCCAGGTCTCAAGGTTGCCCTCGGTATCGGGCTTGATCGCCTCGGCCGGGCACTCGGGCTCGCAGACGCCGCAATCGATGCACTCGTCGGGGTGGATGACGAGCATGTTCTCACCCTCGTAGAAGCAGTCCACCGGACAGACTTCCACGCAGTCCATGTACTTGCACTTGATGCAGTTGTCGGTGACGACGTAGGTCATGGGCGGAATTTTGTCCCTGGTCCGCGCGCTCCGCGACAGCGGCGCCGGTGCGCGACGGCGTCTGACGCTGCTTCCTGCCGGACCGGCCGTCGGGCGGTCCGTGCGCGCGCGAATGTTTCTGAGAGCCTCCTGGGCTCGGTTCGGATGCCTCTAGCGGCTGCCCGGAGGGCTGACAAGCGCGCCGGGCGGTCGCGGCGCGGCGCATCCGCCCCTGTGGCCCGCTTACACTGATTCCAGGGAGGGGTCGGGCGGGCCGCCGGGCTGCGAGAGGTCGGCGTAGAGGCGGCGCGCCTCGGGTGCGGGGCCGCGGCGCTCGCCCAGCCCCAGCACCCGCACGCTCAACGTCGCGTGGGCGGCGGCCACCGTCACCACGTCGCCGACGCAGACGCCCTTGGCGGGCGTCTCCACGCGCTTTCCGTTGAGCCGCACGTAGCCGTCGCCGACGAGGCGGGCGGCCAGGGAGCGCGTCCGGGCGAAACGGGCGAACCAGAGCCACTTGTCGAGCCTGAGCTGGCCCTCCTTCACGGCGCGGTCCCGGACATCACCGGAGGCGGCTCACCGCTTGTCGCCGCCGCCGGTCTCGAGCTGCGCCTTGAGGGCGGCGAGCTTGGCGAAGGGCGAATCCGGATCGGGCTGGCGCTCGCGCCGCGGCGGCCGCTGGTCGGGCCTCGGGCCGGCATGGCGAGGCTCGTCGCGCCGCTCGGGGCGGATGCCCTCGAACCGCTCGCGACGGGGCCCGCGCTGCTCGTCGCGCCCACGCCGCTCGCCCTCGGGCCTGTCGCCGCGGGGGGGGCGCCCGTCCTGGGCGCCCTGGCCGCGGTTCTGGTCCGGGCGGCGGTTGCCGAAGGGGCGCTCGCCCTGCGGACGCTGGTCCGGGCCGCCCTCGCGGCCGCGGCCCTGGCCCCCGCGGGGGCGCTGGCGCTGGTGGGCCGGACGCTGGTGGCGCTGCAGGTGCCAGACCTCGACGACGACGGGCTCGGCGGATTCTGCCGACGCGTCCTCGGACGCGGCGGCTTCGGCCGGGGCGTCGCTCGCCGCACGCTCGTCGGAGAGGGCGGCGACGTCGCCCTCCTCCGATGCGGTCTCCGCGCTCGCCTCGGCCGGCGCGCTCTCCGCGTCGGGCGCGGGTGCCTCGGCAGCCTCCTCGGCGGCCGACGCAGGCTCGGCGACCGGCGCAGGCTCGGCGGCCGCCTCGGGCTCAGCCGGCTCGGCCGCCACGGTCCCGGCATCCGGGTCGGCGGCGGCCGCCTCGGCCGGCGGAGCTTCGGGAGCCGGCTCGGGGGCCGTCTCGGCAGATGCCTCGGGCGCGGCCTCGTCGGTTCCGGCCGGGACTTCATCGCGCTCGGCCGCTTCGGCGGACGCCGCGTCGGACGTCGCCGCGGCGGGCTGGGCCGGGGTGGTGGCGGCGGCGGGCAGGAGCGGCACGGTGATGGCCGGGCCGGGGCGGCTCTCGGCCACGTAGCCCAGCGACTTCAGGATCGAGGCGAAATCCTCGCCCGAGCAGCCGACCAGCGAGGTCATGCCGACGGTGGCCACGAACCCGTCGTTGTCGGCGGTGCCGGGCGGCGGGGCGCCGGGCGTGGTGCCGGGACGGTAGGCGACCGCCGGGCGGATCAGGTCGGCCAGGCGCTCCAGGATATCGACGCGCACCGCGCGCTCGCCGCAGACGCGGAAGCCCGCCGCCCGGTAGAGGCCCTTGGCGATCTCGGGATCGACCTTGATCGAGGTGCGGCCCGAGCCCGCCAGATGCGCGATCTCGTCGAGGCCGCGCTGGTCGAGACCGCCGTTGCGAAGCGCCCAGAGCTGGGCCGCGAGCGTGCGCGGGGCCGGCTTCAGGAGCGCGGGCAGGAAGATGTGGTAGGCGCCGAAGCGGACGCCGTGGCGGCGCAGCGCCCCGCGGCCCTCCTGGTCGAGGGTCCGCATCTCGTGCGCGACCTTGGCGCGCTCCAGCACGCCGAGCGCCTCGACCACCTGATAGCCGATGCCCTTGGCGAGGCCGGTGAGGTCGGCCGCGGTCTCGATCTCCATGAGCGGGCCGAGCAGCCGCACCACGTAGGCGCGCAGCCACGCGTTGAGGCGCACCTCGACCTTCTCGCGGGCGGGGCCGGCGAGGCTGTCGTCGGCGAGCAGCCGGATCTGGGGCGCGAAGAGCTTGTCGCCGGGGGCGAGCTTGGCCACCGGCGCGCCGGTCCAGCGGATGGTGCCGTCGTGCGAGAGGACGAGCGCGGCGTCGGCGGCCGCGGAGAAGCGCTCGGCCCGCGCCTCGATCTCGCCCGCGAGCGCCTTCTCGGCGGCGCTCCTCAGGGTCTTGGCCTCCTGCCCCTCGGCGCTGGCGTCCGGCACGAACAGGAATCCGTGCAGGTGGCCGACATGCTGACCCTCGACGGTGACGTCACCGTCGGCGGTGATCTGGGCTTCGAGCATCGTGTTCTCTCTCAGGCGCCGCATCAGGACGCTGGTGCGCCTGTCCACGAAGCGGCTCGCGAGGCGCTCGTGCAGGGCGTCGGACAGCCTGTCCTCTACCCGACGCGTCTCGCCCTGCCAATGTTCTGGGTCGCGCAGCCAGTCGGGCCGATTCGCCACGAATGTCCAGGTGCGCCCCTGGGCGATCCGGCGCGACAGGGTGTCGATGTCACCGTCGGTCCGGTCGATCATCGCAACGTGCTCGGCGAACCACTCGTCCGGGATGCGCCCGGCCATGCCCCGCATCAGGAAGCGGTAGAGCTGGGCCACGAGGTCGGCGTGGGTCTGGGGATGGACCTTGCGATAGTCCGGCACGCCGCAGACGTCCCAGAGCCGGCGCACGGCGGCCGGGCGGCTCGCCATGTCCCGGATGTCGTCCTCCTTCATCAGGATCTCGAGGGCCTGCTGGTCCTCGCCCATCGGCGCGCGGGTCAGGCCCTGCTCGTGCGGGTGCTCGTCGAGGCTCTGCTGGAGCGCCTCCAGCGACTCGAAGACGAGGTCGGGGTTGCGCCACTGCAGGATGCGCACCGGGTCGAAGTCGTGGGCCTCCAGGCGCTCGACCAGTTCCTGCTCGAAGGGCGGGCAGCGGCCGGTGGAGCCGAAGGTGCCGTCCGAGGTGTGGCGGCCGGCCCGGCCCGCGATCTGGCCCATCTCGGCGGGGGTCAGCTTGCGGAAGCGCGTGCCGTCGTACTTCCAGTTCGCCGCAAACGCCACGTGGTCGACGTCGAGGTTGAGGCCCATACCGACCGCGTCGGTGGCGACGAGGTAGTCGACGTCGCCCGACTGGTAGAGCTCGACCTGGGAGTTGCGCGTGCGCGGCGAGAGGGCGCCGAGCACCACCGCGGCGCCGCCGCGCTGGCGCCGGATCAGCTCGGCGATGGCGTAGACCTCCTCGGCCGAGAAGGCGACGATGGCCGAGCGGCGCGGCAGGCGGCCGATCTTCTTCTCGCCGGCAAAGGTCAGCTGCGACAGGCGCGGGCGCGTGGTGGTGTGGACGTTCGGGATCAGCGCGCGCACCAGCGGCTCGACCGTGCCGGAGCCGATCAGCAGGGTCTCCTCGCGGCCGCGCTGGTAGAGCAGCCGGTCGGTGAAGACGTGGCCGCGGTCCATGTCGGCGCCGAGCTGGATCTCGTCGATGGCGACAAAGGCCACGTCGAGGTCGCGCGGCATCGCCTCGATGGTGCAGATCCAGTAGCGCGGCCGGTCCGGCTTGATCTTCTCCTCGCCGGTGACGAGGGCGACCTTCTCGGGGCCGACCTTGGCGACGACGCGCAGGTAGACCTCGCGGGCGAGGAGCCGCAGCGGCAGCCCGATCATGCCGGTCGGGTGCTGGAGCATCCGCTCGATGGCCAGATGCGTCTTGCCGGTGTTGGTGGGCCCGAGCACCGCCGTGACGCCGCGCGCGCGGGCCTGGGGCGGGAGGGAGCGGCGGGACGGCGAGGAGAGGGCCAAGGAGCGGGCAATGTCCCTTCGGCGCGGACGGCCGGTGCGACGGGCGCGCCACGGCGGCGGCGCCCTCGGGCGGTCCCGTGCGCGCCGCCCGTTGCCGGAGCGCGGAGGGATCAGGGTCCCCGCCGGAACCGTCCCTCATATGGGGTGCCGGGTCGCGGCGCGCCACCGTACGGATCCGCGTAGGGACCGGTCCCGGGGCCCGGCAGGCCGTAGACGTCCACGCGCACGTCCGGGCGCGGCCCGTCGAGGTCGGCGCAGAGGGTGTCGGGGACGGCGACGAGGGGCCCGCGCCGGGCGGGACGGCCCTCGCGCACCTCGGCCGAGGAGTAGGCGTTTCCGCCGCAGGGGCTGCCGGCCGTGAGCGGCTGGGCCGCGACCGGGCCGGCCGCGAGCAGCGGGGCGAGGAGGGCCCCGCGGCGCAGCAATCCACCGCGCAGGATCCTGCGGCGCATGGCGGTCAGCGCGCGTCGAGGCTCGCGACCGAACCGGTCTGGGCGGGTGCCGCGCCGGTCGTCGCGGCCGGAGCGTCGGCGACGGCGCCGGCGCGGGTCCAGCGGGTCGCCTCGATGATGTTGGTGCCGATCGTGGTGCGCACCGAGATCCGCAGCGGCACCAGAACCCGCGTGCCCTCGACCGGCGCCAGCCAGACGGACATGTCGCGGTTCTCCTCCATGAAGCGCACGCCCGGGCGGTCCGGCCGGTGGCCGGCGACCGCCTGGTAGCGGACGTTGCAGACGAGGACCGGGCCGGCATAGCCGGGCTTCTCGACCGCGCGCGTCTCACTGTAGCTCAGCACCACGTTGAAGCGGGTCGCGCCGTCGAACACGGGGAGCGTGCGGTTGCAGTTCTCCGGGTCGGTCGGCTCGCCGCGGGCGTGGGCGGGCATCACCAGCGCGCTCACCGGATCCATGATGCCGCGCTTGTTGGCCGCCGTGATCGGCACCCGGTCCTCCATGTCGAGGAGCGGGGGGATCACCTCGGACTGGGTGACGTTGCCGGAGCGCAGCGCCATGCGCACCGCGATGCCGGCATTGGCCGTGCGGGTGGCGATCGCGAAGGCGTTGGGCTGCGGGCTCGCCGCGAAGGTGCCGGACGCCTGCGCCGAGCCCTGGCCGCCCGTGATGGCGCCGACGAGGCCGGTGAGCACCGCCGAGACGTCGGCCCGGTAGCGCTGGCCCTCGAAGGAGCCGGCGAGCCGGGCCGTGCCGATCGGCAACCCCGCGAGGTTGATGCCGTAATCGACGGCGAGCGTGGCGGGGGGCGCCGCGCGGTGGCGCCGGGGGGCGGCCTCGACGGTCGCGGCCGCGCCGACGAGGCCCGCGCCGACGAAGCCGGAGAGGAGGAACTGCCCGACACGGCGGGCCGGCGCGGTGCGGGGGGCTTGGGCGAACATGGTCCGGATTCGATCCTCGACGCTCGCCCGGACGGGTCCGGCGAGATCCGATTTATCCCAAGCCCATGGTTAACAGACCGTTGGGCCCGCGGTAGCGCCCGGCCGCAACAGGCCCGGCTTTCCGCATCCCGCGCCTTGACGGAAGGCGGGGTCGTCTCCTATAGGCTCGCGCCTTCTACAGGACTCCGCTGGACCTGGAATCACGCTTGGGCGTGGCCCGCGGCGCGCGCGCCGCTCGGTCATTGAGGTCCGAGTACTGACCGCCCACGGAACGATACGGGATAGATTGAAGCCATGGCGCGCCGCTGCGAACTCACCGGCAAGGCCGTTCAGGTCGGCCACCTCGTGAGCCACTCGAACCGCAAGACCAAGTGCCGGTTCCTGCCGAACCTCTGCAACGTCACCCTGCAGTCCGACGCGCTCAACAAGAGCGTCCGCCTGCGCATCACCGCCCACGCGCTGCGCTCGGTCGAGCACCGCGGCGGCCTCGACGCCTTCCTGGTCAAGGCCGGCGAGTCCGACCTGTCGCAGACGGCCAAGCTCCTGAAGCGCGAGATCCACAAGAAGCTCGCCGAGACCGAGACCCAGGCCGCCGCCTGATCCCGAACTCATCGGAGCGCGAAAAAGCCGCCGCGCGGGTCACCCCGCCGGCGGCTTTTTCATGCGTGGATTGATAGCGGGAGAGTTCACGCGTCGCTCTCCCTCCCCCCCTCTGCGGGGGAGGGAGAAGACGCGGCCCCTCAATGCGTCCAGGGCGCCGTGCGGTTGAACTTGAAATTGTCCGAGTACGACAGGCCCTTGCGGACCACCGTCTTGTGCGGCTCCTCGACCCGGTAGCTGATGCCGGCGCGGGTGGCGTAGGCCACGGCCTCCTCGCGGGTCTCGAACTCCAGCCTCACCTGCTGCAGCATGTCGCCCGAGCCGGTCCAGCCCATCAGGGGGTCGGTCTCGCGAGGGCCGGTCTGGTCGAACTCCAGGATCCAGACCTTGGTGCGGGCCAGCCCCGACTGCGACGCTTCCTTCGACGGCTGGTAGATGCGGGCGCTCGGCATGGCGGCTGGGATGGCTCCGGACACGAATGAGAATGGTCGGGGCGATAGGATTCGAACCTACGACCCCCTGGTCCCAAACCAGGTGCGCTACCAGACTGCGCTACACCCCGCCACGCGGCCGTTTCTAAGGATTCCAGGCTCCCGCGGCAAGGGACGCACCGTGACGGAAACCGCGGCTTGACCGCGCGATCCCCGCGTCCCACCTCGCGTCCCGAGGGGCGGACGCTGAGGATGCCGATGATCGATCTCCACTACTGGCCGACGCCGAACGGCCACAAGGTCACGATGTTCCTGGAGGAGACGGGCCTGCCCTACCGCATCCACCCGGTGAACATCGGCGCGGGCGACCAGTTCAAGCCCGATTTCCTCGCAATCGCGCCGAACAACCGCATGCCGGCGATCGTCGATCACGAGCCGGCGGGCGGCGGGGCGCCGGTCTCGCTGTTCGAGTCGGGCGCGATCCTGCTCTACCTCGCCGAGAAGACCGGCCGCTTCATCCCGGCCGACATCCGCGGCCGGGCCGAGGTGCTGCAATGGCTGTTCTGGCAGATGGGGGGCCTCGGGCCGATGCTCGGCCAGAACCACCACTTCACGCAGTACGCGCCCGAGCAGGTGCCCTACGCGATCGACCGCTACGTCAACGAGACCAACCGCCTCTACGGCGTGCTCGACCGGCGGCTCGCCGACCGGGCCTACGTGGCGGGGCCGGACTACTCGATCGCCGACATGGCCTGCTATCCGTGGATCGTGCCCTACGAGAAGCAGCGCCAGAACCTCGACGACCACCCGAACCTGAAGCGCTGGTTCGAGGCGGTCGCGGCGCGGCCCGGTACGCAGGCGGCCTACGCGCGGGGTCCCGAGGTCAACCCGAACCTCGGCCAGGCCCTGAGCGCGGAGGCCAAGAAGGTGATGTTCGGCCAGAGCGCGGCGAGCACGAAGCGCTGACGATCGATCAACCCTCCCCCCTCTGCGGGGGAGGGTGCCGAGCGGAGCGAGGCGGGAGAGGGGAACCACGTCGCAGGAAGGGGCGTGGCCTTCATGCAGGGCCGAGCCCAACCCTGAAGCGGGGTTCCCCTCTCCCGACCCGGCCTCACGGCCGGCCCACCCTCCCCCGCAGAGGGGGGAGGGAGAGCGTCGGAGCTATCGCCGCAAGCTTTCCAGTGGCACCGGTGCCGCGTGCGGGCGCGTCGCCAGCATCTCGTCGATCAGCGCCAGCACCTCGGCTCGGCCGCAATTGGCGGCGGGCTCGAAGGGCGTCCAGGTCTGGGTGAAGTCGAGACGCTCGAACACGTCGCGGTAGCGGCGCAGCTCCGCCACGGTGAGCGGCACGCCCCGCACGAAGGCCTTGTGGGCCGAGATGGTGCGCGCCCGGCGGAAATCGCCCGGCTCCAGCTCGAACTTCAGCGCGTCGCCGCAGAAGCAGATCTTCCGCGCCCGGTCGAACAGCACCGCGTGGCCGTCGAAATGGCCGGCAGTGCGGTGCAGCTCCAGCCCCGGCAGCGGCTCCAGGAAGTCGTCGTAGGGCCAGGAGACCTGCAAAGCCGCGCTCCAGGTGAAGTCGGCGGCGGGCAGGCAGAGCTCCGGGTCGAAGCGGTCCTGCAACTGCACCAGCGCGCCGTAGGCGTGCGGGTGCGAGGACGAGAGCACCTGCATGCCGCCGAGCCGGGCGATCTGCTCGAGCGCCGCCTCGCTGAAGACCGGGCAGGCCTCGAAGCCCATGTTCCCGTGCTCCGTCCGGATCAGGTAGGCGGAGGGACCGATGCCGGAGACCGGGTCGTTCCAGAAGCGCCAGACGCCCGACTCCAGCTCCTCCCAGTGGCAGGGGAAGGCACCTTGCGCCTCCCGCTCGGTGCGGAAGCGCCAGCCGTCCTGCGGCACGACGTGGCGGGCGTCGAGGCACATCGGGCAGGAGGCGGGCGCCTCGAAATGGCGCTGCCAGAACCCGCAATTGTCGCAAGCGTAGGCGGGCAGCTTCAGGGCGCCCGCGAAGGGCAGGTAACCGGGCACGGAGCGCTCCTCGCGGATAACGGTTCGGGTCTGTTGGCGTGCGGTATCAGGCACCTCGCCTGAACGCAGCCCGGACGAGATGGGGCGGGCCCGACAAAAAACCCGCCGGCCTCGCGGCCGGCGGGTTTTTTCGGACGGGCGCCGCGCCGCCTGGATGTTCCGATCGGGTGCCCCGCCGCCTCAGTGGGCCGGGCTCGGAGCGCCGTGCCCGTCGCGGTCGGGCGCCTCGCCGTGCGGGTGCTTGCCGTCCGGGTTCTTGCCGCGCTTCCGCTCGATCCAGAGCACGAAGCGGCGGATCACCACGTAGAAGACCGGCGTCAGGAACAGGCCGAAGAAGGTCGCGCCGATCATGCCGAAGAACACCGCGGTACCGAGCGCCTGACGCATCTCGGCGCCCGGGCCCGTGGCGATGACGAGCGGCAGGGTGCCCAGGATGAAGGCGAAGGCCGTCATCAGGATCGGGCGGAGCCGCAGCTTGCAGGCCTGCACGGCGGCCTCCACCGGCCCCTTGCGCTCGTTGTTCTCGATGTCGTGGGCGAACTCCACGATCAGGATCGCGTTCTTGGCCGCCAGGCCGATGAGCACGATCAGGCCGATCTGGGTCAGGATGTTGTTGTCCTGGCCCCTGAGCTGCACCCCGAACAGCGCCGCCAGCACCCCGGTCGGCACCACGAGCAGGATCGCCATCGGCAGCGCCCAGGACTCGTACTGGGCGGCCAGCACCAGGAAGACGAGGAGGACGCCCAGCGCGAAGACGTAGATCGCCGTGCCGCCCGCCGCCTTCTGCTGGAAGGCGATCTCGGTCCAGTCGTAGGCGTAGCCGTCCGGCAGGCTCTTCTTGGCGATCTCCTCCATGGCGTCGAGCGCCTGGCCGGTCGAGATGCCGGGCTTGGCCACGCCCTGCACGGGCACCGAGTAGTACAGGTTGAAGCGCTGGACGATCTGCGGGCCCGAGATCTCCCGGATGTTGGCGAGCGTGCCCATCGGCACCAGGGCGCCGGTGGTGGAGCGCACCTTCAGCTGCTCGATGTCCTGCTTCGAGACGCGGAAGGGCGCGTCGCCCTGCACGCGGACCTGATAGATGCGGCCCAGCGTGTTGAAGTCGTTGACGTAGGCGCCGCCGAGCGCCGCCTGCACGGTCGAGAAGACGTTGCCCAAGGGCACGTTCAGCATGCGGGCGACCGTGCGGTCGATGTCGAGGTAGAGCTGCGGCGTGTCGTTGCTGAAGGTGGTGAACACCCGCTGCACGTCGTTGCTCTGGTTGGCCGCGCCCAGCATCTCGCCGACATTGGCCAGCAGCGGGCCGATGGCCGAGCTCTGACGGCTCTCCACCTGCATCTTGAAGCCGCCGCCCTGGCCGAGGCCGCGCACCGGGGGCGGCGGGATCACGATGACCCGGGCCTCCTGGATGTCGGCGGTGGCCTTGATCACGTCGCCGGTGATCACCGCGGCCGAGCGCCCCTGCGCGGCGCGCTCCTTGGCGCCGGCCAGCGTGATGAACATCACGCCCGAGTTCGTGGTGTTGGTGAAGGTGGCGCCGTCGAAGCCCGCGATGATCACCGTGTTGGTCACGCCGTCGATCTTGCGGGCCGCGGCGGCCGCCCGGTTCACCACCTCCGTGGTGCGGTCGAGCGACGAGCCGGAGGGCAGTTGCACCACGCCGATCAGGTAGCCCTGGTCCTGGTCCGGGATGAAGCCCGTGGGCGTCGTCCGGGCGAGGTGGAGCGTGCCCGCGATCACCGCCGCGTAGACCAGCAGCATCGCGATCAGCCCGATCGTGTAGTTGGTCAGCCCGTAGATCGAGCGCGAGTAGGTGTGCGAGAGCCAGTCGAAGCCGCGGTTGAACAGGCCCGCCAGCCAGTTGACGAAGCGCGTGAGGAAGAATTTCGGCCGGGCGTGCGCGTGGTGCGGCTTCAGGAGCAGCTTGCAGAGCGCGGGCGAGAGGGTGAGCGAGTTGAAGGCCGAGATCAGCGTCGAGGCCGCGATGGTGAGCGCGAACTGCTTGTAGAACTGGCCCGAGATGCCGGGGATGAAGGCGGTCGGCACGAACACCGCCGCCAGCACCAGCGCGATGGCGATGACGGCGCCGCCCACCTCGTCCATCGTCTTGTGCGCGGCCTCGCCGGGGGAGAGCCCCTCGGCCATGTTGCGCTCGACGTTCTCCACCACCACGATCGCGTCGTCGACCACGATGCCGATGGCGAGCACCAGGCCGAACAGGGTCAGGTTGTTCAGCGAGAAGCCGAAGGCCGCCATGGCGGCGAAGGTGCCGACCAGCGAGACGGGGATGGCGAGCACCGGGATCAGCGCCGTGCGCCAGCTCTGCAGGAAGACCAGCACCACGATGACCACGAGGCCGACCGCCTCGAACAGGGTCTTGTAGACCTCGTGGATCGACTCCTCGATGAACTCCGTCGGGTTGTAGGCGATGCGGTACTCGACGTCCGGCGGGAAGTTCTTCTTCAGGTTCTCCATCACGTTGCGGACGGAGGCGGCCGCCTCGAGCGCGTTGGTGCCGGGGCGCTGGAAGGCGCCGATGCCGACGGCCGGCGTGGCGTTGAGGAAGGAGTTGGTGGTGTAGTCCTTCTGGCCCATCTCGACGCGGGCGACGTCCTTCACCCGCACGAGCCGCCCGTCGGAGGCTTTGATGATGACCTCGGCGAACTCCTCCGGCGTCTGGAAGCGCCCCTGCGACTGCACGATGAGCTGGAAGGCCTGGCCCGTCGCCGCCGGCGGCGAGTTCAGGGCGCCGGCCGCCACCTGCACGTTCTGCTCCTGCAGCGCCGTGGTGACGTCGGAGGTGGTCAGCCCGTAGGCCGCGAGCTTGTTCGGGTCGAGCCAGATGCGCTCGGCGTACTCGTTGCCGCCGAAGATCGAGATGTCGCCCACGCCGTCGAGGCGCAGCAGCTCGTCGCGGATGTTCAGGTAGATGTAGTTGGCCAGGTAGTTCTGGTCGTAGGTCTTGTTCGGCGACAGGAGGTGCACGACCAGCATCAGGTCGGGCGAGGCCTTGCGCACGGTGACGCCGAGGTTGCGCACGTCCGGCGGCAGCCGCGGCTGGGCCACCGAGAGGCGGTTCTGGACCAGGACGTTCGCGATATCGAGGTTGGTGCCGACCTTGAAGGTGACGGTCAGCAGCATGTTGCCGTCGTTCGTGGAGAGCGACGTCATGTACAGCATGTTGTCGACGCCGTTCACCTCCTGCTCGATCGGCGTCGCGATGGTGGCGGCCACCGTCTCGGCGTTGGCGCCCGGGAAGGAGGCGCGCACCGTCACGGTCGGCGGCACGATCTCGGGGTACTGCGAGACCGGCAGCGTCTCGTAGGCGACGAAGCCGAGCAGCAGGAAGATGATCGAGGTGACCGAGGCGAAGATCGGCCGATCGACGAAGAAGTGGGCAAAGCGCATCGGTCAAACCTCTCGGCCGGCGCCCCGGAAGGGTCCACGCCTCGCGTCACCTGCGGATGGGGTCGGAAACCGGCCCGCGGGGCGTGATCCCCCCGGCCGACCCGGTCAGCTCTTGCTCGGGGGCAGCGTCTGCATCTCGGGCGTCACCTTGGCGCCGGGGCGCACGCGGGCGAGCCCGTTGATCACCACGCTCTCGTCGCCCTTCAGCCCCTCGCGGATCACCCGGTAGCCATCGACCTTGGGCCCGAGCTTCACGTCGCGGGCGGAGGCCGTGCCGTCCTCGGAGACGAGGTAGACGATGCGCTTGTCCTGGTTGGCCGAGATCGCCTCGTCGGGCAGCAGCACGCCCCGGAAGGGCTTGGTGGCCGGCATCGAGACGATGCCGAACAGGCCCGGCTTGATGAAGCCGTCCTTGTTCTCGACGGTGGCGCGCAAGAGCACCGTGCCGGTCTGGTTGTCGACCCGGTTGTCGACGAAGTCGAGCGTGCCCTTGCGGGTCGGCTTCTCCTCGCCGGTGAGCGCGATCATCACCGGCACGCCCTTGCCGCGCTGGGTCTGGCCCATGCCGATGTTGAGGCTGCCCTGATACTTGAGGAACGACTTCTCATCGACCGTGAAGCCGAAATAGATCGGGTCGAGCGAGACGATCGTGGTCAGCCGGGTCTGGTCGGTGATGACGATGTTGCCCTCGGTGACGAGGCGCTGGCTGATGCGCCCGTCGATGGGCGACTTCACTTCCGTGAAGTCGTAGTTCAGCTGGGCGTTGCGGAGCGCGGCCTCCGCGCTGTCCACGTCGGCCTGCGCGGTCTGCGAGGCTTGCCGGCGCTGGTCGGTGACCTGCTCGGAGATGTTGCCGCCCCGCGAGAGCGTCTGGGCACGCTCGAGGTCGGTCTGGGTGAAGGAGAGGCGCGCCTTGGCCGAGGTGAGCGCCGCCTGGGCCTGCTCCAGCGCCGCCTTGTAGGGCCGCCGGTCGATGACGAAGAGCACGTCGCCCTTCTTCACCGTGGCGCCGTCCGTGAACTGGATCTTGTCGAGGTAGCCGGTGACGCGGGCGCGCACCTCGACGAACTCGATCGGGTCGAAGCGGCCGGTATACTGGTCCTGCTCGACGATCTCGCGGACCACCGGCTTGGCGACCGTGACCTTCGGCGGCGGCCCGCCGGGGGCCTGGGCGCGGGCCGGCGCGGCGCCGACCGGGACACCGGCCAGGACGCCGACGAGGGCGGGAACGAGGAAGCTGGCGAGCCGGCTGCGCAGGGCAGGATGCATGACGAGGTCCCTGAGCATCGGCCCGCGGCGCGCGGTGCGGTCCGCGCGCGAGGACGATGCGTGGTCAGAGGAGGCTGGGCGGGTCGGCGGGTTCGAGAGGACGCCGACCTTCACAGTCTTGTGCGCCCCTAGTCCGTTGCGCAGTTCAGAGTTGTGCGACGGCGCACACCACACGCGCGTCGCCGGCGCTGCGGCCGGACTATTCAACGGCTTCACCCGCCGCGTACCAGTCCCTGAAGCCGCCGCGGTAATGCGCCTCGATCGGCAGGCCAGCCTGCTGCGCGGCGTGTAGCGCGTGCACGGAGCGCACGCCCGCGGCGCAGACGAAGACCGGCCGGCGCGCATCCCCCTCGACCAGGGCGGCGAGCGCCTGCGGGTCGAACGCCGAGAGCGGGTGGGTCACCGCGCCCGGGATGTGGCCGTCCCCGTATTCGTGGGCTTCGCGCACGTCGATCAACAGCAGGCTGCCGTCGGCGAGCCCCTGCTTGACCGCGTCCCGATCGAGATCGATCACTCGCATGCGCGCTCCTTCCGGTATGCGGCGCAGCGGCCGCCCGCACGCCGCCGGAATGCGCCGGCGGCGCGGGCGGCGGAACCTGGGTCCTCCGGCAGGATCCCGCGCGGGATCCTGCGGCTGACGCTTTTCCTTATTCGTCAGCCCGCGGGTGCGCAACACGGGCACGCCTGGACGCGCCCGCAGGCCGCACTATCACGGCTCGGACCCTCTCCCGCGTGGAGCCGCCCGTCAGCCATGCCGCCAGCCATGTCGCCAGCGATGCCGCGCCGTGCCCTCGCCGCCCTCCTGGCGCTTCTCTTCGTCCTCCCGCTGTCGGGCGCCCGGGCCCAGCTCGCCCGGACGGCGGACGCCGTGCCGATCCCCTCGGACATCGCCCGCTCCCTGCCCGCGCTCGCCCCGAACGGCATGGTCTCGTCCCAGGAGGCGCGGGCGACGCGGATCGGCATCGCGGTGCTGAAGCAGGGCGGCAACGCCGTCGATGCGGCGGTCGCGGTCGGCTTCGCCCTGGCCGTCACCTTGCCGCAGGCGGGCAATCTCGGCGGCGGCGGCTTCATGCTGGTGCACCTCGCCGAGCGGAACGAGACGGTGGCGATCGACTACCGCGAGACCGCCCCGCGGGCGGCCACCGCCGACATGTTCCTCGGGCCCGACGGCGCCCCCGACCGGGCGGCCTCGACCCGGGGCGGCAAGGCGGTGGGCGTGCCCGGCACCGTGCGGGGGCTGGCCGAGGCGCACCGCCTCTACGGCTCGGGCCGGCTCACCCTGGCGGATCTCATCGCGCCGGCCGAGCGGCTCGCCCGCGAGGGGATCGGCGTCGAGGGGGGCTTGGCCGACTCGCTGCCGCAGGTCGCCGGCATGCTCGGGCGCTGGCCCTCGACCCGGGCGGTGTTCTTCGCGGGCGACCGGGTGCTCGCCCGGGGCGAGACCCTGGTGCAGGCCGACCTCGCCGGCACGCTCCGGACGATCGCCGAGCGGGGCCCGGACGCCTTCTATACCGGCCCGGTGGCCGAGAGGATCGTCGCGGCGGTGCGCGGCGCGGGCGGCATCATGACGGCGGAGGATCTCGCCGGGTACCGGGTGAAGCTGCGCGAGCCGGTGCGCGGGACCTATCGCGGGCACGCGGTCGTCTCGATGCCGCCGCCCTCCTCGGGGGGCATCCACCTCGTGGAGATCCTGAACGTGCTTGAGGGCTTCGACCTCGCCGGCATGGGGGCGGGCAGCGCGCAGGCCTTCCACACGCTGGCCGAGGCGATGAAGCCGGCCTACGCCGACCGCGCCGCCTATCTCGGCGATCCCGACCGGGTGAAGGTGCCGGTGCGGGGGCTGCTCGCCAAGGCCTACGCGGACACGATCCGGGCCGGGATCGATCCCGAGCGGGCGCGGCCCGCCGAGGCGGTGCGGGCCGGCGACCCCGCCCCTTACGAATCCGACCAGACCACGCATTTCTCGGTTGTCGACGCGGCCGGCAACGCGGTGGCCAACACCTACACGCTGAACTTCTCCTACGGGATCGGGCTGGTGGCCGAGGGCACGGGGGTGCTCCTCAACAACGAGATGGACGATTTTTCCGCCAAGCCCGGGGCGCAGAACGCCTACGGGCTCGTCGGCAGCGACGCCAACGCCGTGGCGCCCGGCGCCCGCCCGCTCTCCTCGATGACCCCGACCTTCCTGTTCCGCGACGGCCGGCTCCTCCTCGTCACCGGCAGCCCCGGCGGCAGCCGCATCATCACCACGGTGCTGCAGGTGATCGTGAACCTCGTGGATTTCCGCATGAACCTCGCGCAGGCGGTGGACGCGCCCCGCGTCCACCACCAGTGGCGGCCCGACGTGCTGCTCGCCGAGGAGGGCATATCGCCCGACACGCTGGCCCTCTTGCGCGCCAAGGGCCACGCCGTGAAGGTCGGCCCCACCACCGGCTCGGCGAACTCGGTGATGCGGCGGGACGACGGACTGCTCGCGGGCGCCGCCGACCCGCGCCAGCGCAGCACGCTCGCGGACGGCTACTGAGATCCGGGACGCGGCCCCGCCGACCCGCGCCCGGCCCCGTCTGTCCCCCGGCGCGAAGCCGGGCTAAAGGAGCGCGCTTCCCGCACAGGTCCCCATGCTCGCGCTCCGCTCCCTCGCCTTCAACCTCTGCTTCTACGCGGCCACCGCGGTCATCGCGCTCGGCGGCCTGCCCGCGCTGGTCTCACGGCGCACGGTGCTCGGGATCGCCCGGACCTGGGGACGCACCACGATCTGGCTGCTGCGGCACGTGGCGGGGATCCGCGTCGAGTTCCGGGGGCTGGAGAACATCCCGCCGGGCCCGCTCCTCGTGGCGGCCAAGCACCAGTCGGCCCTGGAGACGCTCGCGCTCTGCGTGGTGTTTCCGGAATTCGCCTACATCCTGAAGCGGGAGCTGCTCTTCATCCCGGTCGTCGGCTGGCACCTGTCGCGGGGCGGCATGGTGGCGATCGACCGCTCCAAGGGCACCCGCGCCATGGGCCTGATGAACGCCGCGGCCGCCGACGCCATCGCGCGCGGCCGCCAGCTGATCATCTTTCCCGAGGGCACGCGCCGGCCCGTGGGCGCGCCGCCCGTGTACAAGCAGGGCCTGTCCCACCTCTACGGGGCGCTGGGGGTGCCCTGCCTGCCGGTGGCGCTCAACACCGGACTGTTCTGGCCGCGGCGCGGCTTCGTGCGGCGTCCCGGCACCGCGGTGATCGAGTTCCTGCCCCCCATCCCCGCCGGCATGCCGCGCGCGGCCTTCCAGGCCGAGATCCTGGAGCGGATCGAGGCCGCCTCGAACGCGCTCGTCGAGGTCGGACGGGCCGAGCTCGCCGCCCGCGGGCACGCGATCCCGGAGCCCGCCCGCGAGGCATCGCGCACGGCCTGACGCCCGACGGATCGCCGCGGATCGGCGCGACTTGTGGATAACTCGTCAAATCCCCATCTCCGCCCCAGGACGCGTCGCGCTTGACGCCTGTGGATGACGGCGGATAAACTAGAACAAATGGCGAACAAAAGAGCCCTGTCCTGGTCGGCCGCGCTTCGCGACCTGAAGGACGATCGCACACGGAGGCAGGACGTGCGGGAAGAACGTCTGAGGACGACGGCCGGCCTGCGGGGCAGCCCGGCGCTGGCGCTCTCGGCTTGGCGCGGCCGCTCGGGCCGGCGCTACGTGGTCGGCGTGCACGCGCTGAACGAGCCGGCCCTCGACGAGGTCGGGGCCGCGGTGGTGCTGGCGGTGCGGCGCGACACGGCCGGCATCGCCGAGCTCGTCTCGGTCGCGACCTCGGGCGAGAGCCCGCGCGAGCATCTCGGCCGCACCTGGCTCGCCCGGATGCGCGGCAGCGGCGCGACCGAGATGCACGTCCACCGCCTTGCCGAGGACGAGGGCGAGCGCGCGGCGATCGCCGACGACCTGAGCACCGAGGGATCGCGCGGCTGAAGCGCCGCGCCCGCCGATCCCCTCCCGAGACCGTGCGCCTGACATCCGGTCCGGGCGTCCTAGATCCGTGCCCGTCCCTCTTGCATCGCCCTCCGCGTTGCGGGAGGTGCACGGCCGATGACGGAGAGGGCAGGCATGGCGCAGGGCTCGGGGCAGGCGGATATCGCGCGGGACCGGCGCGGCGGGATGCGCGGCTCGCGCTTCGGCCTGTTCCTGCCCTTCATCCTTCTGGCGGTGGTCGCGGTGCTGTGGAGCGCCGGCTGGTTCTACCTGCGCGACCGGGCGGGGCGCGAGATCGACGCCTGGCTCACCCGCGAGGCCGCCGCCGGCCGGACCTGGACCTGTGCCGACCGCTCGATCACCGGATACCCGTTCCGGCTCGAGCTGCGCTGCGCCTCGGTGGCGCTGGCCCGCGCCGACGGCGGCTTCACCCTCGGTCCGTTCACCGCGCTCGTGCAGGTCTACCAGCCGCGCCACGCCTTGTTCGAGGCGGTCGGTCCGTTCAGGACACGGCAGGGAGACCTCGCGGGCGAGGCGAGCTGGACCAGCCTGCGCGGCAGCTTCCACGGCGCCGCGGACGGGTTCGTGCGCGCCTCGCTGGCTGTCGATGCGCCGCGGGTCACGGTCTCCGGGCCGTCGCTCGACAAGCCGGTTGAGGTCGCGGGCGAGCACCTCGAGCTGCATGCCCGCCCGACCCCCGGCCGCTTCGACGCGGACGGCGCCGTCGATACGAGCCTGCGCTTCGCGAAGGCCCGCTCGGCCCAGGCCGACGCGCTCGTCGGCAACGCCGACCCGGCCGACATCGCGCTCGACGCCACGCTGACGAAGGCGGTCGTGCTGCGCACCGGCACCCTGGCGCGGGAGCTGGAGATCTGGCGCGAGGCGGAGGGCAGGCTCGAACTCGCCGGCCTCAACCTCGCCAAGGGCGACCGCCGCCTCCAGGCCAAGGGCACGCTCGGCCTCGACGAGGGTCACCGCATCGCCGGCCAGCTCGACCTGCGGGCCGCGGGGCTCGAAGCCCTGGTCGGCGGACTCGTGGGCCAGCGCTACGGTGCCGACCGCGGCGCGCTGGTCGGCGCGCTCGTCGGGGGGCTGCTGGGCACGGTGCGCACGCCCGGCCCTGACGGCGCGCCGGCCGGCGGCGAGACGCCGCTCAAGCCGCTGCCGCCGCTGCGCCTCGGCGACGGCCGGATCATGCTCGGCCCCTTCACGATCCCGAACGTGCGGCTCGAACCGCTCTACTGATACCGTTTCCGGCTGATCGGTTTGGGCGCGTGCGGTGAACCGCACCATGCCCCCTCTCCCATAGGGAGAGGGTTGGGGTGAGGGGTATGACGGATCAGGAGAGCGCTCGGCATCGACGCGCGTCCAGGGTGAGCCTCATCCAGAAGCCTCATACCCCTCACCCGGCTTTCTGCGAAAGCAGACCTCTCCCTACAGGAGAGGGGACCCGCGCTTCGTTCCGAGACGATGCGTCAGACCGAACCCATCGACCGGAAAACGGTATGACGCAGCCGGAGCACACCCGCCGACGAAACGCCGGGCCCGGGTTGCGCCCCCTACCCCGCCCGGCCACGCTGACCCCTTCGGCTCAACGGGGGCGGCTTGCGTGTTCGGTCCGGTCGCGGACATCCTGCTCTGCGGGGCTCTGGCCTACGCCGCCGCGCACGTCGCGGCGCGCGGTCTCGTGCGCGCGGGTTTTCCGATCCCTGCGGGCGGCGAGACCGCCATCGACGGGCTGCGCGGCGTGCTCGCCCTGGCGGTGCTCGTCCACCACGCCGCGATCTGGATCCCGGTGGCGCGGTCCGGCGCGGCCTGGGCGACGCCCGAAGCGCTGCCCCTGCACAATCTCGGCGCGGGCAGCGTCGGCCTGTTCTTCATGGTCACGGGCTACGTCTTCTATCCGCGCATCCTCGGCGGACTGCGCGGGCTCGACCTCGGCCGCCTCGCACTCGGCCGCCTGTTCCGGCTCTACCCGGCCCTCCTCGCCTCGGTCCTCCTGATCCTCGGCCTGATCCTCTGGCGGACCGGCGGGGCGAATGCCCGCCCGCTCCACGAGGAGGCGGCGGCGCTGCTGCGCTGGCTCGCCTGCGCGGGGACGCCGCCGCTGCTCGGCGAGGCCGATAGCGGGCGGATCAACGCCCACGTGCTCTGGTCGCTGCGCTACGAACTCCTGTTCTACATCCTCGTCCTGCCGGCCTGCTGCGCGGCGATGGACCGGGTCCGGGGCCGGGCGCCCACTTGGTGGGTGCCGGCGGGGCTCCTCGTCGGCGCGCTGCTCCTGCGGCCGCTCAAGAACCTCCTACCGCTAATCGGCTACCTGCCGCTCTTCGCGGTCGGCATGCTGGCCTGCGAGGTGCGGCTGCGCGAGGCGCTCGCCGCCCGGCTGCGGGGGCCGGGGGCGGCCTGCCTCGCTGCCGCCGCGCTCGTCCTCGCCGCGACCACGCAGGTCGTGCCGGGCAAGCCGGCGGCGCTCGCGCTCTACGGCGCCTTCTTCCTCTGCGTCGCCTGCGGCAACGACTTCGGCGGATTGCTGCGCTCGCGCGGCGCGCGGGTGCTCGGCGCCTGCTCCTACGGCGTCTACCTGCTGCACGGGCTGGTGCTGAGCGCGCTCTTCGTCGATCTCGCGCCCCTCGCCGGGGTGGTCCCGACCGCGCTGCTGCCGCTGCTGATCCCGGCCGCCGCCCTCGCCGCCGTGCTGCTCGCGGCCCTCGTCCACCTCACGGTCGAGCGGCCCGGCATGCGGGCCGGGCAGGCCCTGGCGCGGGCCTGGGGGAGCGCCCCCGGTCGCGCCCGCCTGCGGCCGCGCCCCGCCTGAGCGAGAGCCGGCCCGCGAGCCTCAGCCCTCCTTGCGGCGCCCGAAATCAGGCTCGGCCGTCTCCTGGCCCATCGCCACGATGCCGCGGCGGATCGCCCGGGTGCGGGTGAAGAGCGCGTGCAGCGCCTCGCCGTCGCCCCAGCGGATGGCCCGGGCGAGCGCGGCCAGATCCTCGTTGAAGCGGCCGAGCATCTCCAGCACCGCGTCCTTGTTGGTCAGGAACACGTCGCGCCACATGGTCGGGTCGGAGGCGGCGATCCGGGTGAAATCGCGAAAACCGCCGGCGGAGAACTTGATCACCTCCGACTGCGTGACCTCTTCGAGGTCCGCCGCCGTGCCGACGATGTTGTAGGCGATCAGGTGCGGCACGTGGCTGGTGATGGCGAGCACGAGGTCGTGGTGCTCCGGGCTCATCGTCTCGACGATGGCGCCGAGGCCCTCCCAGAAGGCCCGCACCCGCGCGACCGGCGCCTCGTCCGTCCCCTCGGGCGGGGTCAGGATGCACCAGCGGTTCTGGAACAGGGTCGAGAAGCCGGCATCCGGCCCCGAATACTCGGTGCCCGCCACCGGGTGGCCCGGCACGAAGGCCACGCCCTCCGGCAGGTGCGGCGCGACCGCCGCCACCACCGAGCCCTTCACCGAGCCGACATCGGAGAGGATCGCGCCGGGCGCGAGGTGCGGCGCGATCTCGGCCGCGACCGGGCCGACGGCGCCCACCGGCACGCACAGGATGACGAGGTCGGCCCCCGCCACGCCCTCCCCCGCCTCGCCCGTGACCGCGTCGGCCAGGCCGAGTTCCCGCACGCGCGCCCGCACCGCCTCGTCCCGGTCGATCGCCACGATCGTCTCGGCGAGCCCGTAGCGGCGGGCGCCGCGGGCGATCGAGGAGCCGATCAGGCCGAGGCCGACGACCGCGAGGCGCCCGAGCGGCGCCGCTCCCGCCTCAGGCATGCGCGCCCCGCACGAAGGCCCGGAGCCCGTCGAGGAAGGCCGTGTTGGCGGCCTCGCTGCCGACCGTGACCCGCAGGCAGTCCGGCAGGCCGTAGGCGGCGACGCGCCGGGTGATCACGCCGCGGCCCGTCAGGAAGGCGTCCGCGGCGGCCGCCGAGCGGCCGGGCGCGTCGGGGAAGTGGACGAGGACGAAGTTCGCCACGCTCGGGGTCACGGCGAGGCCGAGCGCCCGGACCTCCTCGGTGAGGCGGGCGAGCCAGGCGTCGTTGTGGGCGACCGCCGCCGCCACGTGGGCGTCGTCCTGGATCGCCGCCGCACCCGCCCGGATCGCCGCCGCCGAGAGGTTGAACGGTCCGCGGATGCGGTTGACCGCGTCGGCCACGTGCGCGGGCGCCACCATCCAGCCGATCCGCAGGGCGGCGAGCCCGTGGATCTTGGAGAAGGTGCGGGTCATCACGACGTTGTCGGCCTCCAGCACGAGGTCGAGCCCGGAGCCGTAATCGTTGCGGCGGACATATTCCGCGTAGGCGCCGTCGAGGACGAGGAGCACGTCGGGCGGCAGGGCGGCGTGCAGGCGGCGCACCTCCTCGAAGGGCAGGTAGGTGCCGGTCGGGTTGTTGGGGTTGGCGATGTAGACGATCCGCGTCCGCTCGGTGAGGCGGGCGATGAGCGCGTCGACGTCGGTGGTGAGGTCGCGCTCGGGCGCCACCACCGGCGTGCCGCCCGCGGCCAGGATCGCGATGCGGTAGACGAGGAAGCCGTGCGCGCTGAACAGCCCCTCGTCGCCCGGCGCCAGATACGCGTAGGCGAGGAGCGAGAGCAGCTCGTCCGAGCCCGCCCCGCAGACGATCCGGGCCGGGTCGAGGCCGTAGCGCTCCGCGATCGCCGCGCGCAAAGCCGTCGCGTTGCCGTCCGGGTAGAGGGCGAGGTCGTCGAGGCTCTGGCGCGCCGCCGCGACCGCGGCCGGGCTCGGGCCCAGCGGCGTCTCGTTGGAGGAGAGCTTGTAGACCGGGTGGCCGCCCGTCGTCCCGCTCTTGCCGGGCACGTAGGCCTCGATCGCCGCGACGCCGGGGCGCGGCACGGGCCGGGGCACGGAGCGGCTGGGAACGGACGGATCGGTGGGCATTGGCTGGAACCCGGCTCGTGCCGGCTGGCCCGGCGGCTGACGCGGTTTCCTCTACAGCATTTCGTCCCCGGATGAAGCCCGGCCGGCCTGTCGGGTCCGTACCGGCCAGCCCCGGACTGCCGCGCCGGTTCACGATGTCGGAATCCCGGGCGTCGCCAGCCTCCGAAAGCAGAACGATAGTACCGCACCCGATCCGAATTGCCCCACGATCAGAATTCGTTAACGGCGAACGGCACTAATGCGGTCTACCCGATCCAGCCTCCTGTCCCACGTGGATGCGCGCCCTATGACTCGCCTCACCTCCATCGGATCCAAGCTCGGCGCCTGCTTCGCGCTCATGGTCGTCCTGGTGGCCGGCTTCGGGGCGAGTTCCCTCTACGAGCTGCGGACGGTCGATGCGGCGGGGCGCGACCTGCGCGAGACGCGGCTGCCCACCGTCCAGGTGCTCGGCAAGCTCCAGGTGGCCGTGTACCGCCTGCGGGTCAACGCGAGCCGGCTGATCACCGCGGACACGGCCGCGCTGCGCGCCGAGGTCGCCGCCACGATCCTCAAGCGCGAGGGCGAGCTGCGGACCCTGCGCACCCAGTACCAGGCCCTGCCGGCGAGCCCGGAGGAGAGTGCCCAGTTCGCGGCGTTCGAGCAGCAGTGGCAGGTCTATCACGCGCTGCAGGAGAAGATCGTCGCGATGGCGGCGGCCGGCGACGTCCCCCGGGGGCGGCCGATCTTAAAAACCCAGATGTCGAGCGGCATCAACGCGGTCCTGGCCGAGTTGCAGAAGCTCGTCGATCTCGCCGACGCGGCGGCGCAGCGCAGCGGGCAGGCGGCCGAGGCGGCCTATGACGGGGCGTGGTTCGCGACGGTCGCGGCGATCGTCCTGGCGGCGCTGATCGCCGCGGCGGCCGCGACCGGCCTCGCCCTCGACGTGGCCCGCCCCCTGCGCCGGATCACCACCGCCATGAACCGGCTGGCGCAGGGCGATGCGGGCATCGCCATCCCCGGCCTCGGTCGCCGGGACGAGATCGGGGCGGCGGCCGTCGCTCTGGGGGTCTTCCGCGACAACCTGATCCGCACGCGCCAGCTCGAGGAGGAGACGGCGCTGGCCCGGGCGGGGGCCGAGGCGCAGCGCCGGACGGCGATGCGCGCGATGGCCGACGGGTTCGAGCGCGCGGTCGGCGGCATCGTGGCGACCGTCACGGCGGCGGCGACCGAGTTGCAGGCCACCGCCCAGAGCATGGCGGCCACCGCGCGCGAGACGGCGGGCCAGTCCGTCTCCGTCGCCGCCGCCGCCGAGGAGGCGGCCTCGAACGTCACCACCGTGGCGGCGGCGGCCGAGGAACTCGGCGCCTCGGTGGCCGAGATCGGCCGGCAGGTCGACGGCTCGGCGGGACTCGCGGGCACCGCGGTCGGCGAGGCGGAGCAGACCTCCACCCTGGTGCAGGAGCTGAGCAGCGCGACCGCGCGCATCGGCGACGTGGTGGCGCTGATCTCGCAGATCGCCGGGCAGACCAACCTGCTCGCGCTCAACGCCACCATCGAGGCGGCGCGCGCCGGCGAGGCGGGGCGCGGCTTCGCGGTGGTGGCGGCGGAAGTGAAGGAACTCGCCAACCAGACCGCGCGCGCCACCGAGGAGATCACCCAGCAGATCGGCCGGATCCAGGGCTCGACGGAGCAGGCCGTCCAGGCGATCAGCGGCATCTCGGGGCGCATCCGCGAGATCTCGGGCGCGGCGACCTCGATCGCGGCGGCGGTGGAGGAGCAGGGCGCCGCGACCCAGGAGATCGTGCGCAACGTGGCCCAGGCCGCGGCCGGCACGGGCGAGGTCACGCGCAACATCGCGGGCGTGGCGGGGGCGGCCGAGGAGACGGGCGCTGCCGCCGCCCAGGTGCTGGCCTCGGCCTCCGAGCTGTCGCGCCAGTCCGAGCATCTCGGCGCCGAGGTCGGCCGTTTCCTGGCCGGCGTGCGCGCCGCCTGAGCGGGCGGCCGGGCACCCGCCCGGCCCGGCCGCCGCCACCCGGTAGGCCGGCCGCCGGGCCCGTGCTACGCATCGCTCCCATCGGGGAGGTGGCGGCATGAGTTCGGTGACGGAGCCCGGCGGGCCGGGGATCGAGCGGGTCGCGATCGAGGATGCGAGCCTCGGCGCCTTCTACCGGAGCATGAACCCGACCGAGCGCCACACCTTCTGGGCCTGTGCCGCGGGCTGGGCGCTCGACGGCATGGACTTCATGATCTACCCGCTGGTGATCGGCACGATCATCGGGCTGTGGCAGGTCGAGCCGGGCACCGCGGGGCTGGCCGCCAGCGTGACGCTGTTGGCCTCGGCGGTGGGCGGCTGGCTCGCGGGCTTCGTGGCCGACCGGATCGGCCGGGTGCTGACGCTCCAGATCACCATCCTGTGGTTCTCGTTCTTCTCGCTGCTGTGCGCCTTCGTGCAGAACTTCGAGCAGCTCCTCGTCGCCCGGGCGCTGCTCGGGCTCGGCTTCGGCGGCGAGTGGGCGGCGGGCGCCGTGCTGATGGGCGAGACCATCCGGGCGCAGTATCGCGGCCGGGCCGTGGGCTCCGTCCAGTCCGGCTGGGCGATCGGCTGGGGCATGGCGGTGCTGGCGCAAGCCGTGCTGTTCACGTGGCTGCCGCCCGAGAGCGCGTGGCGCTGGATGTTCGCGATCGGCGCGCTGCCGGCCCTCCTGGTGTTCTACCTGCGCCGCTACGTGCGGGAGCCCGAGGTCGCCGCCGAGAGCCGGGCGCGGGCCGCGGCCTCCGGCGACCGGCCGCGGATCTGGGAGATCTTCTCCGGACCGATCCTGAAGACCACGGTGCTGGCCTCCCTGGCCTCGGCCGGCTGCCAGGGCGGCTACTACGCCATCACCACCTGGCTGCCGCGCTTCCTCACCACCGAGCGCGGCCTCTCGGTCGTCTCCTCGACGGGCTACCTCGCGGCGCTCATCGTCGGCTCCTTCGCGGGCTACCTCGTGGGCGCCTGGCTCGCCGACCGGCTCGGGCGGCGCCCGCTCTTCCTGATCTTCTCGCTCGGCGCCATCGCGGTCATCCTGGCCTACACGCAATTGCCGCTCTCGAACGCGGTGCTCTGGGTGCTGGGCTTCCCGCTCGGCTTCTTCGCCTCGGGCTACTTCTCGGGGATGGGCGCCTTCCTCACCGAGCTCTACCCGACGCGCCTGCGCGGCTCGGGCCAGGGCTTCTGCTACAATTTCGGCCGCGGCATCGGCGCCCTGTTCCCGGCGCTCGTCGGCTACCTGTCGGCGCAGGTCGGGCTGGCGGCCGCCATCGCGATCTTCGCGGCCATCGCCTACGGGGTGTTCTTCGTGGCGGCCTTCGCGCTGCCCGAGACGCGGGGCCGCGTGCTCCATGCCGACGCCTGATGCCGACGCCTGATGCCGACGCCCGATGCCGACGCCTGAGCGGGAGGCCCGCATGAGCGATCCAGCCGACGCCATTCCCCCCTGCCCCGCCCCCGACCCGAACCCGCGCGGCCCGACGCGCTACCGGGTGCCGGCGGGCGCGGTCGATACCCACGCCCACGTCATCGGCCTGCCGCCGCACTACCCGCTGGTGCCCGAGCGCAGCTACACCCCGCCCGCCGCGCCGGGCGAGCGCTACTGCGCGATGCTGGACGCCACCGGCATGGCCAACGGCGTGCTGATCCAGGTCAGCGTGCACGGCACCGACAACCGGCGCATGGTCGAGACCCTGCGGGCGAACCCGGTGCGGCTGCGCGGCGTCGCGGTGATCCCGCTCGGCCTGCCCGAGCGGGAGCTCGCCGACCTCAAGGCGGCGGGCGTGGTGGCCCTGCGGCTCAACGTGCTGTTCGGCGGGGGCGTCGGCTTCGCGGCGCTTGAGGAATACGGCGCCCTCGCCCGCGAGATGGGCTGGCACCTGCAATTCCTAGTCGATGCCCGCCAGCTGCCCCCGATGGCCGCCCGCCTCGCGCGCCTGCCCGTGCCCTTCGTGGTGGACCATATGGGCCACATGCCGACCTCGGCGGGGCTCGACGATCCGGGCTTCCGCACGCTGGTCGATCTGGTGCGCGACGGGGCCTGGGTGAAGCTGTCGGGCGCCTTCCGTACCTCGGTCGCGGGCGCGCCCTACGCCGACACGATCCCCTTCGCCCGCGCGCTGCACGCGGCGGCGCCGGAGCGCTGCCTCTGGGGCTCGGACTGGCCCCACGTCGCCGCCTGGAAGGGACCGCCGCGGATCGGCGACCTGCTCGACCTCGTGGCGGACTGGATCCCGGACGAGGAAGATCGCCGCCGGTACTTCGTGGAGAACCCGCGGCGGTTGTACGGGTTCGGGGAGGCTGGCTGAGGGGGTACATCCCCCGCCCTCTCCCTCCCCCGCAGAGCAGGGCAATCGCATATGCCAAGCGCGTGCCTAGGCGGAAGGGACGCGGGTCCCCTCTCCCGTGCGGGAGAGGGACAGGGTGAGGGGCCCGGAGCCATCAGGATCAAACGCTGCGGTTCTGCGGCAGCGTCCCGTTCTGTCCGTAGGGTTCTCATCCCTCACCCCAACCCTCTCCCGCACGGGAGAGGGAGCGCGGCGCGGTTCAGGCCCGATCCGAGGCAGGGATCCGCCATATGGGATTGCTCTGCCCGCAGAGGGGGAGAGGGCAATCCCGCGGCGCCCTAGCGATCATCCGACCCCGCCTCACTCCCCCTGCCACTCGTGGGCCGCCACCAGGGTCTCGACGGGGGCCGGCTCCGGCCGGCGCCACGCGGCGGGCTGGTCCTCGGAGCCCGTACCCAGAGGGCACTGGACCATCACGCTGTCGCTCCAGCGCCCGTACTTGTAGCCGACCCCCGCAAGGTACCCGACGCGGGCGAAGCCGCAGGCCTCGTGCAGGCGCAAGGACGCCTCGTTCTCCGCGTCGATGTAGCCGATGATCTGCCGGTAGCCGCCGGCCGCGCAGGCCTCGATCAGGGCCGGCAGCAGGCGCCGGCCGATCCCGGCATGCAGGTGCTCGGGGTGCACGTAGATCGAGTGCTTCAGGGTGAAGCGGTAGGCGGGCCGCTTGCGGAACGGCACCGCGTAGGCGTAGCCCGCCACCTGCCCGTCGCGCTCGGCCACCAGATGGGGCAGGCGCTTCTTGCGCATGGTCTTGCGGCGGCGCTTCAGGTCGTCGGGGAGCAGGCGCTCCTCCTCGAACTCGCCCGTGTCGCCGACGCCCCGGCGGATGTGGTGCTCGTAGATCGCGATCATCGCCGGCACGTCCACGTCCGAGGAGGGGCGGATGACGATGCCGGGATCGGCCGCGACCGGCATCAATGCCCCTCGCGCAGCACGTAGGTGTAGAAGCGGATGCGCCCGTCCGGCTCGTGCTGGCGGTAGACCCCCTGGATCTCGGCCTCGAAGCCCGGGAACAGGTTGGAGGCCGCCTCGAACATCTTGAAATAGTCGAGCATGGGCTTGGCGCGCTCATCGATCCGCTCGCCGGGCAGCACCGTGCCGATCCCGGGCGGGTAGACCAGAAGCAAGGTGGTGGCCACACGCCCCTCGGCCTCGGCGATCGGCACGAAGTCGACGTGGTTGCGGGTCAGCATCTGGGCCGCGTCCTTCGGGGCCATCACCATCTCGGGCAGGTGCTCGGGCGCGAACTGCTTGCGCTGCAGGCTTGAGGTGTTCGCCTCGCGGTGGAACGCGTGGTAGTCGGCGCAGAGGTCGCGCAGGCGCACCCCGGCGTAGCGGGCGGGCCGGCGCCGCACGAATTCCGGCATCGCCTCCTCCAGCGGCGCGTTCTCGTCGTGCAGGCGCTTGAAGGCGACGAGGCCCGAGATCAGCGTGCCGGCCTTGGAGGATTCCACGCCCGGCGTCAGCAGGAAGAGCAGCGAGTTCAGGTCGTTCTTCTCCGGCACGATCCGGTTCTCGCGCAGGTACTGCGCCACGATCGGGGCCGGCACGCCGTGCTCGGCATATTCCCCCGTCTGCCGGTCGAAGCCGGGGGTGAGCACGGTGAGCTTGTTCGGGTCGGTGATCGCGTAGCCCGGGGAGACGTGGGTGAAGCCGTGCCAGCGCGCGCCCGGCGTCAGTTCCCAGTGCCGCGGGTTGGAGGCGAGCTCGTCCGTCGGCACGCTCTCCCAGGGGACCTCGGCCCCCTCCGCGGTCTTCGTCACGTCCGGCACGAAGGGATCGAAGAACCAGCGCTTGAGGGGATCGCGCTCGTTCTCGAACTCCTTGCGGATGGCGCGCGCTTTTTTCCGCCACTCGATGCCGAGCCGGATCGTGTCGTCCCAGAGGATCATGCCGGAGCGGCCCTTCATCATCTGGGCGCCGACGTCGAGCGAGGCGAACAGGGGATAGAACGGCGAGGTCGAGGCGTGGACGAGGAAGCTCTCGTTGAGCCGCCGGTGCTCGACGCGCCGGGTCTGCCCGCGGATGTGCCCGTCCTTGGTGTGGATCTGCGAGGCCTGGCTGAAGCTCGCGAGCTGCTTGTGGGTCGATTGCGTGGCGATGATGCCGGGCGCGGTCTCGTCGAGCCCGGTCAGCCCCATGGCGAAGCGGCGCTGGTAGAGCGGGTGGAACTTCATGAAGCCCGCCCAGGCCTCGTCGAACAGGATGTAGTCGCACAGGTGCCCAATCCGCTCCAGAATCTCCTGGGCGTCGTAGATCGTGCCGTCGTAGGTGCACTGCTCGATCACCGCGACGCGGAACGGACGCTCCTTGCGCCACGCCTCGCGGTCCTTGACCAGCGGGTTGGCCCGGATCTTCTCGCGGATGCGGGTCTCGTCGAGCGCCTCGTGGTAGATCGGCCCGATCAGCCCGTAGGCGTTCCGGTCCGTTTCCAAGAAGATCGGGATGCCGCCGCCGAGGAAGAGCGCGCCGTGATGGGCCGCCTTGTGGTTGTTGCGGTCGAACAGCACGAGGTCGCCCTCGGCCACCAGCGAGGACAGCACGATCTTGTTCGAGGCCGAGGTGCCGTTGAGGACGAAGTAGGTTTTTTCGGCCCCGAAGATCTGCGCCGCCTCCTTCTGGGCCTTGAGCGCCGGGCCCTCGTGGGTCAGGAGGTCGCCGAGATCGAGAACGGAATTGTCGAGGTCATCGCGAAAAATCGCCTCGCCGAGATGCTCCACGAAGATCCGTCCGATCGGGGAGCGGTTATAAAAAATGCCGCCGTTGTGGCCCGGGCAGGTCCAGAGCTGGTTGCCCTTCTCGGCGTAATCGACCAGCGCGCCGAAGAACGGCGTCTTCAGGGTCTCGGCGTACTGGGTCACGCGGCTGACGAGGCCGCGGGCGATGAATTCCGGCGTCTCCTCGGCCAGGAAGATGTAGCCGTCGATGAAGTCGAGGAGTTCGACCGGGATGTCCTCCAGGCGCTTGCGGCGCACCATGATGACGATCGGCATCTCCAGGCCGCGCTTGCGCATCATGTCGATGAGGGCGGCGGCCTTGCCGTCGAGGCCGCGCTTGCCCCAATCGACCACGAGGCAGCCGACCGCGGCGTCGGTCTGCACGGCGATGGCCGCGTCCTCGACGCGGCGCGCCCGCACCACCTCGAAGCCGCGCTGCTCGACCGCCGCCACGATCTGATCGACCCGCGCGCCCTCCAGATCGCCCGGATCGAACGTCGGCGTGCACATCAGCACGGTGAAGCGGCGGTGGAAGTCCATGGGCGGGCTCCTGTCGGACGGCGTCGGCGGGAGATAGGGCTCCGCGCGGGTCCGGCAGGCTTTCGGGCGCGGAGATGACGCCTGGATGACAGGCGGCCGCGCCGCGCTCCCTCCCCCCTCTGCGGGGGAGGGAGACGGTCGTTCCGGCCCGAGCCCGGATCAGGTCACGACGCTCGGTTCATCCCGCCCGGTGATCTCCGCGATCCGCGCGATGGCGCGGGCGGCCTCCACCACCGGGGCGAGCACCTGGACCGGGTCGGCGTCGTGCGTGTCGCGGTCGTAGCGCTCGATGTAGACCCGGAGCGTCGCCCCCGCCGTGCCGGTGCCCGAGAGCCGGTAGACCACCCGCGCATCCTCGGCGAACCCGATGCGCACGCCCTGCCGGTCGGTGACCGAGCCGTCGACCGGATCGACGTAGCGGAAGTCGTCGGCGCTCGCGACGGTGAGGCCGGCGAAGCTCTGCCCCGGCAGCGCGGCGAGCTTCTCGCGAAGCCCCTGCATCAGCCGCTCGGCGGCCGCGCTCTCGATCTCCTCGTAATCGTGCCGGGTGTAGTAGTCCCGCCCGAACGTTGCCCAGTGGGCGCGCACGATGGCGTCGGCCCGCTCTCCGGTCGTCGCCAGGATGTTGAGCCAGAGCAGCACCGCCCAGAGCCCGTCCTTCTCGCGCACGTGGTTCGAGCCGGTGCCCGCGCTCTCCTCGCCGCAGAGCGTGATCAGCCCGGCGTCCAAGAGGTTGCCAAAGAACTTCCAGCCGGTCGGCGTCTCGTAGGCCCGGATCCCGAGCTTTTCCGCGACCCGGTCGGCGGCCCGGCTCGTCGGCATCGAGCGGGCGATGCCCGCCAAGCCGCTCGCGTAACCCGGCGCCCGGTGGGCGTGGGCGGCGAGCACCGCGAGGCTGTCGCTCGGCGTCACGAAGAGGCCGGGCGCCACGATCATGTTGCGGTCGCCGTCCCCGTCCGAGGCCGCGCCGAAATCGGGGGCGTCCGGCCCGTGCATCAGGTCGAAGAGTTCGCGCGCGTGGACCGGGTTCGGGTCCGGGTGGTGTCCGCCGAAATCCTCCTGCGGCACCGCGTTGACCACGGTGCCGGGGGCCGCTCCCAGCTCGCCCTCCAGGATCGCCCGGGCGTAGGGCCCCGTGACCGCGCTCATCGCGTCGAAGCGCATGCGGAAGCCGCCCGCGAAGAGCGCCCGGATCGCGTCGAAATCGACGAGCTCGCGCATCAGCGCCGCGTAGTCCGCGACCGGATCGATCACCGTGACGGTCATCCCCTCTACCGTCGCGTCGCCGAGCCGCTCGAGATCGAGGTCCGGCCCGTCGGCGATGCGGTACTCGGTGATCGCCTTCGCCCGCTCGAAGATCGCCGCGGTGATGCTCTCGGGCGCCGGGCCGCCGTTCCGCGTGTTGAACTTGATGCCGAAATCGCCCTCGGGCCCGCCGGGATTGTGGCTCGCCGAGAGCACGAGGCCGCCGACCGCCCCGTGTTTCCGGATCACGCAGGAGGCGGCGGGCGTCGAGAGCAGGCCGCCCTGCCCCACCAGCACCCGCCCGAACCCGTTGGCCGCCGCGATCCTGATCGCGGTCTGCACCACCTCCCGGTTGAGGAAGCGCCCGTCGCCGCCGATCACCAGGGTCTCCCCGTCGCGATCCGGAATCGTGTCGAAGATCGCCTGGACGAAGTTCTCGACGTAGTGCGGCTGGCGGAAGACCGGCACCTTCTTGCGCAGGCCCGAGGTGCCGGGCTTCTGGTCCGGGAAGGGCTGGGTCGGAACGGTCTTGAGGGCCATCGGCGGGGGCTTTTCCTTCGGGACGCGTCTTCGTGGAGGCGCATCGCGATCGGGCGCGAGCCTCGGCCGTAACGACTAGGGCGGCACGGCCACGCTTCAACGGGCCGCCGAGACATCCGGGCGGGGATTCTCATGCGGCCTCCGCCGCACGGGGAGTAGCCCGCACCCGAACCGTCCTTATAATGCAGGCCAAACCGCCCCGAACGGGGCTGACGCCTGCCCCTCGCCCGAGTCCCGCACGATGTCCCGCATCCCGAACTTCGCCGAGGTCCCGTTCTCGGGCGCGCCGCTGCCGGTCCCGCCGCCCGCGCCGGGCGAGCCCTGGATGAGCCCCGAGGGCATCCCGGTGAAGCCCGCCTACGGGCCCGAGGACCGGGCGGGGCTCGAATTCCTGCACACCTATCCGGGCCTCGCGCCGTACCTGCGGGGCCCCTACCCCACCATGTACGTCACGCAACCGTGGACGATCCGGCAATACGCGGGCTTCTCGACGGCCGAGGACTCGAACGCCTTCTACCGGCGCAACCTCGCCGCCGGGCAGAAGGGCCTCTCGGTCGCCTTCGATCTGGCCACCCACCGCGGCTACGATTCGGACCACCCGCGCGTCTCGGGCGACGTCGGCATGGCGGGCGTGGCGATCGATTCGATCTACGACATGCGCACGCTCTTCTCCGGCATTCCGCTGGACGAGATGACCGTGTCGATGACGATGAACGGCGCGGTGCTGCCCGTGCTCGCCCTCTACATCGTGGCGGCCGAGGAGCAGGGCGTGCCGCCAGCCAAGCTCGCCGGCACCATCCAGAACGACATCCTCAAGGAGTTCATGGTCCGCAACACCTACATCTATCCCCCCAAGGGATCGATGCGGATCATCTCGGACATCTTCGCCTACACCTCGGCCAACATGCCGAAGTTCAACTCGATCTCGATCTCCGGCTACCACATGCAGGAGGCAGGCGCCACGAACGACCTCGAACTCGCCTACACGCTCGCCGACGGCGTCGAGTACATCAAGGCGGGTCTGGCCGCGGGCCTGACCATCGACCAGTTCGCCCCGCGCCTGTCCTTCTTCTGGGCGATCTCGACGAACTTCTTCATGGAGGTCGCCAAGATGCGGGCCGCGCGCCTGATCTGGGCGAAGCTCGTCAAGGAGTTCGAGCCGAAGTCGGACAAGTCGCTGCCGCTCCGCACCCACTCGCAGACGAGCGGCTGGTCGCTCACCGCGCAGGACGTGTTCAACAACGTCACCCGGACCGCCATCGAGGCGATGGCAGCGACGCAAGGGGGCACGCAGTCGCTCCACACCAACGCGCTCGACGAGGCGCTCGCGCTGCCGACCGACTTCTCGGCCCGGATCGCGCGCAACACGCAGCTCTTCCTGCAGCAGGAATCGGGCACCACCCGCATCGTCGATCCCTGGGGTGGCTCGTACTACGTCGAGCGGCTCACCGCCGACATCGTGGCCCGCGCCTGGGAGCACATCCGCGAGGTCGAGAGCCTCGGCGGCATGGCCAAGGCGATCGAGGCCGGCATCCCGAAGCTCCGGATCGAGGAGGCGGCGGCCCGCGCCCAGGCCCGGATCGATTCGGGCCGGCAGACGATCGTCGGCATCAACAAGTTCAAGCCCGACGACGAGATGACGATCGAGCTCTTGCGCGTCGACAACGGCAACGTGCGGAACCTCCAGATCGACAAGCTCAAGCGCCTGCGCTCCGAGCGCAACCAGGCCGACGTGGACGCGGCGCTCAGCCGTCTCACGCAGGCGGCGGACGGCGCGGGCAACCTGCTCGAACTGGCTGTGAACGCTGCGCGGGCCAAGGCCACGGTCGGCGAGATCTCGGAGGCGCTGGAGCGGGCCTGGGGCCGGCACCGGGCCGAGATCCGCTCGATCTCGGGCGTCTACAAGCGGGAGGTCGGCGGCATGTCGCCTGTGGTCGAGCGGGTGCGGGGCCTCGTGGAGGCCTTCGAGGAGAACGACGGGCGGCGGCCCCGCATCCTGGTCGCCAAGATGGGCCAGGACGGGCACGACCGCGGCCAGAAGGTGATCGCCTCGGCCTTCGCGGATCTCGGCTTCGACGTGGATATCGGGCCGCTCTTCGCCACGCCCGCCGAGGCCGCGCGGCAGGCGGTGGAGAACGACGTGCACATCGTGGGCGTCTCCTCGCTGGCGGCCGGCCACCTCACCCTGGTGCCGGAGCTGCGGGCGGCGCTGGCCGCCGAGGGGCGCGACGACGTGATGATCGTGGTCGGCGGCGTGATCCCGCCGGGCGACTACGACGCGCTCCATGCGGCTGGCGCCTCGGCGATCTTCCCGCCCGGCACCGTGATCGCGGAGGCCGCCGTGAAGCTCATCGAGGAGCTGAACGGGCGGTTGGGCTACGGCGCGCGGGCGGCGGCGGAGTAGGAGCAGCGCGCTCCCGATGCCCGAGGCGCGCAGCATCGCGCAGACGCTTCGGCACCGGCAGACGGCGGCCGAAGCGCGCCTCTGGAGCGCCTTGCGCAACGGCCGACTCAATGGCTGGAAGTTCCGCCGCCAGTTCCCGGTCGGCGGGGCGGTCGCGGATTTCGCCTGTCTCGCGGCCAGGCTCGTCGTCGAGGTCGATGGGGCGACGCACGGGAGCGATGTCGAGCGGTCGAGCGATGCTCGGCGAACCGAGATGCTCATGCGATGCGGCTTCGAGGTTCTGCGCATCGACAATGATGATGTTGCGGCGAACCTTGAGGGTGTCCGCGAGACGATCCTCGCAGCGATCGAGCGCCGGACGACGATCTGAGCCGATCGCATCGCGAGGTGCCACGATGCGTACGCGTGAACCGCACCGCGCTCCCTCTCCCGTGCGGGAGAGGGTTGGGGTGAGGGATGAGAACGTTCCGGATGAGGCTGGCCATAGCCGCGGAAGCACGGCGCTCAATCCGTAAAGCTCCGGGTCCCTCACCCTGTCCCTCTCCCGCACGGGAGAGGGAACCCGCGCCTCACCGGGGTTAGGTGCGCTCGGCGTATGCGATTGCCCTGCCCGCAGAGGGGGGAGGGAGATGCAGCGGGGATCTTGTGCGCATCTTGTGACAAAAGTCTTGACATGTGAGAACAAAACGCGTACGTCCATCGCACGCGCCGCCCCGGCGCCGCGGCGGGTCCTGCATCCCGCCGCGGCGTTGGCAGGGAGCCTGATCCGGATGACCGCCGGAGCGGGTCACGGGCGGCGCGGCGGCCCC
>JAESGJ010000241.1_pt1 | contig 59559 bp, 56 predicted proteins | sample 9266241 | NCBI WGS metagenome assembly JAESGJ01 (sample SAMN14514841, study PRJNA621669) | algae metagenome | isolation source: Brasilonema octagenarum HA4186-MV1 and co-occurring heterotrophs from wet... | place: USA: Manoa Valley, Hawaii | collected 2009-07-20
GAGGCGGGCGGCACCCTGCATACCTACGTCGCGTTCACCAGGCCCGAGCACTGGATCTCGGACGTCGACTTCAGCGACGCCGCCGCGGCGACCTCCTGCATCGCGGCCGAATTCGACGGCTGGGCACCAGAACTCACCGCCCTGATCACCGACGGTGACACCGCACCCGTCGCACGTCGGATCTACACCCTGCCCGACCGACACCGCTGGGCGCGCGTCCCCGGGGTGACGCTGCTGGGCGACGCCGCGCACCTCCTGCCGCCCTCCGGAGACGGGGCGAACCTGGCGATGTTCGACGGAGCGGAGCTCGCGAGGGCACTCGCTGCCCACCCGGGAGACGTCGAGGCAGCCCTGACCGGCTACGAGCACGCGATGTTCGACCGCACCGAGTCCGCCGCCGCCGACGCACGCGAGATCCAGCAACTCCTCCTCGGTGAGCGCGCGCCGTACGGTCTGCTCGAGATGTTCACCGGCGAGGCACCGGACTACCTCCCGTCGAACACCAGATCCGTTGCGGGATGAGTCATCCGGACCGAGTCGCCTCGCGACGATGGAGAACTCGTCCTTCACCTGCTGGAGGAACGCCGGGATGCCGGCCAGTGGTCCGCAGCACGACCGAGGAGTAGAAACGGCGTCGTGCCCACCACTCGGATCAACGGGGTCGACGTCTACTTCGAGGATGCAGGCGACGGACCGCCCGTACTGTTCCTCAACGGGTCGGGATCGACCATCGCCGACGTCCGGCCACTGGTCACCCGTCTCGCCGGGCGCTTCCGGGTGGCGATCGCCGATGCGAGGGGCATGGGCCGGACCGCCGTGACGACCCACCGTTATGCGATGTCCGATCTGGCAAGCGATGCAACCGGATTGGTCGATCACCTCGGCTGGGACACGTTCAGCCTCCTCGGCGTCAGCTTCGGCGGGATGATCGCCCAGGAGTTGGCCGTCACCGTTCCCGAGCGGATCCGGCGACTGGCGCTGGTGTGCACGTCGTCGGGCGGGGCGGGCGGCTCGTCCTATCCGCTGCAGGATCTGGCGGCGCTCGCACCAGAAGAACGCGCCGAGCGCTCGACCCTGATCCTGGACAGTAGGTTCGACGCGACGTGGCTGGCCGATCATCCCGGCGACCGGGCAATCGTGGAGCAGGCGCAGAGGCGCAGGGCCGGTGCAGTCACCGCCGACGCCCAACGTGGCGCCGAGCTTCAGCTCGTGGCGCGCGCCGGCCACGACGTGTTCGACCGGCTGCCCAGGATCACGTGTCCGACGCTGGTCGCATCGGGCCGGTACGACGGGATCGCGCCTCCGGAGAACGGCGCCGCGATCGCAGAGCGGATCGCGGGCGCGACGTTGAGGCTCTACGACGGCGGACACCTCTTCTTCCTGCAGGACCCGACCGCGATCCCCGACGTCATGGATTTCCTGGCTCGTTGACCCCACAGTGCCGCCCCGAGGACGCCGCAGACCCGCCGTCGGGTAAGAAGGTGACCGAGAACGCACGGTTGAACTGGTCCAGCACAGGGCGAGCCCACCTCGAACAATAGGAGGCTTGACTGTTGCCATCCGTACCCGGCAACCGGCCGGCCGAGGGCCTGCTCCCGGTCGGTACCCCGATCGACCTGGACAATTGCGCGCGTGAGCCCATCCACATCCCGGGCAGCATCCAACCGCGCGGCGTTCTCGCCGTGGTCCGCGAGCCGGACTTCGAGGTGCGCCAGGTCAGCGCGAACGTCGTCGAACTCCTGGGCCGTTCGACCGACGAGGTGCTCGGCAGGCATCTCTCCGCGCTCATCGGTGCCGACGAGGCGACCAGGCTGGCGCACGCCGCGAACGCGTTCGGCGATCTGCATCAGCGCAACCCGCTCGAATGCCACATCGACGTGGCGGGTGAACGGCGCGCGTTCGACGCCATCCTGCACCGCGAGCCGGGCGGGGTGCTGCTCGTCGAACTCGAGATCGCCTACGGCGTGCGGCCGTTCGCCTTCCCCAACACCTATCAGGCCGTGCGCGGGTCGGTCGAGGAGCTCAACCGCGCCGCCAGCTTGACCGAGCTGTACGACGTCACCGCACGCGCCGTGCGCGAGCTCACCGGCTTCGACCGCGTCATGGTGTACCGGTACGACGCCGACTACAACGGCGAGGTGGTCGCCGAGGCCAAGCGCGAAGACCTCAATTCCTTTCTCGGCCTTCACTATCCGTCGACGGACATTCCCGCTCAGGCGCGGGCCCTCTACGAGAAGAACTGGCTCAGGCTCATCTCGGACGTCGGCTACACCCCGGCACCGTTGGTGCCCTCGATCGATCCTGAGTGGGGCGAGCCGGTCGACCTCACGCATGCGACGTTGCGCAGCGTCTCGCCGATCCACGTCGAGTACCTGCACAACATGGGCGTGCACGCCTCGATGTCCATCTCGCTGCTACGGCACGGCAAGCTGTGGGGGCTGATCGCCTGCCACCACTACTCGGGCCCCCATCTGCCGCCGTTCGGCACCAGGGCAGCCGCCGAATTCCTCGGCTCGACCCTCTCCCTTCGCCTGGTCGACCAGTTCGAGGACGACCAGCTTCACCGGCGGCTGGCCGCCCAGTCCGTGCTGGCCAAGCTCACCGCCGCCACCCTCGACGACGGCGTTCCGCTCGCGGACGCCCTGCTCGCCACGCCGAACCTGCTCGACCTGGTGCCCGCCGACGGTGTGGTCGTCGAGATCCAGGGCGAACGCCGGGTCGTCGGATCGGTGCCGCCGGCCGCCGCCGTGGCCGCCGTGGCCGCCTGGGGTCGTGGCGCCGTCGACGAGATCGCCCATACCGAGTGCCTGTCCCGCGAGCTGCCCGCCCTCGACGTCGATCCCGAGCTGGCCGCCGGCGCGCTCGTCCTGACGCTGCCCGCCGGTCAGTACGTCATCTGGTTCCGCAGCGAGGTATTGCGGTCCGTGGACTGGGGCGGCGACCCGCACAACAAGGCGATCGCAGTCAGCGAGGGCGACGGGGTCCGGCTCAGCCCGCGCAAGTCGTTCGAGCGGTGGCGCGAGGTCGTCGACGGCTGTGGCCAGCCCTGGTCGCTCACGGAGGCAGAATCGGCCGAGGCGTTGCGCGGCCATCTGGTGGAGTCGCTGTACCGCCGCACGCGCGAAACCCTGCGCATGGCGGAGACGTTGCAGCGCAGCCTGCTGCCGCCCTCCATCCCGGTGCTGGACAGCTGGCGGCTGTCGGCGCACTACGAGCCAGCGGGTGGCCGCGTCGGCGGCGACTGGTACGACGCCTTCGAGCTCCCCGACGGCCGGCTGATCATGCTGATCGGGGACGTCGCCGGGCACGGCCTCCCCGCGGCGGGCACGATGGCGCAGTTGCGCAACGCGCTCCGCGCGCACCTGTTCACCGGGGCGGCGCCCGCGGAGGCGTTCGACCGGCTCAACGAGTTCTGCGTGCACCTGATGCCACGCGCGTTCGCGACCGTCATCGCCGCGCGTGTCGACCTCGCCTCCGGGCACGTCGAGGCCGCCAGCGCCGGTCATTTGATGCCATTCATCACCGGTTCGGGCGCCGCCGTCCACGCACCGATCCGACTGTCGCCGCCGATCGGCGTGAGGGGTATGACGTACGCGCCCAGCACCTTCACGATCGAGCCGGGCCAGGGCGTGGTGATGTACTCCGACGGCCTGGTGGAACGCCGCCACGGCACCATCGACGAGGGACTCGATCGCTTGGCCAGGACGCTCGGCGACGCGGACGATCCGGCCGCGTCATGGGTGGCGACGACGTTGGCGTCGAGCGATGCCGACGACGACGTCACGATCGTCACGCTGCGCCGGGAGTAGGTTCGTGGTCGCCATGACTTCGAAAATCGTCCGTCGACCCGCCTGCCGCACGTGAGCTCCACATCGCCGGTCGCCGTCGGCTTCCGTTCCGAGCGGGGCCCCGTCCTCATCTCGGTGATGCTGAGCACCGGGCTGGTCGCCATCGACTCGACGGTGCTGGCGACGGCCATCCCCTCGATCGTCGGCGAGCTGGGCGGCTTCCACCAGTTCCCCTGGTTGTTCTCCGCCTATCTGCTCGGGCAGGCCGTCACCACGCCCATCTACGCGAAGCTCTCCGACGTGTTCGGCCGCAAGCCGATCCTGCTCCTCGGGATCGGGATGTTCCTGCTCGGGTCGATCCTGTGCGCCGCCGCATGGAACATGTTGGCGCTGATCGTCTTCCGGGCCATCCAGGGCATCGGCGCCGGCGCGGTGCAACCCACGGCGATGACGATCGTCGGCGACGTCTACACGGTCGCCGAGCGCGCCAGGGTGCAGGGCTACCTCGCCAGCGTGTGGGCGATCTCCTCGGTCGTCGGGCCGATGCTGGGCGGCGTGTTCTCCCAACTCGGCATCTGGCGCGGCGTGTTCCTCATCAACATCCCGCTGTGCCTGCTGGCGGCGTGGATGTTCAACCGGCACTTCCACGAGACGCTCACCCCGCGGCACCGGACGGTCGACGCCCTGGGCGCAGGCCTGCTGGCCGCGGCGATGACGTCGCTGGTGCTCGCCGTGCTCGGAGGCGGCCAGACCTGGGCGTGGCGGTCGGCCCCCAGCATCGCGGCGTTCGGCGCAGGCGCCGCGCTGTTGGCGATCTTCGTCCTCGTGGAACGCCGTGCCGTCGAACCGATCCTGCCGCTGTGGGTGCTCTCGCGGCGCCTGCTGTGCGCGACGACGGTGGTCGCGTTCGGGGTCGGCGCCATCCTCATGGGCCTCACCTCCTACGTGCCGACCTACCTCGAGGGCTCGCTGCACGTCCGGCCCATCGTCGCGGGCCTCGGACTGGCCGCGCTGACCATCGGCTGGCCCGCGACCGCGGCCGTCGCCGGGAGGTTCTACCTGCGTTGGGGTTTCAAGAACACCGCGCTGGCAGGCGCCACGCTGGTGATCTTCGGAGCGGCGGCGCTGGTCGCGATGACGCACCGGCCCAACGTCGCCGCCGTCGCCGCGGCGTGTCTGGTGATCGGCGGCGGCATGGGGCTGCTCGCCGTGCCAACGCTGATCGCGGCGCAGTCCAGCGTCGACTGGGACGAACGTGGCGTGGTGACCGGCAACAACATGTTCGCCCGCTCGCTGGGCAGTGCGGTCGGCGTCGCCATCTTCGGCGCCGTCGCGAACTCGATCTTCGGTCCCGGCGACATCCGGTCGGTCGGTCCCGCCGCGATCCAGTCCGGAGCGGGGGCGGTGTTCACCGGCGTGCTGATCGTCGCCGTGGCGACCATCGTCGCGGTGGTGGCCATGCCTCGGACACCACCGCACCCGGCGGCCGAAGAAGTCTAAGCGAGCGAACGCACCTCGTAGGCAACGGCATAACGCCGGACGCCGGGTCGCGGCTCGAACAGCCCGCCCGCCTCCGGGGACCAGGCCACGACGCGGAGCAACTCCTTGCCCCGCGGAAGCCGATCCTTGACGGCACGCGCCAGCACCGCCCGCAACCGCTCGATGTGCGCCTGCGACACGTCGCGGCTGACGAACACGTCCCACATGGTTTCTTCCATCCGCATGGGTCCAGTGTCCGACCCGCGGCGGCGTCAGCCCGGATTCGCCCCAGCGTGCCCAGGCAACGATCCGGTCACGAACCCTCGCCGTCGGCGATGAGTCCTCGCGCCGCGGGCAGTCTCTCTTTGCGTGACCAGAACCAATCTCTCGATGTCCATTTCCGCGGACGGCTTCGTCGCGGGCCCCGACCAGAGCGGGGACAACCCGCTCGGCATCGGCGGGCACGCTGTGCACGCCTGGCACCTCGGGCCCGAGAAGGACCACCCCGTCAATCGTCAGGTGGTGGCCGACATGATGGACGGGATGGGTGCAACCATCATGGGGCGCAACATGTTCGGTCCGATCCGGGGTGCGTGGGGCGACTCGGACTGGCGGGGCTGGTGGGGTGACGAGCCGCCGTACCACTGCCCGGTCTACGTCCTGACCCATCACGCGCACGAGCCGATCGAGATGGCCGGTGGCACCACGTTCCACTTCGTCACCGACGGCATCGAGTCCGCCTATGCCAAGGCCAAGGCGGCAGCGGGTGAGCGCGACATCTCCATCGCTGGCGGCGCGTCCTGCGCCCGGCAGGCCATCACGGCCGGCCTGGTCGACGAGATCGACATCCAACTGAGCCCCGTGCTCCTCGGCTCCGGCGAGCGACTCTTCGACGGCTTCGACGCGGGCACGCCCGCACTCGAACTCGCCCGCGTGCTCGAGGCGCCCGGGGTGGTGCACGTGCGCTACCGCGTCATCCGCTGACGGTTGCCCGCCCGACGACCAGTGGGTGGACGATCGCGGGCATACCGCGCCAGGTGACCTCGTCGGCCGAGACGGTGAACCCGCAGGCGCGCAACAGCTCTCCGGTCGCCATGTTGCAGCGGCAGCCGCCCGCGAAGCGTCGCCACGGCTCGAAGAGCCGGTCCTGCCATGCCGCGAGTCGTCGCGAACGCGCACGGACGTGTTCGATCATCAGCAGCTGCCCGCCAGGCCGCAGCACGCGCGCGACCTCCCGCAAGGTGCGCTCCGGATCCTCGACGGTGCAGAGGACGAGGGTCGAGACCACGGTGTCCACCGACGCATCGGGCAGCGGCAGGCGCTCGGCGGGCGCGTCGACGATCCGCGCCACCCGTCCGTGCTTCTGCAGGCGCCGGCCCAGCCTGCGGCGCATCGAGGCGTCGGGCTCGGTGAGCACGAGTTCGTCGAGGCCGTCGGGGTAGTGCGCCACGTTGAGCCCGGTGCCCGCGCCGATCTCCACGACCCGACCACGCGCCTCACCCACCAGCGCGCGCCGCCGCCCGCGCATGCCTGCGACCTCACCCAGCCCGAGAAACGGGTCGTACGCCAGAGCGAGGAAGCGCAGCCAGGCACCCGAGCCGCGGCGTTCAGCGGTAGCGGTGTTCGTCATGGGGCGACCGTATGTCGGCCCGCCCCGGCGCACATCCCTCGAATCGGCCATCTTCGGCGCGATGGCCGGTTTCGGCCATGGCTCAGAGCAACCCGAGTCGAACGGCTTCGGCGACGGCCGCGGTCCGCGAGGTGCGGCCCAGCTTGCGACGGATGTTGGCGACGTGGCGGTGCACGGTGTGCGAGCTGAGAACCAACTGCTCGGCGATCTCCTGATCGTTCAGGCCGCGCGCGACGCAGGCGAGCACCTCCCGTTCGCGATCGGACAGCGGCCCGTAGGCCGGACCTGCCGAGCTCGGCGCGGGCGGTGGGCCGAGCGCCACGGCAGGCCCGCACGACGGAGTCGACGTCGCCGTGCCACGGAAAGTGCGCGGCGCCAGGCAGCGGGACGAAGGTCGAACCGGGAATGGCCGCGGCGACCTCGCGGCCCAGCCGGTACGGCACGGCGCGGTCGTCGCGGCGGTGCAGTACCAGCGCGGGCTGACGGACGAGGGGAAGTCGAGCGCGCACGTCGAGGCGGTACACCAGGTCCAGCAACGCAGCTGCCGTCTCGGCGGAGGCCGCTTCGCGCTGGAGCCGGGCGAAGCGCTCGTACTCGTCGGCGTCGGCCCCGCCGAGGAAGATGTCACTCAGAAGGCGCGACCCGAGTCCCCAGTGCGCGCGGACCGCCCCGACGATCGCCGACCCCACCCCCGGCGCCGTGATCTCCGCGCCGTCCGGATACGACCCGTACAGCACCAGCCGGTCGACCCGCTCCGGATACGCCGCGGCGAAGGCGACCGCGGTGCAGCTTCCGCAGGAGCCACCGATGAGTGATACACGGTCGAACTCGAGTTCGTCGAGCAGCGCCCGCAGCGTCGCGACCTCGCCGTCGATGGTGAGGTCGGCCTCGTCGACCGTACGGTCGGACATGCCGACGCCGAGCCGGTCGTAGCGGATCAGGGTGTGCCCGTCGGCGACGCCCTCCCAGAACCGTCGGAAGCTCGCGCCCTGCCAGTCGAGCTCGAGGTGGCTGACCCACCACGCGGGGGCGACCAGCGGTGGACCGTCGCCGCGGATCTCGTACGCCACGCGGCGGGCGCCGAGGGGAAGGAACCGGATCTCCGAGTTCTCCAGCATCGCCTGGAGCCTACGACGGCATCAGCGGCACGGCGGACGGGTTCGACCCGGCGTTCCCAGCTTCATGCTGCAGAATGCCTTCCTGTTGTGCGGTCCGGTCCCGTATCGTACTGTCAACTTAGTTGATCTAAGGCTGTTCTCCGAGGGGACTCGGCACCGTCCACTTGTCGCCGCTCGTCGAAAGGGTCACGGATGCAGCGGTTTTCGCTCGGTGGCTTACTGATGCGGCGATGGATGGTGATCGTGGCGATCGTGGTCGTCGCCGTCGCGGGCTTCGCGGTCTATCGCCTCAACCGCGTCTTCGGCTCGCAGGACGTCACCTCCACCCCCAACGGCGGGGCCAACGAGATCGTCCCGTTCAACCCCAAGCACGTGGTCATGGAGATCTACGGTCCACCCGGCACCACCGCGACCATCACCTACCTCGACGTCGACGCCCAACCCCAGAAGGTGGAGGGCGCCACCCTGCCGTGGGCCTATGACACCACCACCACCCAGCCCGCGGTGTTCGTCAACGTCCAGGCCCAGGGCGACACCAACTCGATCGGCTGCCGCATCAAGATCGACGACGTAGTCAAGGACGAGAGAACGGCCACCACGCTGAACCCCTACATCTACTGCCTGGACAAGTCCGGATGAGCACCCATCAGGCCGAGCGCCCGACGGTCGCCGGACGCGTCGCGCCGAGGCTCCGGCAGTTCTCGGTGCTGATCGCCCTGTTCTGGCTGGGTCTCGCGGTCGTCACCAACGTCTTCGTGCCCCAGTTGGAGACGGTCGCCGAAGCGCACAACGTGTCGCTGAGTCCTCAGGACGCCCCGTCGCTGCAGGCCAGCAAGCGCATCGGCAAGGTCTTCCAGCAGTTCGACTCCGACAGCGCGGCGATGATCGTCCTCGAGGGCGACCAGCCCCTGGGCGCGGACGCGCACCAGTATTACGACGGCCTGGTCAAGAAGCTCGCGCAGGACACCAAGCACGTCGAGCACATCCAGGACTTCTGGGGCGATCCCCTCACCGCGGCGGGCTCGCAGAGCAACGACGGCAAGGCCGCACTCCTGCAGGTGTATCTCGCGGGCAACCAGGGTGAGTCGCTGTCCAACGAGTCCGTCGACTCCATCCGTCGGATCGTGGACGATTCGCCCCCGCCGCCGGGTGTGCATGCCTACGTGACCGGCGCGGCGCCGCTCGTCACCGACCAGTTCGAAGTCGGTAGACACGGCACGCTCAAGACCACGCTGATCACCCTGGGCGTGATCGCCCTGATGCTCTTCTCGCTCTACCGTCGACTCACCACGGTGTTCCTCGTCATCTTCACGGTCATGATCGAGTTGACCGCGTCCCGAGGCGTCGTCGCCGTGCTCGCGAACGCCGGCGTCATCCAACTGTCCACCTACTCGACCAACCTGTTGACCCTGCTGGTCATCGCGGCGGGCACGGACTATGCGATCTTCATCCTCGGCCGCTTCCACGAGGGACGCCACATCGGGCAGGACCGCATTACGGCGTTCGACAACATGTACCGGGGTACCGCGCACATCATTCTGGGGTCGGGCCTGACCATCGCCGGCGCGGTGATGTGTCTGACCTTCACCCGGCTGCCGTACTTCAACAGCCTGGGCGTCCCCGCGGGCATCGGCGTCCTGGTCGCGGTCATCGCCGCGCTGAGCCTCGCGCCGGCACTGCTGAGCATCGGTCGCCACTTCGGGCTGTTCGAACCCGCCCGCCCGATGCGCACCAGGGGCTGGCGGCGCGTGGGCACCGCGATCGTGCGCTGGCCGGTGCCGATCCTGCTCACCACCGTCGGCATCGCGCTCATCGGTCTGCTCGCGCTGCCCGGCTACAGGACGAGCTACGACGCGCGCGGCTACATGCCCGCCACGGCTCCGGCCAACGTCGGCTACGCGGCAGCCGAGCGCCACTTCTCGCAGGCTCGGCTCAACCCGGAACTGCTGATGATCGAGGCCGACCACGATCTGCGGAACTCGACGGACATGATCCTGCTCGAGCGGGTAGCCAAGGCCGTCTTCCACACCGACGGCATCGCCCAGGTGCAATCCATCACGCGACCGCTCGGTACACCGCTGGACCACACCTCGATCCCGTTCCAGATCAGCGCGGGCAGTTCCGCCCAGATCAACAACCTGCCCTTCCAACAGGCCCGCGCCGCCGATCTCGTCAAGCAGGTCGACGTCATCAACAACGGCATCGACGTCCTGCGGCAGCAATATGCGCTGCAGCAGCAGTCCAGTGCCATCACCGACGAGCAGTCCAAGGCCTTCCAGGAGACGGTCGCGACGGCGCAGGACCTCCGCGACAAGATCGCGAACTTCGACGACACGTTCCGACCGCTGCGCAGTTACTTCTATTGGGAACCGCACTGCTACGACATCCCGATGTGCAACGCCCTGCGGTCTCTGTTCGACTCGCTCGACGGCATCGACGCGCTCACCGACCAGTTGAGTGACGTCTCGGGCAGCATCGCGAAACTGGATGCGCTGCAACCGAAGCTGCTGGCACTGATTCCACCGCAGCTCGCGAACCAGGAGACCAACCGCGACCTGACGATGACGAACTACGCCACCACCTCGGGCATCGACGACCAGACGCAGGCTGCGCTGAACAACGCGACGGCACTCGGCCAGGCGTTCGACGCTTCGAAGACCGACGACTCGTTCTACCTGCCTCCGGAGGCCTTCACCAACCCGGAATTCGTCCGCGGACTCAAGCTGTTCCTCTCCCCGGACGGCAAGGCCGCGCAAATGATCATCACCCACGACGGCGATCCCGCGACGCCAGAGGGCATTTCGCACATCGACGGGATCCGGCACGCGGCGCAGGAAGCCGTGAAGGGCACCCCGCTGGCCGGCTCGAAGATCTACCTCGCCGGTACGGCGGCCACCTACAAGGACATTCAGGACGGCGCCACGTACGACCTGCTGATCGCGGGCATTGCCGCGCTGAGCCTGATCCTGCTCGTGATGATGTTCATCACCCGCAGCATCGTCGCGGCGGTCGTGATCGTGGGCACCGTGGCGCTGTCGCTGGGCGCGTCGTTCGGTCTCTCCGTGCTGATCTGGCAGGACATCTTCGGCATCGAGCTGTACTGGATCGTGTTGGCACTGGCCGTCATCCTGCTTCTGGCGGTGGGTTCGGACTACAACCTCCTGCTGATCTCCCGATTCCAGGAGGAGATCCATGCCGGCCAGAAGACCGGCATCATCCGTGCGATGGCGGGCTCCGGCGCGGTGGTGACGGCGGCCGGCCTGGTGTTCGCGGCGACGATGGCGTCGTTCATCTTCGCCGACCTACGGATCCTCGGTCAGATCGGCACGACGATCGCACTCGGGCTGCTGTTCGACACGCTGATCGTGCGGTCGTTCATGACGCCGTCCATCGCAGCGGTGCTCGGACGCTGGTTCTGGTGGCCGCTGCGGGTACGCAATCGTCCAGTGCCCCGGTCGTTCTCCGACAACGTGCCGGAGCGCCAGCTCGCTCTCTGGGACGACGACCGCGGTTAGACCGCGGCGGGGAGTTCGGAGGGTTCCGACTCGGCGAGCTTCGCCGACGCCTCCTGCAGACGTCCCTTCATGCCCGCGACCCTGCGTAGCTGCGCTGCGATGTTCATCGACGTCAACATCGGGATACCACCGATGAACGTGCGGAACGACGGATTCCCGCCATCGCGATGCAGCATGTATAGGCACCCGACCACGTAGAAGAAGCCGATGAAGAAGAGCGCGCCGGGGATCGCGTACGCCAGCGGCGAGCGGGCGTCCCTGACCAACTCGGTGGCGTACTCGACCTCCTCGCGCGTCAGGGGCTCACGCTTGCGCAGCTTGGCCAGCACGGCCTTGTGGGCGCCCACCGTCTCGCCCAGCAATGCGGGCTTGCGGTTCTCCATCCGCGTGACGTAGACGAAGACACACGTGGCCAGCAGCGCCTCCATGATCGCGGCGAAGATCGCGAGAGGACCCCAGATGATGAGATGCGCCATGCCACTCCCCTTCGGATGTCGTGAGCCCTGAGAAACGTTACCTCAACTAACTGATTCGATGCCGTGCGCAATTCCCCTGGTTGCAAATCGACCTAGTCGAAGGTGGATGTCCGGACATGCCCAGCGCGACGGCGACCTCCGCGGCCCTGGGTATTGACCGTTGGCAAACTTTCGGTGAAGATCACGAGCATGACTCAGACTTGGCGTGTTCGCGTGGGCGCCGCCCTGTTCGTCGGCGTCGCCACGCTGGGCGTGGCGGGCTGCAGCAAGACCATCAGCGCCGACAGTGCCCAGAAGTCGGTGGCGGACTTCGTCGCTCAGAACACCGAGGTCACGGCCTCCAACGTGAAGTGCCCGGACAACACCGATGCCAAGGTCGGCACGGAGTTCGACTGCACGTTCACCGCACCGGATGGCGACTACGTCGCCCATCTCAAGATCACCAAGGTGGACGGCACGAACGTCGAGTACGACATCGAATCCAAGCGCGCCTAGCCAATCTCGCACGGGCGGTCATAACCCGCGGGCGTAGCCGCCTACGGCGGTTGGTTCGCGATGCCCGGGAACAACTGGACGTCGGGTCCAGCGGTCACCCAGCCGCCCAGCTTCGTGACCAGATGGGGCGCGAAGACGGCGCCGTAGAGCACGTTCCCGATGACGATGACGGCCACGATGGACAGCACGGCCGACCCGCCGCGGGTCTTTGCCTTGGCGTCCGACCACGTCTCGATGACGTTGCGCCCCTCGCCGTCGGTCCTGCCGAGCAGATAGGTGAAGACCATCATCAGTACGCCCATGGCGACGGCGTCATAGAGCGGGTACTGGTGAATCGTGCCCTCGAAGATCGCCAGCCCCGGGATGACGCGTCCGTAGTAGAACACCCCGAGTCGCGCGCCGATGAAGCCGTTGAAGAACAGGGCCCAGAGGAACCCGACGACGAGTCCGACCGTCAACAGGGTCACCGGTCTGCGCCAGCCGAATTTCGCGCTCAGCCACCGACCCAGCGGGGCCGCGATCACGGCGGGCAGGACGAAGTACTGGATGTATCCGATGGGCACGGACGACGGCAGACCACCGCCCCACGTCCAGTTCACCGGCCACCAGGACGGCATGCGCGGCAGGGCAGGCGGAAACTGTGCGTACATCGCCCAGTCGTAGGGAGCCTCGATCCAGGAGAACGAGATCGCCGAGATGCACAGCAGGAGAAGGGGATGCAGCCGGCGCCGACGATAGGACAGGTAGACACCGATGAGGACGAAGGCTATGCCACCGAGGTACGCGAACGTCATGGACGCCACCACGAGTGGCGTCATCTCCGTGTTCCTCGCCCGTCGATCTCCCGTCGGGGCGCACGCGCCTCCGGATCGAAGCGGAACACCAGACCGAAGATAAGACAGATCAGCATGAGCAGCGTGCCGACCATGATGACTACACCCACGTCGCGGCTTCCTCCAACGGGTTCACCAGATCCCTTGCTCGGGAGCACAATCCAGCGCACACCTGCCCGATGGGCGGACGGTCATCTGGAACCTAACTTTTGTTCAGACCCTAACCGACGCCCGATGACCAGTCAATCACCAGGAGACCATCACGTTCCGAGCCGAGGCACTCGAGACCGGGCCGGCCGAGACGGCGGACTGTCGCCGATGGGGCGAACCTGGGCATTCAGACCGGCAGCCCGGCACTCGTCGTCGTGACGCGCGGCTAACCGAATCTCAGCGGCAGCTTGGCCCAGCCGCGGACGCTTGCGGTGTGCGCCTTGGCGGCGTTGGCGTGGTCGATCTCCCAGTCCGGCCACCGGGTGAGGATCTCCTCCAGCGCGACCCGCGCCTGCATGCGCGCCAGGGCCGAGCCAAGACAGAAGTGCAGGCCCTGTCCGAATGACAGATGACCGCCCTCACGGTGGATGTCGAACCGCTCGCCGTTGGGATACCTGCGTTCGTCCCGATTGGCGGAACCGTTGAGCAGCAACATGATCGACCCCTCGACGATCGTCTCGCCGCGACACTCAGTGTCATGGGCCACGTAACGCGCCTGCACCGGCGAAGGCGCTTCATACCGGAGCACCTCCTCGATGGCGCCGGGGATGAGCGAGTGATCGCCGGCGATCTCGCGGCGCTGATCGGGATGGTCGGCGAGGAGCTGACCGGTGAACCCGATCAGCCGCGTCGTGGTTTCGTTCCCGGCCCCCGCCACCATGCTGGTGTAGGTCAATACCTCCATTCGCGTCAACGGCCGGAGCACGCCGTCGTCCTCGATCTCGGCGTTGAGCAATTGGGTCATCAGATCGTCGGACGGGTTCTTCGCCCGCCAGTCGATGTAGTCCGCAAACAGCTGGTACGCCTGCTCGAAGGCGTCCTCGGCCACGACGTAGGCGGCCTCACCCCCCTTGAGTCCGATCGCGTTGTTCGTGTTGTCGCGGATCACCTCCTGACCGTGCTCGGGGATGCCGAGCAGATAGCCGATCGTGCGCATGGGGATGAGCGCGCCAAGGTCGGCGATCAGGTCGAATCCATTCGAGCCGATCAGGGGATCCAGTGCCCTGGCACAGAGTTGACGGGTCAGCGGCTCGATCGCCTCCATCCGCCGCGGCGTGAAGACGCGCGACAGCACACGGCGGTGCAGGTCGTGCAGCGGCGGATCCTCGAAGAGAATGACGCCGGGTGGCACCTCGATCCCGCTCTTGATGACGTCCATCGTGGTGCCCTTGCCCGACCGGTAGGTCTGCCAGTTCGGCAGCTCGCGGGCGACGTCCTCGTGGCGGCTCAGCGCGTAGAAGTCGTACTTGTCGTTGTAGTACAGCGGGGCTTCCTCGCGCAGCCGCCGCCAGACGGGATACGGATCGTCGTCGATGTCGAAGTCGAACGGATCATAGTAAACGTCAACGGTATTCGCTTCCGCCATCGTCGGTCCTCCAATGTTCGGGATCAGGTGGTCAACTCGCCGTGTCCGCCTCAGTCGAAGACGTGGCGTGGCAGTGTCGGCGGCAGGTCCAGGGAGCTGAGCAGGCCAACGGGCGCTTCCACGACGTAGGGGATGGCGTTCACGACACGCATCGCCGTCGCCGCCATCGCCGCGTGTCCCGCGCCGTGGCCCTCGGCGGCCCCCATCGTCATCGCGCAGTGGATGTCCGGGTCGCCGTCGATGTCGACCCGGTAGGTCGCGTCGAAGTCGGACGCCGGCCAGTCGGGAGCGACGTCCCTCGCCATGCGGATGACGTGCTCGAGCACGATCGCCTCCCGCCCGTTCACGATGCCCGCGGCCGTGGTCTTGACCGCGCCGCACGTACCCGCGGGGATGGTGCCGAAGGCGACGACGAGGTCGCGATCGGTCAGCCGACGGGCGAGGGTGCCGCGGATCTCCTCGATCTGCACCCCCAGCCCCTGCGCGATGAGGTGCAACGGTGCCCGCCAGGCCATTTCGATGAACCCCGGCGTCTTCAGCATCGGCTCGAAGTCGAGTGGGCGGCCGAACCCCATGCCATCCATCATCACGTCAGCCACCGGGTAGTGATCGTTGAGCGCGACCTCGGTGACGGTCAGCGCGCGGATCTTCTTCGACTGCGTCGTCATCATCAGCGCGAGCTGATCGGACGCGAAGCCGGGGAAGATGCCCGAGGCGTACAGCGACGCGCCGCCGGACTCGGCCGCCGCCTGGAGCTGGTCGCGCCATTCGGCGACCACGCACGAGGGCGGATACACCAGGCTGGTCGACGACGTCGTGACCACGTTGATCCCAGCCGCCAGCATCGTGAGATAGTCCGGCACGGCGGCGGCATCGCGTTGCGGACCACTGGCCGCATAGACCACGCAGTCCGGCTCCAGGGCGATCAGCGCGTCGGCGTCGTCGGTGGCGGTCACGCCGATCGGCTCCCCGCCGGTGAGCTCACCGGCATCCCTGCCGACCTTGTCGGGCGAATGTACCCACACCCCGACGAGTTTCAGGTCCGGCCGGTGACGGATGGCATCGATCGCGCTGCTGCCCACCCCACCGGTCGACCACACCACGACCCGCAACGGCTCGAAACCCATTGATGCGCTCACCCGACCCCCACCCCGGCATCCGACGACGTGGCCCGTTGCACGGCATCCGCGGCGATCTCCAGGTACCGCCATGCCACATCCGGTGCAACGCCTCCGCACAGGGGGTGCAGCGGCAGTGGCGCTCCCCCGGCAACGTAGGCGATCGCCTCGTCGCGGGTGAAGATCCGGTACGGCCCTGGCGTGGAACGCAACTCGGACACGGTCGTCGCTCGCGTGATGCTGGCGACCGAGTCGTCAGTGGGCCGGTACGAGGCCGCCGTGGTGGCGTCGTGCAGAAGGTGGCCACCCAGCTCGTTCCACGCCGCATCGACATCGTCCGCAACGAAAACCACTGTCGGAGTGCCAGGTACGGGCAACTGAACGAACGCAGGCGGGTGACCATGGGCCAGGCACTGCTCCTCGTAGTAGGTCCGCAACCCGGGAGCGTGGATCTGGGACACGAAGCCGAGACCGTGTGCAGCGGCGCGGCGGATCGCCGCTCGACTGCCACCCGCGATCATCATCGTCGGCCCAGCCGGTGAGGCGGCAGTGGGCGTCACACCGACCCGCCGACCACGAAGCTCCACCGACTCGCCGCGCACCAGCCGAAGCACCGTGTCCAGACATTCGTCGGCGAGGCGTCCACGGTTGGCGAAGTCGACACCGAAGTGTTCGTACTCCTCGACACGGTGGCCGACGCCGAACGCATAGGAGATCCGTCCGCGGCTGATGAGGTCGAGCACGCAGATCTCCTCGGCCAGGCGCACCGGGTCCCACAGTGGAATCGGCACTGCAGCAAGGAGAATCGCGATCTTCCTGGTCCGTGCGGCAATCGCCGACGCCAGCATCAGCGGCACGGGAAGATGACCGTCCTGAGCCGCATGGTGTTCGGACAGCACCACGAGGAACGCCCCCCGCGCCTCGGCCCACTCGCACATCTCAGCCGACGCGGAGTACAGGTCGGCGGCGGGTCCCGCCCACGCGGGGACACGCATGTCGAACCGCAACGTCAGCACGATGTCTGCCGTCCTTCCCGTTCCAGCCACACCCCACCCGGCCGAGGGCGAAGGCTCCCGAAACCTCGAGCGCCCGTCCAACCTAACATTTGTTCGACACGATCAGATGGCACTGATACCTCCCGCCGAGAACGGGTTCGACGCGGCCCAGGCAACCCTTGACCCCTGCCGTCCGCCGCTGCTAGCTTGAGCGGATCAAATATTAGGTATACTGGCCAACCCCCTTCGACAGCGGACGGCCACTTCGGGTTTCGATCATCCCGCCGTCCAGCTCTGCGCGGAGCGCACCCCAGGAGGAATCATGACCGCAGGCAAGCACCGCGTCGTCGTCTGGGCCACCGGAGGCATCGGATCGATCGCGATCCGCGCCATCGAACGGAGACCCGACCTGGAGCTGGTCGGTGTCTGGGTGCATTCGGCCGACAAGGTCGGCAGGGACGCCGGCGAGCTTGCCAACGGTGAGCCGATCGGTGTGGCGGCCACCAACGACGCCGACGCGCTGATCGCCATGAAGCCGGACTGCGTCGTCTACGCCGCCGCAGGCCCGGAACGGGACGCGTTGGCCATCCCCGACTACGTGAAACTGCTGTCGGCAGGGATCAACGTCGTGACCACCAGCACCACGCGCCTGGTGAACCCCCACGCGTACGAACCCGCCGAGTGGCGCGACCAGTTGGCCACGGCCGCCAAGCAGGGTCAGGTGTCGCTGTATGCGTCGGGGATCGAACCCGGTTTCGCCGCCGACTACCTGTCACTGGTCCTGACGACACAGTCGTCGACCATCGAGAAGATCCACGCCTACGAGATCGGGTTGTACGACGACTACGGCGTACCCGACATCATGATCAACGGTCTCGGCTTCGGGCAGCCGCTGGACTTCGAGCCGTGGGTGTCGATGCCCGGGGCCATCGCCGGCGAGTGGCAGGGGCAGATCCGGCTCATCGGGGACGCTCTCGGAGTAGAAATACAAGAGGTGCGAGAGTCGTTCGACCGTGCCCCCACCGATCGGACGTTGGAGGTGGCGATGGGCACCGTCGAGGCGGGCACCTGCGGTGCAATCCGCATGAAGGCGATCGGGGTGGTGGGCGGCCGCGAGGCGATCGTCGTCGAACACGTCACCCGGCTCGCGCACGACGTCGCGCCCGACTGGCCCCGCGGCAGCGGCGATCTGTCCTACCGCGTGGTCATCACTGGTCAGCCCGACATCGACTGCACACTCGCTGCCACGCTCCGCGACCCCGGCAGCGCAGGCATCGCGGACATGACCTCGGGGGCCGGGGCGATGGTCGCCACCGCCATGCGCGTGGTCAATGCCGTGCCCTATGTCATCGCCGCCCCGCCGGGGCTCGTCAGCTCGGTCGACCTACCGCTGACCATTCCCCGGAACGCGTTCGCAGGAGCGTGAGGGCGGATGTCAGAGCAGCTGCGCGACATCCGCGACTTCGCGGGTGATCCCGACGCCTACCGCGACGAACTGCTGCGTCGCTGGACGGGGCTGCTGAGCTACCGCTACATCGGCAGGAAGCACTCCTCGATGGACCTCGGCGAGGTCGACGACACCGTCGTGATCCGCCGCGACATGCGCAACGAGGCGGGCGGAATCATGGTGGCCCCGTTGGCCATCTCGTCTCCCGAGGGGTGCCAGACCGACCTGGTCGCGGTGCCGAACCCCGTCATCGCCTCGGTGCAGATCGTGGACCAGGGCCTCGACGTGAAGCGCATCCGGATCGTCGGGTCCGGCAACGTCCATCAGGGCCGCACGATGGGTTACGGCCGGTGCACGATCGTCGACGCCGACCACCCCGAACGGGTGATCGCATTCAACGAGGGCCAGGGCGCGGTGATCGGCATTCCACCCGAGGGTCTCGACCGAATGGACGTCGCCGGAACCGAATTGGACGTCGAGGACTCCCCAGCGCTACCGCCGCTGTGGCAGGCCTTCGGCGCCTCCCGACGAGACGACGGCACGTGGACACTTCCACCGCTGAGCCTCGAATTGGCCTCCCCGGATGCGGCGCTGCACATCGGCCCGCAGCACGTCGTGCTGGAGACGGCCGCCATCGACCTGGCGGCTGAGGTAGCTGGCACCCGTCGGCTGCAGGTCGTCAGCTGGCATGTGATGTTCATGTCTCGCGGCAAGGTCGGGCCGTTCCGGGTCGAGGGCACCGCGCACGCCGGCGGGACCGGACGGGTCGGGGTCCGGATGCTTCTGCACGACGAGGGCAACGGCGACAAGGCCGTCACCTCCGCAGCCGCCATCTTCGACGTCGTTGGCTGAGGCGACCCTCGTTGGCTTACCTCCTCGTTCGAAGAGCAACTCACCGACGAGTTCGGATGACGTTCGCCGGGGATGCCGTGTTCGCACCGGGATTCGAGAACCCGGAGTGGCACAACGGGTTCGAGCACGAGCCCGAGGAGGCGGCTCGCGTCTGGATTGCCTTGTTGCGAGAGTTGGCTGCGACCGGCGAGTCGCTGGTCGCGACCCACCTACCGTTCCCGTCGGTGTGCAGAGTGGCGACCGCGGGCGACGTCTTCCGGTGCGTACCGGCCGCCTGGGACTACTGATCCGCTAGGTGTGGCAGGGCGCCGGTGCGTTCGGCGCCTTCATCTCCTGCGGTGTGCAGTACGTCGTCACCGGCTGGCCCGCGCCGGTCCGGTGCAGGTAAAGAAGCTGAAATCCGCTCGGATCCGGCTGGATGGTGGCGATGTACTGATCGCCAACGCTGCCCATGCCGGGACCGGTGCGGCCCAGCAGGGTCGCCAGGGTGATCGTGAGACTGTCGCTCGGGTTCTTGACCCACGTGACGGACCACTGGTCGGTGTTCAACGCGCCATCGCCGATGGTGAGAGTTCCGGCGTTGTTCTCGGCGAGTTGCAACTGACTGTCGTGCGCGATCCACTGGTCGAAGAAGGACACCGGCCCGTTGCTCACGGCGCCCGCCGGTCCGTCGGCGTCCGCGGTCGCCGTCACGCCAGAAAGGGCGATGGCGGTGACGAACAGGGCAGCGGCGATTCGCCCGCAGTGTTGACGTGTTCCCATGATTGCCTCCCCGTCAGAGGGGCGCACGGACGGTCATCCACGATGCCCCTTGCAGGCAGAAACGTACTGCGGCCTCGCTGTCATTTGGCTGAAGATCAACTGTCAATTGACTGCGGGCGTGCATCTTTTCGTGCCACTCAGTTCGGTCACCGCGCGCGCATACATCTCCATGGCCCGACCGATGTCCGACACCGCAACCTTCTCCTTCGAGGTGTGGGCGAGGTCGGGGTCGCCCGGCCCCCAGATGATCGTCGGCACTCCCGCTTCGCTGAGGAACGACGCGTCGTTGCACGCCTCGTCGAAACCGAACTCGGCGTCGGCCGAGACGGCCTGCGCTGCCGACCGGGCCGCCAACGCCAACGGACTATCGGCGTCGACGAGGCACGGCGGCCACCGCTTCGTCACCTCGGCGGTCACCCGGTAGCCGGGGTGCGGGTCGGCTGCGCGCCGCACGGCGTCGTCGATCTCGGCGAACACGTCGTCCGCGGACTCGCCGGGCACCAGCCGTCGGTCGATGGTGAAGACGGCCGTGTCGGCGATCGAGTTGACCGCGGTCCCCGCGTGCAACGTCGTCACCGTCAGCGACGACGGCCGGCTACCGTACGGCCCCTGCCGGCCCTGTCGCTTGGGTAGATCACCAATGATGCTGGCTGCCAAGGGAATCGGATTTCGACCTGCCGAGGGAATGCCTGCGTGCGCCGCGACGCCCTCGACGGTGATGGTGATCCAGAGCAGACCGCGGTTGCCCAGATACGGACGCAGAGCGGTCGGCTCTCCGCAGATCGCCCAGTCATAGTCGGCGAGGCCGTGTCTGGCGATGAACGGGATGAGCCCGAGGTCGCTTCCCGTCTCCTCGTCGGCGTCGATCACGAGGGTGACGCTGCCTGCAGGCAGCGTTCCCGACGATCGCAGTGCCGCCATCAACCCGGCGAAGGACGCGATGCCTGCCTTCATGTCGCATGCACCGCGGCCGTGGACGAAACCGTCCTCGAGCACTGCGCCGAAAGGGTCGCGCTCCCAACCGGCGTCGACCGGTACGACGTCCATGTGCCCCTGCAACAGGAGGTTGGCGCCCGAGCTGCCGGAATCGAGACGGGCGACGAGCGTGGGTACCCCCGTCGCGGATTCGCTGATCTCGACGTCGATCTCGGCGCTTCGGAGGAACTCCGCAAGAACGTCGAGCGCCTCACGGGTCGCGGCCGCGGCCGGGCCGAGCGAGGGCCGACGGACCAACGCGGAGAGCAGTTCGAGGGTCGATGACTCGACCTCGGCAAGCGCCAGGGTCACGGCAGTGTCCATGGGTCCTTCAACGGTCGGCGACGAATGCTCCACGAGCATCATCGACCGTCACGGGACCACCCGCAGGTCGGCGCCTACGGCAGCAGCCTCTTCATAACTGCGGCCGCCACGACGTGGACGAGTCCGATTCCGCCGGCAACCAGTCCGTACGCGCTCAAGTCGGGCAATTTCGCGCAGGCCCCTTGCGCATCGATCAGGCACTGCGGGCTGACGACCTCGACGACGTGCACGAAGACCATGCCCAGTCCTGCCATCACCAGACCGACGCCCAGCACCAGGGCGAGGTTTGCGACATGGTCGAGGAAATTCGACAGATCGACGAATCGCCGTGGCGTCCGCACGGGCGAACGGTCGAGGACGCCTCCAGGTGAGGCGGCCTCGTCGGGAAGGTCAGGACCAGTGCAATCCAGGATGGCAGTCACCGTTCCTCGTTCACCTGGACGTAGTCAGGCTCTTGACCGCACCAGCAAATCATACCAATAGTATGTAGTAGATCTTCGCCTACGTCAATAACATTTCGGGGAGACGACGCGAGCGGTCAGGGTCCACCGCGGGATCGACCGTCGACGTCCCGGGTGGAGACGTGATGATCGGACCGCGCCCCGCGACGAGGCTTCGACCCACCAGCCCCACACGCAACACCAGCAACCACACGTGATGGCCTTCCACTCTCGGCGGCCGCGACGTGTCGGAGTCGCTCGCTAGGGTCATGTTTCCACTTGGGGAGGGGAAATCATGAGGGGAAGATTGGCTGTGACTGCCGCACTGGCGGCCGTCGTGGGAGTCGCCTGGGCGCCTCAGGCAAACGCCGACGTACAACCTGGCTGTCAAAATGATCGTTGGGGTTTTCTGGGTACTCAGACGCGCAGCATCTGCGACGGGCCGAAGCAGTCGGACGGCAGCTGGGTCCGGTTCCGCATGGTCTGGGTACCGGCGCATCAGGTGCCGATCAGCACGAGCTGCGGCACCTACAGCTGCACGACCAGCGGCGGCTACTGGCAGGACGAGCAGATCTTCGAGAAGGTCAAGTACCCCGTGACTCCGGACACCGTGGTGCCGGGCGAGCCCGATTGGCTGCCGCCCACGTATACCGATGCCGGCGGATTCACCCCGGTGAACTTCAACTAACCGCTGGTCAAGGCTCCGTCCGCAGCAGTGGACGAGCGCCACGACCAATCGCACGGACAGGTTCGGCTTGCCTGACGCTCTCAGGAACCGCACGATGTGTACCTGAACAACGCGTGAACGACACCGGCTGATCTGCTTACGGGCAGATATCGGGGCGCCCGGTCGTACCGGTCGGAACACGCTGCGATCGCCGACACGCACGCGAGGAACCGGAGCAACACGAGGTGAACGTCCGCATCTGGTTGTCGCTTTCAGCCGCGCCCCTGGCTTCGGCTCTCCTGTTCGCACCGAGCGCTCCGGCCGAGCCGCCGGCCACGATCCCGGGCGCGGAGGCTGCCATCGCCAAGGCCGAGAGCGCGCTCGGTTCAGATCGGTTCGGCCCGTACGGATGCGAGGCCTTCGTGGCGTATGCCTTCGGCGTGCCGCAGGCCAAGTACGGCTGGGACGGGGCCGCCGAAACCATGTATCAAACCCTCCTCGGACAGGGTCAGATCCACACCGACACCAATCCACCGCGAGGCGGGCTGGTCTTCAGCAAGGGTTCCGACGGCCCCCACATCGACATTGCCCGCGGCGACGGGACGTACGTTTCCGGTGGCGTCCAAGGATTGTCACCGGGCTACGGCGACGGGCACAACATCCAGATCCTTCACAGCCCCAATGTGGGACGCACCTGGACCTACCGGGGCTGGAGCACGGGATATCCGCAGTGAGTTCCGGCATCCGTTCGGAATCTGCCCAGAGGAGGGTTATGTATCGGCGGCGGCTGCCGAGTCGAGTCATGACGGGTTTGGCGATCGTGGGCGTGGCATTGCTCGTCAACGGTTGTGAGGCACGGGTCTGGGGTGCGCCGCCGAGCGCCGAGAACACCTCGCAGGCAACAGCTGTCGCGCCCGCGGCCTCGCCACCCGCGCGTCCCGCGGCCGCGCCACTGGCCGGACTCGACGCCCGCGTCCGGCAGGCCATCGCCAACGCTGCCGCATCAGGGGCCGACATCGAGACCGTCGTGCTCGATCGCACCACCGGCCAGATCGTCTCCGAAGGGAGCACACCCTTCCCGATCGCATCCGTCGTGAAACTGTTCATCGCCGACGACCTGTTGCTGCAGGAGTCGCAGGGCAAGACGACGCTCTCCCCCGCAGACCACAAGTCACTCGACCTCATGCTGCGCTCTTCCGATGACAGTGCCGCGCAGAGCTTCTGGGACCGCAGCGGGCAAAACGCCATCATCACGCGCGTCGTGGCGAGATACGGGTTGACCGGCACGACGGCGCCCTACAACGGTCACTGGGACGTCACCCAGAGCACTGCCGGCGATCTCGTCCGCTACTACGCCATGCTGCTGGACGGCACCGGCGGCCTGCCTCCCGCACAGGCCAACGTCATCATCGGCAACCTCGCGCAATCCACCCCGACGGGAACCGACGGCTACCCGCAACGGTTCGGGATTCCCGACGGCCTCTACGCCGAACCGGTCGCAGTCAAGCAGGGCTGGTTCTGCTGCTGGAACGGCGCCAACCAGTTGCACGTGTCCACCGGCATCATCGGGCCCGACCACCGCTACCTGATGGCGATCAGCTCCCTGGATCCCGACGACGCCGCCGACGCCCGCGAGACCATCACCGACGCCGTCAAGGCGATGTTCCCCGGCGGGAAGATCTAGCCGGTCCGCGGCCCGTTGGATCGGTCATCGCGCACTGAACACAGTCACCGATAGACCTGCGCTCGGCAGTCGAAAAACCCTGCAGGACATCGATTCTCACCAGGGACCATGTCATCGGACGATGATTCACGTCCGCCCGAGGAGTGCCTCGTAGGCCCTGCGTCCGCGAGCGAAGGTCAGTGCGTCCCCGCCTTGGTCGGGGTGGTGTCGCGTCGCGTAGGCGCGCCATGCGCGTCGCAACTGCGCGGTCGACCACGGTTCGGTGAGACCCAGGATCGTCAACGGGTCGGTTGGCGGAGCGGGCAGGGCCGGGGACGCCATGGATGCCCCCGAACCCGTCCTCGCCGCACCGCTGGACCGAGACTGGGTTGACCCGTGCCCGGCCTTCCGCCCGGGAACCTTCTTGGCGGGTGCCTTCTTGGCAGCCGCCTTCTTGGCCGGTGCCTTCTTGGCAGCCGCCTTCTTGGCCGGTGCCTTCTTGGCAGCAGCCTTCTTGGCGGCCGCCTTCTTGGCGGCCGCCTTCTTGGCCGGTGCCTTCTTGGCAGCCGCCTTCTTGGCCGGCGCCTTCTTCGCCGGCTTCTTCGCAGGCTCCGCACTCGATCGCTTCGCGAGTTCTCCCATGGTCGCCATTGAACCCTTCGTCGCCCGGCTATCCCGCGCTGCCGCGCTCAGCGGGCAGTGGCGGTGCCTGCGGTGGTGCGCCCGCGCCCGGAGCGGTCGGCTGGGTGGCTCCAGGTGCCGTCGGCGCAGTGGGCGCCGAGCCACCCCCGGGCGGAGGCGGGGGCTGTTGGCCAGGCCTCGGCGCGTCACCCGGTCCGCCGCGGGGTTCGGGTGGCGGACCTGCTGGTCCATCTCCAGGCGGGCCTGCGTCCGGCGGCGGGGGCGCACCGTCGGGCCCCGGTCGGTGATGATGCGGACCTGGCCCGGGTGGCGGCGGTCCGCCGGGACCTCCGAATGAGGGTCCAGCACGCTCGCCGGGTGGCGGGGGCGGGCCGGCCGGATCGGGGCGATCGACCGCCGCGGGAACCGGCGCGGTTCCCACCGTCAGCGACATCATCGGGTGGGCGTCGACGGCCAGCCCGCCGAGCAACCCGATCACCAGCCCGGCAACGGCCGAGCCGACCGCCAGTCCGACGGGATGCCTGCGCACGGGCGCCGTAGCCGCCGCCCAACGCCCAGGAGGGGTCGACGACGGCAGGGGCTCGGGTGCCGGCACGATCTGGGCAGTGTCGACGTCTCGTTCGGGGTCGTCACCGGAAAGATGTTGTGTGGGTTCGTCATTGCTCATTGGTGTCATCCCATCGTGTTGTCGTCTCGATGGGCCCGACGCTAGCCACCGCGGGTGAAGCCAACCTGAAGGCGATGCCCGGGAGCGGCATCTTCAGACTGACTTCAGGTGCGCCACGACAGAATGGACTCATGACTCCCACGCCCGACGACGATCGCTGCGCGGCGCGGGTGTTGGTGGTCGAGGATTCCGACGCGATCCGCGAGATGGTCGTCGAAGCACTCGCCGCCGCCGGCTACGCCGCCGACGGATCGGTCGACGGTGCCGACCTGGAGGCGGTGCTGGACGGCTTCCGTCCCGACCTGGTGATCCTCGACGTCATGCTGCCCGGCCGTGACGGCTTCGCTTTGATCGACGTGGTCCGCGACTGGGGGGACGTGGGAGTCATCATGCTCACCGCGCGTGACGGGCTGCCGGACCGGCTCCGTGGCCTCGACGGGGGTGCCGACGATTACGTGGTCAAGCCGTTCGAGACCTCCGAACTGATCTCGCGGGTCGGCGCGGTGCTGCGCCGCCGCGGGAGCATCCCGTCGACGGTTCAGGTCGGCGACCTGCTGGTCGACCGCGGGGCCGGTGTCGCGGCGAGGGCAGGCACTCCGTTGGATCTCACCGCCACCGAACTGCGGCTCCTGGACTTCCTGCTGGACCAGCGGGGTCGTACGGTCAGCGCGACCCAAATCCTCACTGCCGTTTGGGGATACACCTCCTACGACGACAATCTCGTCCACGTCCACATCAGCAGCCTGCGACGAAAGTTGGAGGCGCATGGTCCTCGCATTCTGCACACGGCCCGCGGTATCGGATATCGGCTCCAGGCTCAGCGCCCGTGACGACGCCACGGGCCACCCCTACGCCATCGCTGCTGCGGCGTGTCGTCGTCGGCGTCCTCGGCCTGCTCGCGGTGCTCCTGGTTCTGCTCGGTGTCGCGATCGACGTGCTGATCGGTGCGCAGGCGCGCCGGGATCTGCACGACCGGGTCATGGCCACTGCCGCACGCGCCGATGCACTCGCGATCGCCGGTACCCCGCCCGACCAGCTGGCGGCCGAACTCAACGGCGGCGGGATCCGCGCACTGCTCGTCACCGCCGACGGCGCGACCTACGGCGACCGGGCAGTTTCTCCGGATCTGCCCGACGGCGCCGTCGAACCTCCGCCCCCTCCCGCGCCGCCGCCACCGCCGCCCGGCGGTCCCGGCCCGCCGAAGCCGCCCAGGCCGCCATCTGATTCCACCGCCACCGTCATCGCTCATCGCCTACCGGGCGGCGGACGCGTCATCCTGGTGGCCGACACCACCTCGACCACGGCGCTGCTTCGACAGCTCCGCATCATCGTGATCAGCTCGGGTCTTGCCGTCCTCGCCATCGCCTCGCTCGGTGTCGCACTGGTGGTGCGCGCGGCGATGCGTCCGCTTCACCGCCTCACCAAGGTGGCTGAGTCGATCACTGCGGGCGACCGTGGCAGGAGAGTGCATCCGGATCGTCCCACCACCGAACTAGGCCACGCCGCAACGGCGTTCGACACCATGCTCGATGCCCTGGAATCGTCGGAGACACACGCTCGGGCGGCGGCCGCGAGCGCCGAGAAGGCCGAGTCAGCGACACGGCAGTTCCTGGCCGATGCCGCGCACGAACTACGCACGCCCATCGCCGGGATGCTGGCAGGGGCGGAGCGGATCGCGTCGGCGGCCAGCCAGGGCGATGACGGCGCAGACGCCGCGCAGCAACGGCGCCGGGCCGAGCTCGTTCTCGGCGAAGCACGTCAAGCGGGTCGACTGGTCGGTGACATGCTCGACCTCAGCCGCATCGACGCAGGCCTGCCCCTCGAGTTGACGGCCTGCGACCTCGCTGCGCTGGCCGACGCCGAACGCGACCGCACCGCGCTGCTCGCCCCATCGATCGAGGTTGTGCGGACGGGCGTTTCGTCGTTGACGGTCGACGCCGACGCCAATCGCGTGGTGCAGATCATGGCCAACCTCGCCGACAACGCCCGGCGCCACACCCCCGCCGGCGGCACGATCGTCATCGACGTGCAGCCCGCTGCGGGGGCAGCCGGCGTCACCGTCACCGACAGTGGTTCGGGCGTACCCGAGGATCAGCGCGAACGGATCTTCGAACGGTTGGTGCGTCTGGACGACGCCCGCGCCCGCGATCATGGCGGCGCGGGTCTCGGGCTCCCGATTGCGCGCGCGTTGGCTCGCGCCCACGGCGGTGACGTTCGTTGCCTCCCGCACCATCCGGGAGCGCGGTTCGCCTTGACGCTTCCCGTCGGCGGCGAGCCGCTCTGATCAGACGGCGTGGTCGTTGCATCTGATTCGCTTCTACCTCGTCGCATCGAGTCGACATCGATTCCGAGTACGTGCGGCAACTCGCCGGCGACGTGCTTGCCATGCTCCGCTGAACGTGCCCCTCAGGGCACTTTGTGCTGCGCTAACTCCGCCCGGCCCGATTTGCTGGCGGGCTGCACGCTAGTCTTTCTTGCGCGGCGTGACGCCGCGATCGCCAGGAGGGATCTACCCATGCGCTCTTTCAGCGTGGCCGTGCTCACGACGGTTGCCATCCTCAGTTCCTGTGGCGTGGCGACGGCCGCGCCCAAGGATTACTGCGCCGACCTCAAGGGCGGCAACACGGGCAGCACGTGTGAGATTCAGCTCTCCGACCCCGCATACAGCGTCGACATCAGCATCCCGCTGGACTACCCCGACCAGAAGTCGGTCGCCGACTACGTCTCCCAGACGCGCGATGCCTTCGTCAACACGGCCAAGTCGGGCGCGGCCCGCAGCGCACCCTACTCACTGAGCATCGCGCCGACGGAGTACTCCTCGTCGATTCCCCCGCGCGGCACGCAGGCCCTGGTGTTCAAGGTGGTCCAGAACGTCGGCGGCGCCCAACCGCAGACGACGTACAAGGCCTTCAACTGGGACCAGACCTACCGCAAGGCGATCATCTGGACGGCCGCCCCGGACGACAAGCTGAACACGCCCCTGTGGCGGGTGGACGATCCGCTGAAGGTCGTCGCTCCGATCGTGCAGGCTCAACTGCAGCAGCAGCTGGCACCGCCGCCGCCCGCCGCGCCTCCCACCCCGCCCGCGCAACCCGGGCAGCCGACCACGACCACCACGACGACCACCACCACCACGCCCCCACCCCCGCCGCCGCCGTTGCCGTTCGCGACGCCCGCGCTGTACAACCCCGCCAACTACCAGAACTTTGCGGTGCTCAACGACGGCGTGATGTTCTTCTTCGATCAGGGCGTGGTGTTACCCGGCTCATATGGGGCCCTGCAGGTGCTGGTGCCCCGGTCGGCCATCGACCCGATGATCGCGTAGCCCCTTCGGCAAGGGCGGCAAGGCATTTCATCACCCCACCCATGACGGTCGTCCGGCCGTCGGCGACGCCGTCGTCGACCGTCGGTGCCAGATGACCCGAATCGCGACGCGGCTCCGCGAATATGTCCGGCCGGACGACTACGATTCCTGCGGCACACCAGTGCTTGCCGAGTGGATCGCCGCCGGAGCTCCGCGCGTTCCGCCCTCCCCCACGCGGCTGAATCGAAGGGATGAGCAGTGAGTTACACCGCCGCCGACATCACCGAGCTCGACGATGTCCAGCACACACGCCTGCGGCCGGCGGTCAACCTGGGTCTTGACGTGCTCAACACCGCGCTGCGCGAGATCGTCGACAACGCGATCGAAGAGGTCGCCGTTCCCGATCACGGCGGTTCGACCGTGACGATCACCCTGCACGCCGATGGGTCGGTCAGTGTCGCCGACGACGGACGTGGCCTTCCCATCGACTCAGATCCCGTCAACGGGAAGAACGGCATCGTCAAGACGCTGGGCACCGCGCGGGCGGGCGGCAAGTTCTCCGCGCACACCGACGCCTCCAGCACCGGCGCCGGGCTGAACGGAATCGGTGCCGCCGCGGCGGTGTTCATCTCCGCGCGGACCGACGTGACGGTCCGTCGCGCCGGCAAGACCTACCTGCAGAGCTTCGGCGCGGGCTATCCCGGCGTGTTCGAGGGCGACGACTTCGATCCGAACGCCCCGTTCACCCGCGCCGACACCCAGAAGCTGCGTGGCGCCGGCAACCGCAAGCCCGACGCGCACGGCACCACGGTGCGCATCCTCTTCGACAAGGCCGTCGTCCCCGACTCCACCGTGGACACCAACGAGGTGCTGCTGCGGGCGCACGCCGCGGCGCGGATGTCCCCGGGGGTCCACCTGGCCGTCATCGACGAGGGCTGGCCGGGCGAGGACATCCGGCCCGAGTTGCTCGAGCCGTTCAACGGGCCGTGGGGCAGCGACACCCTGCTGGATCTCATGTGCACCGCCGCGGGCACTCCGGTGCCCGAGGTGCGCGCCGGGGTCGAGGGCCGCGGCGAATACACCACCGGGCGCGGCCCCACTCCGTTCCGCTGGTCACTGACCGCGGGCCCCGCGGAACCGGCCACCGTCGCCGCGTTCTGCAACACCGTGCGCACCCCTGGCGGCGGTTCGCACCTCAACGCCGCGGTGAAGGGTTTGTCAGAAGCGTTGGCCGAGCGCGCTTCTCGCATCCGCGACCTGGGTCTGGCCAAGGGCGAGGACGGTCCGGAGCCCCAGGACTTCGCGGCCGTCACCGCACTCGCCGTGGACACGCGTGCCCCCGACGTCGCGTGGGACTCGCAGGCCAAGACCGCGGTGTCCTCCCGGTCGCTCAACGTGGCGATGGTCCCGGACGTGGCGCGCAGTGTGACGATCTGGGCGGCCAATCCCAACAACGGCGATGCGGTGTCGCTATGGACCCGACTCGCGCTCGAGGCCGCCCGCGCAAGGCGAAGCGCCGAGGGCGCCAAGGCCCGATCCAGGGCGGCATCGAAGGCCAAGGGCCTCGGCACCAACCTGTCACTGCCACCAAAGCTGTTGCCCAGCAGGGAGACCGGCCGCGGGTCCGGCGCCGAGCTGTTCCTCTGCGAGGGCGATTCCGCACTCGGCACGATCAAGGCCGCGCGCGACGCCACCTTCCAGGCGGCCTTCCCGCTCAAGGGCAAGCCGCCCAACGTCTACGGGTTCACCGTGAGCAAGGCGCGGATCAAGGACGAATTCGACTCCATCGAACGCATCCTCGGCTGCGGGGTGCGGGACAACTGCGATCCGGAGTCGTGCCGGTACGACCGGATCCTGTTCGCCTCCGACGCCGATCCCGACGGTGGCAACATCAACTCGAGTCTCATCTCGATGTTCCTCGACTTCTACCGTCCCCTCGTCAAGGCCGGAATGGTCTACGTGACGCTGCCGCCGCTGTTCGTGGTCAAGGACGGCCAGCAGCGGATCTACTGTCAGGACGAGTCCGAACGCGACACCGCGGTGGCGCAGATGAAGGCCACCTCCAAGCGCAAGGTCGAGGTGCAGCGCAACAAGGGCCTCGGCGAGATGGACGCCGACGACTTCTGGAACACCGTGCTGGATCCGCAGCGGCGCACCGTGATTCGGGTAAATCTCGACGACGGAGATCCCAAGCTGCACCACACTCTGTTCGGTGGGCCGCCGGAGGGCAGGCGCACGTGGATGGCCGACGTCGCCTCCCGCGTCGACACCGCTGCTCTCGACCTCGACTAGGAGAACGACGTGACCGCCGTCATCGAACAGAATCCCGAGCTGGTGCTCGATCAGAGCGCCGACGACTACTGGAACCACTACCAACTGACCTTCGCGCTCTACAGCGTCAGCGACCGCGCCATCCCGTCCGCCTTCGACGGGCTCAAGCCCGGCCAGCGACGCCTGCTCTACCAGATGTACGACTCCCGACTGCTGCCGGGAAACAAGCCGCAGAAGTCGTCGAAGGTCTGCTCGGCCGTCACCGGCAACCTGCACCCGCACGGCGGTGCCTCGATGTACGGGGCCGCGGCGCTGATGGCCGCGGAGTTCCAGCGCGTGAAGGTGATTGACGGACAAGGTGCCTTCCCGCGCATCCAGGGTGACATCCCCGCCGCGGACCGCTACACCGAGATGCGCCTGTCGGCGCCGGGTGCGGCACTGACCGCGGAGCTCGCGGACCACGCGGTGCCGATGGTCTCGACCTTCGACGGCGAGTGGATCGAGCCGACGGTGCTGCCTGCGCAGTGGCCGGTGCTGCTCTGCAACGGCGCGGTGGGCATCGCGGAGGGTTGGGCCACCAAGGTGCCCGCGCACAACCCGCGCGAGATCATGGCGGCCTGCCGGGCACTGCTGAAGACCCCGAACATGACCGACGACAGGCTGCTGAAGCTCATTCCCGGTCCCGACTGGGGGTGCGGCGCCACCGTGGTCGGCACGGCCGGGCTGCGGGAGTACGTCACGACCGGCCGCGGTGCGTTCACGGTGCGCGGCACGGTGTCCGTCGACGGCAAGAACGTCATCGTCACCGAGCTGCCACCCGGTGTCGCGAGTAACACCGTGCAGGAACGCATCCGGGCCCTGGTGGAGTCCGGGGAGATGTCCGGCGTTGCCGACATGTCGGATCTGACCGACCGGCGCAACGGGCTGCGGATCGTCGTCACCGCCAAGCGCGGACACAGTGCCGAGACCATCCGCGAGCAACTGCTCGCGCTGACGCCGCTCGAGTCGACGTTCGCCGCGAGTCTCGTTGCCCTGGATGAAGATCGCGTTCCGCGGTGGTGGTCGGTGCGTGAGCTGATCTCCGCCTTCCTGCACCTGCGCGACTCGGTGGTGTTGCGCCGCAGCGAGTATCGGCTGGAGAAGGTCACGGCACGCCGCCACCTGGTCGCCGGGCTGATGACCATTCACGTGGACATCGATGCCGCGGTGGCGGTGATTCGCGGATCCGAGACCGTCGACGAGGCCCGCGAGGGACTGCAGGAGCGGTTCGCGATCGATGCCGAACAGGCCGATTACGTGCTGGGCCTGCAGCTGCGCCGGCTGACCAAGCTCGACGTCATCGAACTGCAGGCCGAAGCCGAGAAGCTGGACGCCGAGTTCCTCGAGCTCACCGAGCTCGTGGAGAATCCGGATGCTCGCCGGGTGGTGATCGACCAGGAGCTCGTCGAGACCGCGAAGCTGTTCAAGGGAGCCGAGTTCGACCGTCGCACCGTGCTGGACTACGACGCGACTCCGACGGCCTCCGGTTCCGACGAGGACGGTCCGCGAGAACGGAAGTCCAACGCCGCGTGGCGACTCGACGATCGCGGAGTGTTCTCCGACAGTCACGGTGAGCTGCTCACCTCCGGCCTGGGCTGGGCGGTGTGGACCGACGGGCGGATCAAGTTCACCACCGGTGGCGGACTTCCCTTCAAGACCCGTGACATCCCGGTCGCGCCGGACATCACCGGTCTCCTGCGGTCGGGGGTGCTGGCACCCGGATCCCATCTGGCCCTGGTGACCCGACGCGGAAAGGTGCTCCGCATCGATCCGGCCGCCGTGAATCCGCAGGGCGCGGCGGGGAACGGTGTCGCCGGAGTGAAGCTGGCAGCCGACGGCGACGAGGTCATCGCCGCCCTGCCACTCACGTGTGAGAACGGCGAGGCCATTCTGTCGATATCCGAAAAGGGCTGGAAGGTCACCGAAGTCGCCGACATACCGGTGAAAGGCCGCGGCGGTGCCGGTGTCGGGTTCCACCCCTTCAACAAGGGCGAGGACGCCCTGCTGTCGGCGACGGTCTCGGCGACCGGATTCGTGCGCGGCAGCAGGGCCGTCCGCGCCGAGAAGCGCGCCAAGGCCTCGGTCAAGGGGTCGGGCTCGGAGATCACGCCCGCCACCTAGCAGGGGCCGCCGGCCGCCGAATGTTTCGGGTTCGCGGCACCTCGGTCTCAATGCGGGCACGGCACGTCTGCATTGCGCAATTCTGGGTAGCGGCGTTGTTACCGTCGCCCGGTGCTGGACGCGTCGGAAACCACCAATATGCGCCCGTCGCGCCCGGTTTCGCGGCGCGACGCACTGCGCTACGTCGCCGCCGCGTCGGCCCTGACCGGCCTGGGTGCCGCAGCGGCAGGTGCCCTCGCGCCCCCGGCCTCGGCCGCCGCTCCCACCCTGATCGACTTCGCCATGCGTCAGGTTGCGGCCCAGGACATTCGCGCCGCAGGCCACGCCGGGGTCATCAACTACGTGTCGACGTCGCGCCCCGGGTCGTCCTTCGGCGCCAAGCCCATCACCCTGCCGTACGCGCAGTCACTGGCCGCGGCCGGGCTGGCGATCGTCAGTAACTACCAGTACGGCAAGCCGGGTTCGACCGCACCGTCCGACTTCACCCGCGGGTACGCAGGTGGCGTCTCCGACGCTCGCACCGCCTGGCAGTTGCACACCGCTGCAGGGGGCGGCCAGAGTGCGCCGGTGTTCTTCAGCGTCGACGACGACATCGACCGTGACACCTGGAACAACGTTGCGCTGCCGTGGTTTCGCGGCATCAACTCGGTGATCGGCGTGCAGCGCACCGGTATCTACGGCGGCATCAGACCGTGCCAGTGGGCCACGACCGACGGAGTGATCGGACGGTCGCGCTCGCCAGGCCACGTGTGGGCGTGGCAGACCCGGTCGTGGTCCGGCGGGCAGGTCTATCCCGCCGCGGTTCTCTACCAGCGCGTGGTGAGCACCGCGTCGAATCCGGGGCCGGTGGTGGGCGGGTTGCCCGTCGACGTCAGCGATGCCCTAGCCCAGGACGTCGGCCAGTGGAACCTGCATCCGTGACGTCGGTCATCGCCTACCCGTAGGCCGGATAGCGGTTCTCCCAGATGGCGAGCTGCTCGGCGCGATGGTCGCGGGCGATTCCAGCCTCGCCGCCCAGCAGCATCGTCGACCCGCCGACACCGTCGTAGGACTCCCAGGGCGCTCCTCCCCGAATGAATTCCAACCACAGGTCTTGAAGTGTCTCGGACATGTGGCGCGCCGCCTGGTCGTCACCGGCCAGCGCAGGCGCCGCGTCCAGATTGCCGAAGAGCAGAGCCAGACACGAATCGTGACATGATCCCAATCCAGCACGCGGAGAGGGCCATTGGAGTTCGTAGCGGAACACCGAATTGCCGCGCTCAGCGTGCCCTCGGACGAATTGTTCGGTCGGCGCGGTGAAGTGGTAGTCGGTGACGATCGCACTGGCGGCGTCACGAAGCCGATGCCGTTCGGCGCGGTAGACCGCCACCACCTCGTCGGCGTCGTGGCCGGCTCCGGCGAGTGCCTGCGCACGGTTCCACACGTAGTGCTCGGAGAAGACGTCGTCGTCCAGCGCCGCGTCGAAGATCCGCCACTCGTCGCGCGTCGTCCCGGCGAGGACGGGGACCCTCGGCATGTCGCGCGTCCGTGCGGCCACGAGGGGATGCTCCGCGATGACGTCGCCGTCGATGCACGGGTGGAACGGGCCCTGCGGTGGCACAAATCCGCTGTCGATGCCGCGCTGCGCGGCGAGGATCTCCTCGACCCCCGGTTCTCGGGCGCGGGTGAGCCCACCGGTCGAGACGAGCTGTTGGGCGACGGCCGACGCGGCAGCCGTGGAGCGGACGCGCTCCAGGCCGCCGCTCTGCAGAATCGCGCGGTCGAACAGGTCGCAGCCTCCGGCGAGGAAGGCCGATATCGCGATCGCTCCGGAGGACTGCCCCGCCACCGTGACGGCGGTGGGATCGCCGCCGAACGCGTCGATCTGCTGCCGCACCCATTGCAGCGCGAACGTCTGGTCGCGCAGTGTCAGATTGGTGGAGTCGGGCCCGTGCCATTCGGGGGCGTGGAGCGCACCCAGCGCACCGAGCCGAAAGTTCACCGTCACCACCACGATGTCGCCCCGCCTGGCGAGTCGCGAACCGTCCAGGAGCGGAGCGGATCCGTGGCCCTGGGCCTGCCCGCCGCCGTGCAGGAAGACCAGCACGGGACGGCGGCGGTCGTCGGCCCCGGGGGTCCAGACGTTGAGCGTGAGACAGTCCTCACTCATCGAGAGGCCGCGCTTGGCCAGCCGCTCGGGCGAGATGTCCTGCGGAGCGATCGGACCGAACGCCGTCGCATCGCGCACGCCCGCCCAGCTCGGCACGGGTTGCGGCGGCCGCCAACGGAGTTCGCGCACCGGTGGCGCCGCATACGGCACACCGCGGAACACGACGACGTCCCCGCGTGCGTCGCCGCGAAGGGCTCCGTACGAGGTCTGCGCGACTGCGGTCACGGGCGCTCGGTCAGTGGGTACTGACTGCCCATGTCACCGCTGAGAATCCGGGTCAGGAAGTCACGACCCTTGACGCTCACCACCTCCACGCGAAGCCCGCTGCGCGGATCGCGCAGGAACGCCACGCCGGAACCCGTGCGCTCCAACTCCCAACCGTCGTCCTGCAGCCGCGCGACGTCATCGCGCCAGCGCTGTGCGTAGTAGCCGACGTGGTGCATGCCGCCGAGCCTCGGTTCGGCGAAGATCGAGTCGGTGGCACCGACGACCTCGATCAGCTCCAGGTACGGCGGCCCGGACGTGGAGAACGCGATGCGCACGGCCTGATCGTCGACGGACCCGTCCGGACGGCTGAAGCCGCTGTGCATCTCGAACGGGGGCGCCCAGGTGATGTGCATGCCGATGCCGAGGGCGTGCATGGCGGGCGCCAGGTCGGGGACGAGGTGACCCACGTGGTAGACGTTGTCGAAGGCCGACGCGGCCAGCGTCTCGAGTCTCGGATCCACGTCAGAACCGGTATCTGCGGCGAATGGCGTCGAAGCGCGCATGCAGTTGCGCGGCCCGCTGCTCGGGCGTGACCCGCCGCGTGTCGGCCGGTAGGACGTCGTTCAGTTCCGCCACACCGACGACCGTGGTGCTGACCTCGGGTAGCTGCCGGCTTCCGACGACGCGCATCGTCAGGTAGCCCTCGCTGAACCCTTGGGTGTCGATCCAGTTGTGTACGCCAGTGTCGTTGTGGGCCATCACCATCCGCACCCGGCCGTCGGAGTCGATCGCCGTTCTGCTCGGCGTGTGGCTCACCGGTCGATACAGGTAGTCCATGCTGTTCCAGAACGCGCCCATGTTGGTCAGCATCCAGAACTCATCGGCGGCGGCGAACTCGAAGATCAACGCCTCGTCCGGCCCGAGCCGCCACGGCATGGTGACGATGAGTCGACCGCGGCGCGCATCCCGCTGCTCGGCCGTGCCCTCGAAGCGGGCACCCGGGAATACGTTGGGCTCGGGCTCGCCGAACAGCGAGCCGATCTCCAGTTCCCGGTCCGGCCAGTCCGTCATCGCACCGGTGAGGAAGTCACCGGCCCACCGCATCGATGCGATGAGATCGTGCGGTGTCGGAACGGGCCGTGGCGTGTCCATGTCGATGCGCTCGATGCTGAACTGCGCCGAGCGCTCGGTCCACGAGTCGAAGCCCTGCCGCATGAAGAGCTTGCGCGAACCCGGCGTGGTCGGCAACCAATTCGGTTCTCGCCGTGGACCGCCCACGTAGAGCACGAAGCTGCCATCGAGCTCGGTGACCAGGTCATCGCCGGTGATGTTCGCCTCGGGTATATCACCGAACGGTTCGTGCAGATTGGGGTGATCGGCACCGTAGTAGACGTCCTTCTCCGGTCGCGGACCTTGCACGGTGAAGTTGATGAAACGCGCCGCGCCGCGGTCTCCCGCGATCCGGTAGGTCGACGCGCCGTCGATCCAGGCTTGCAGATAGACGAAGTCGGCGTTGTCGCCACCCAACTTGCGGCTCGGCCCGCAGAACGGGTGGATCACCGGGTAACGGGTGTCCTTGGTCTCCAGGGCGAGTTCGTAGGCCTGCCCGAGATTCTGGGTCAGGTAACGGAACGCGTCGGCCCGCTGGAGGGCATTCGCCGGTGAGGTGTCCTTGAACGCGAGCTCGCCTGCCATCTTGAGGCGGTCGCAGAATTCGTGCCACGACGCGCGCAGTGCCTCGTCGTCGGGGCCGTCGCCGAAGGCCATCAGCGCCTCGTCTCGATGTCGATGCCGAATCGGTCGCGGTAGGAGGCGAATTCGTCGTGCAGTTGCTGAACGGGAACCGGCAGAACCTCCGTCGAATAGGTGAACTTGCCGTACCGGTCGCTGCGGTTGGTGACGAGGTAGTCACGCATCGCCTTCTCGGCGTCGGCTGTCAAGGACAGTCCGGCGAAGTCGTAGAAGCCGCCGATGGTGGCGATCGGGTCGGCGACGAAGTCGCGGTAGCGGACGTGGTGGATGCGCGGGTCGTCCACGAACGGATCGCCGAGGTAGGCGTGGAAGTTGGCCCGCGACCCCGCGATCGTGTCGGTGGCGTACCGCGTCCAGTCCAGCGTGCCTGCCAGGCTCTCGTTGATCTGTCCGAAGGCCACGATCTGCGAGGCGAGCACCTGCACGGGGTCACGATGTACCCAGACGATGCGGGCGTCGGGGTAGGCATCGAACAGCGCGCGCAGACGTCTGCCGTGAAAGCCCTTGAGCACCCACCGCTTCGGCGACCGAGTGTATTGAACGTGCTGCAACATCATGCGGTGCAGGGCGTACTGGGCGTGATGGTCCTGCGGAAAGTTCTGGATCGTCAGCGGTACTCGCCACCAGGCGCTGGGGTTCATGGCGCGGAAGTCGAAGGCCCACGTGCGTTCGCACTCGGGCAACCCGGCGCCGAGGAGGTCGTTGTAGGGATGGCTGACGATCCACGGCGGGATGCGGTCGAGGATGTCCCGCCAGTCGGCATCGGCCTGCGCACGGCGCGCGTCGTCGGGCGTGGCGGGCCCCGGCGGCGGCGATGGGTACATGACCTCCCAGAACCGCAGCGCTTGCGAATCCTGATCCTCGGCGAGGAGGGCGTGCAGCAGCGTCGTCCCCGATCGTGGCTCGCCGGTGGCGAAGAGCGGGGCGGTGATTCGTTCTGCGGCGAGCGGCAGGCCTGCGCGGTCGGCGATGAAGCGCAGGCGGCTCGTCAACAGTTCGGTGATCGTGAATTCGGCTGCCCGCACGCCTGATTCGTCGAGTTGGGCACTGTTGAGCCTGTCGACGACCAGCGCCACGCGTGAAGGCAGGGACTCGTCGCCGAAGTCGGTGAGCCCCGTCGACGCCTGCGCGCCCGCGACGAGGACGTCGCAGGACAAGCCCGTCATGGCCTACTTCCCGTGTGCTGTAGCAGTGCGTCCTCGACCTCGCGGACCTTGCGCGCCGACTCGGCGGCGTAGGCCTGCCCGGCCATTCCGCTGTAGTCGAGCACCGACACGATCTTGGCGCCCGCCTCGCCGAATTCGGCGATCTGCGCGGCGACTTGCTTCGGTGTGCCATGAGGAACGACGGAGAGGATGGCGGCCGGATCGACCTCCTCGAAGAGTCGGAGCAGTCGGTGACGGGACAGCGCGCGCGGGTCGATGTCCTGAATGCCGCGCCAGTGCTCCCCCATCGGATGGCGGTGCCCGGTGGCGGCCAGTGCGTCGGCCGTCAGTTGCAGCACCAGAGACTTCACCAGTGGACGGCGGACGATCTCACCCAGTTCGTCGGGCTCGCCGACGAGGCAGACCACCATCTTCGCCGGCGTGATGGCCTGCGGGTCGCGCCCGGCCCTGTCGGCCGCCTCCCGGATGCACGCCAGCTGAGCGGCATACGTCTCGGGCCCGGCGCTGCCGGTCGGCCACCAGCCGTCGCCGAGTTCACCCACCAGTCGCAGCATGCGCGGTCCATTGGCTCCGATCCAGATCGGGGGCGGGCCAGTGTGATGGAGCTCGGTGTCCAGTCGCGCGTGCTCGAGCGTGAAGAATCGCCCGGCGAAATCGACTGGCCCTTCGGTGTTCCAGAGCAGTCGGATCAGCCGGAGCGCCTCGGCGAACCGGGTCACCGTGCACCGGTGGTCGAAGCCGTATGGAGCCAGGTTCTCGCGTTCGCCGGCACCGACACCGAGGATGAACCGGCCGTCCGAGAGATGGCTCACGGTCAGTGCCGACTGGGCCAGCATCACCGGGTGGCGGCGGACGGTGTCGAGAATGCTGGTGGCGAGCCGAACGCGCGTCGTACGCGCCGCCACGGCACCCGCGACGGTCAGTGCATCCAGGTGGCGATGCGGCGACGGTGACACCTCTGCGAGATCGGTGAACTCGGGCGTCCAGATCGAGTCCGGCCAGAAGCTCACGAGGTGATCGGGCATCCAGAGGGAGTGGTAGCGGCCATCATCAGCCGCGTCGAGACCACCAAGGTCGAGCGGCAGGGTCGTCCGAAGGAACGAGGCCAACTCGAAGGGCATGCTGCGCAAGCTACCGGAGGATGGCGGCTACGTCTCCGGATTGCTGTGCATTCGCTCAGCGCAGTGCCGATCCATTCGATCCCGGGCGCGAGGCTGGTGCGCGTGCCAGCGTCACGACGTAGCGTGGCGTCAACGGGGTGAAACACCGAAAGGCGCGTCCATGGACATCTTCGACGAATGGCGTTCCACTGCAGACAAACTGACGTGGAGCTCGACCACACCCGCCAACAACGGACGCGACGTCAACGTCGCCCTGCACCGGATCGGCACACCGGGTGCGCCTGCGCTGGTACTGGTCCACGGGTTCCCGACGGCCAGCATCGACTTCTTCGCACTTACCCGCGAACTCGGATCCGACTTCGACATCTGCCTTCTCGACTTCCCCGGGTACGGCCTATCCGACAAGCCTCCCGCGCCGCACGTCTACTCACTGTTCGACGACGCTCGCCTGCTCGTCCACGCGATCACGGACATATGGAAACTGGACCGCTACACGATGCTCGCCCATGACCGGGGAGACAGCGTCAGCCTCATCACCCTGGGCATGCTCGACGAAGCCGGGGCACGAGCCCCGGAGCACCTGATCATCACCAACGGCAACGTCTATCTGCCGCTGGCCAATCTGACCGACTTCCAAAAGGCCACACTCGATCCCACAACCGGACGCGCGACCGTCGCCGCCCTCACCCCGGAGCTGCTGGCAGCCGGAATGGGCGCCAGCACGTTCATGCCCCGACGCACTCCCGACGACCCCGACGTCATCGCCCTGGCGAAGACCTTCGCCGCCAACGATCAGCTGCGCGTGCTCCCGGACACCATCCAGTACCTCAACGAGCGCGCCGAAGGCGAGACCGCATGGCTGGAAGCGCTCGCCGCCAGCACCGTGGACACCACCCTCGCGTGGGGAATCCACGACAACATCGCCCCGGTCCGAGTCGCCAATCACGTGTGGAACCACTACCTGCGTCACAAACCGGGACGCAATCACTACTGGCTACTGCCCACCGCCGACCACTACCCGCAATGCGACGCCCCACGACAATTGGCGCACATCATCCGGCTGACCGCCGACGGCACCGATCTCGACATCCAGACCCTGGGCGGCATGCCCGACGGCGCCGTGCTCATCTACTAAATAGTCGCCATGATGACGAATGGCCCTAGCCGCGACGGCAGGATCGCTCCACAGTGGTCGCCATGGCGATTCGGAGACGACACGTGGCACTGGCCTCGGCGGTGGCACTCTTGCTCTACGGAGCCCGCAGGTACTTTGGCAACTGGGGTACCACCAAGGACGAGTACCAGATGCGCTTGCCCGGTGATGAACTCCTCCACGAACCCGTTCTACGCACGACCGAAGGCGTGTGGATCGACCGCCCGACGACCGACGTCTGGCCATGGCTCGTCCAATTGGGGCGCGACCGTGGTGGGCTGTATGCCGATGGGCTGCTGAGGAATTCACTCGGACCCCACTGGCGCAACGCCGACCGGATCCACCCCGAATGGCAGCGCCTCGTCGTCGGTGACGTCGTTCACCTGACCCCACGGGGTTGGATGGGGATTCCCGACGGCATTGAGCTGACCGTGAGGACAGTCCTCGAAGAGCGTGCCATCGTGCTGCATACCTCGATGCCAGCACTGCGGCTGGAGGCCGTGTGGTCCCTGCACCTTCTCCCACGCGGAGACGACCGATGCAGATTACTGGTGCGCACTGTGGTGGCGCTACGTCGCCCGGGCGACGTCGTTCTGGCCGAGCTCACGCGGCCGGCAGTCGCGTTACTGACGCGTGGCATGCTGCGCGGGATCCGGCGGCGGGCCCAACGCCGAGACGACCTGTTCGCCCGCCGATCGGCCACCAATGGACGCCTGAGGTAACCACCTAGGCACGGAGCGCAGATCGGCGAGCAGCACTGCACAGAACCTGCTGCGGATGACCGTGCAACCGGCGGGATCGCCTGACTGATCGGCCCTACCGAACATCGCCGAAAGCTCCTGGGCCACAGTCACACTGGTCGCTGGTCGTCTGCATCTGCGTCGTCACCCTTGGCGTTACGACGGTGGCGGCGTAGCCCCGTGGGCCGGGGCGGATTCTGCCAGTGTCAGATGCGCCTCACCACCGTCACCACCGGACCACCTACGTTGATCACGGAAAACCATCACCGACACGTTCGTGTGACGCAACAGCGATCGCGCCTCCGGACCAATGAGGTCAACGACGAGCTGCGCGTCGTCCATCCCCACGACGACCAATTGCGCTAGATCACTCACCGTCGCCAGCATTTCTGCCAGGTCCAGCGGGAGTGCCAGCGAGTAGACCCGCACATCGGTGTCGTCATCCTGAGTGGCGCGAAGGTAGCGATCGAGCCACACCGCGGCGTGACGACCATGCTTGGAGCCGTCGACTGCGACGACGACGGGCGGGCTCGAGGGGTCCACGGGCTAACCCACCCCAGCGGCCGTCGAATGCGGCTGGTCGCTCCGAGCGCCAGCCTGGACCGAGACTGGTGCCGCCGGACATATGACGACGGGCACGGGTGAGTGGTGCAACAGTCCCAGGCCGGTCGAACCGAGCAGCACACTCGCAAGCCCACCGTGTCCGCGCGAACCAACGACGACGAGTTGCGCTTCGACGGCGTGGCTCACGATGACTTGACTGGCTCGGCCCACCTCGACCACATGGGAGACGCGGACGTTCGGCCACCGCGCGGCCACGGGCGCGACGATGTCCACGAGTCGTTGCCGGGCTTCCTCCTGGAGGGCCTCCCAGTCGATCAGGATCGGAATGTCGACCTCGCCCGCTGCCCGCAGCGCAGACATGGCGTAGACCGCCGTGAGGCCGACCCCCAGGCAGTCGGCCAATTCGAAGGCCTCCGCCATGGCGCCACTGGAGATTCGTTCTTCGTCGATGCCGACGACGACGGGCCGGTCGTTGGGGGCGATGGCCCGTCCGCGCCATGCCACCACCGGGCAAGCCGCATGGGTGGCCAACGCCAGGGTGGTCGAGCCGACCAACAGCGCCCCGCCGGCCGATACGTCCGTACAGGCCACGACGACCATCCTGGCACGGCGACTCTGTTCGATCAGCGCCTCCTTCGCGCTGCGATGGCTCAGGGTCCGCGAGACCTGCAGCGTGGGAAAGTCGGCATGGATCGCCTCGGCGGCGCGGTCCAGTACGGCCTGTCCCAGAGCACGCGGGTACTCGCCGGCGTCATCGTCTTGCCGCCCGCTCATCGCGATGAGCAATGCCTCGTCGACGCTGCTCATGGCATGCACGAGATGGACCGGTTGGCGGTGCCATACCGCGAGCCCCGCGGCCCACCGGGCAGCGCTGACGGCCTCATCGCTGCCATCGACACCGACGACGATCGGCTGTGCCGCATGTTTCTTCGTCATCGTCTTCGTCCCTTCTCCGATGTCGCCGCCGACGTGAATCAGTTTGGTCGCTCCTCGGGCGGCCACCGCGACCGCTGTCGGCTACCGTCCTCGCCGACGCGGCGCCGCGACAAGGGCCAAAGGTCCCCTGCCCTAAGGCTTTCAGCTGATCCATGTTCAGATCGCCACGCGCGGCGGGCCGGAGGGCGGAGGTCGGCAGGAGCCGTGGCGACTCGGGGCCAAAGACCCTAGCGGGTGATGTCCGGCGACGGCTACGTTCACACCACGTCGGCGACAGTCGACCAGGAGGAGGACGACGTGACCGCGGTAGACGGCACGCCCGCTCGTCTGCAGCCAGCAGATCGAGGGTCACCTCGTCATCGCGGCGTCGGTCAGATGCCCGAGGCGGTGGCCAGTCACGCTTCTCCACAACGGATTCGGGCTGGCTGGCTGGTGCTGGCGACGTTCACCCTCGCGTTGATCTCGGCGACCGTTGGCGGCTTGACGGTGCTGGCTGCCCATCCGCTGTTCGTCGGCCTGAGCGGTTTCGCAACCCACGGTCGGGGCGCCGCTCCCCTTGGTGAATCGGTCCAATGGGTGGCCGTCCGCGTCTTGCCGAGCGTCGTGAAGCTCGAGACGACGGTAGGCGGCCTGTCGTCAGAGGGCTCGGGGATCATCCTGAGCACCGACGGGCTGATCATGACCAACGACCACGTAGTGACGTTGCCCGCGGCTATCAAGAAGGGACTGGGCGACGCGACCACCCTCGTCACCTTCGCCGATGCCAGGACGGCTCCGTTCACCGTCGTAGCCGGTGATCCCGTCGCCGACATCGCCGTCATTCGGGTACAAGGCATTTCAGGACTGGTGCCCATCAGACCCGGCTCATCGGCCGACCTTCAAGTCGGCCAGAACGTCGTCGCGGTCGGCGCTCCGCTGGGCCTGGAGGGAACGGTCTCCAGAGGGATCATCAGTACCTTGCACCGAACCGTGTCGAGTGCGGGCTACACGGCCGACGCCCACGACGTGCTCGACGCCATCCAGACCGACGCCGCGATCAATCCCGGCAGTTCCGGCGGCGCGCTGGTGGACATGAGCGGCGCCCTGGTCGGCGTCAACGCGGCGACGGCGACGACCGGTGGTGACTACGTCAACGGTCCGGGAGGCTCGATCGGAATCGGCTTTGCCATCCCCGTCGATCAGGCGCTCCGTGTTGCCAACCAGTTGATCACCACCGGCGTGGCCACCCATCCCACCATCGGAATCGACGTGGTCACCGAGCCTCCGCGCCGCGGTGCCAAGATCGTCGAGGTCATACCCGGGGGTCCGGGTGCGGCGGCAGCGCTCCCCGTCGGGGCGCTGATCACCCAGGTCGACGACCGCGTCATCGTCACGGCCGACGACATCGCCGCCGCGTTGTTGTCCAAGATTCCCGGTGACACCCTCACGCTCACCTACACCGGACCCTCCGGGCTCGTCGAGACGACCCGCGTCACTCTCGGCACCGCTTGAGATCGCCGCATTCGCGCGGCGAGGTCAGCAACGAGCAATTGGTGTTCTGCGGGGCCGCTCGAAGGTGGGTAGATTCACTGACGTTCGTATCGGTAGACCAGTCGACGAGGCGACTGGGTCGGCGAGGAACTACCTGGCTTCGCCATCACGCGCGAGCAGTGACACCGGGCACTCGACCTCGGCGGCACTACGCGCTCTCGCGATTCGATTGGTCACCAAGGGTTCCCAGGCATCCGTGGCGGCATACACGGCATCCCGGTCGCACTCGGACCCGGTCGGATCCTCGGCCAAGGCGACGATGGTCGCGGCGAGCGTCATCGCATCGACGTTGTGACGTTTGGCGGTTGCGACGAGCTGGAGGAACGCATCGTCGAGACTGCCGCCGCACAGGGCCATGAGGACACCCTCTGCGGCTCCGAGAGTGCGCGTTCCACTTCGTTGACGAGTTCCGCGGCGAGTCATGTTCGGCATCTGTCCACATCCGTCTCGTCGCAATTCGTAACACGGCCATTGTTGGCGTCGTCTGATTGTGGTGAGCATGGCAAAGCTCGCGTAGGGCCGAAGGTCCCAAGAAAAAACCAGGTGAGCCGGGTGGGAGTCGCCCGATTCGGCAGACCGAGGAACGGTCCTGGTGACAAAAGCCTCTACCGAAATCGACCCCACTGCACCTGAATCGAACCGTGCACATGCGTGATCCGCAGTCGACTCGAGGCCAGAATTCACCCGCGCGGCGGACCCCGGTCCTTCGCCTTGAACGCGTCTGGAGACCGGCATGACCACCGAAGCGCCACTGACGGTAGACCTCGAAGCTCGCCGCCCGTTCCCAGAACGCTTGGGTCCCAAGGGCAACCTCATCTACAAGCTGGTGACCACCACCGATCACAAGATGATCGGCATCATGTACTGCGTCGCCTGCTTCACGTTCTTCTTCATCGGCGGCCTGATGGCACTGTTGATCCGCCTCGAGCTGGCTGCGCCGGGTCTGCAGTTCCTGTCCAACGAGCAGTACAACCAGCTGTTCACGATGCATGGCACGGCGATGCTGCTGTTCTACGCGACGCCCATCGTCTTCGGCTTCGCCAACCTGGTGCTCCCGCTGCAGATCGGTGCTCCCGACGTCGCGTTCCCGCGGCTGAACGCGCTAAGTTTCTGGCTCTTCCTGTTCGGCGCACTAATTGCGTTGGGCGGGTTCATTACTCCGGGTGGTGCCGCCGACTTCGGCTGGACGGCGTACTCGCCGCTGACCGACGCCATCCACTCGCCCGGCGCCGGCGCGGACCTGTGGATCTTCGGTCTTGGTGTCGGTGGTCTCGGCACCATCCTCGGTGCCGTGAACATGATCACCACGGTGGTGTGCATGCGCGCCCCCGGCATGACGATGTTCCGGATGCCGATCTTCACCTGGAACATCCTGGTGACCTCGATCCTGGTGCTGCTGGCCTTCCCGTTGCTGACCGCTGCGCTGTTCGGTCTGGCCGCCGACCGCCACCTCGGTGCCCACGTGTATGACCCCGCCAACGGCGGTGTGTTGCTGTGGCAGCACTTGTTCTGGTTCTTCGGCCACCCCGAGGTGTACATCATCGCGCTGCCGTTCTTCGGGATCGTCAGCGAGATCTTCCCGGTGTTCTCCCGCAAGCCGATCTTCGGCTACACCACGCTGATCTACGCGACGCTCTCCATCGCCGCGCTCTCGGTGGCGGTGTGGGCGCACCACATGTACGCCACGGGCGCGGTGCTGCTGCCGTTCTTCAGCTTCATGACGTTCCTCATCGCGGTGCCGACCGGGATCAAGTTCTTCAACTGGATCGGCACCATGTGGAAGGGGCAGTTGACCTTCGAGACGCCGATGCTGTTCTCGGTGGGCTTCCTGGTCACCTTCCTGCTGGGTGGTCTGTCCGGTGTGCTGCTGGCCAGCCCGCCGATCGACTTCCACGTGACGGACTCGTACTTCGTCATCGCGCACTTCCACTACGTGCTGTTCGGCACCATCGTGTTCGCGACCTACGCCGGCATCTACTTCTGGTTCCCGAAGATGACCGGCCGTCTGCTCGACGAGCGCCTGGGCAAGCTGCACTTCTGGCTGACGTTCATCGGTTTTCACACCACGTTCCTGGTGCAGCACTGGCTGGGTGACGAGGGCATGCCGCGGCGCTACGCGGACTACCTGCCCACCGATGGGTTCACCACGCTGAACGTGATCTCGACCATCGGTGCCTTCATCCTCGGCATCTCGACCATCCCGTTCGTGTGGAACGTCTTCAAGAGCTGGCGTTACGGCGAGCCGGTGATGGTCGACGACCCGTGGGGCTACGGCAACTCGCTCGAGTGGGCCACCAGCTGCCCGCCGCCTCGGCACAACTTCACCGAACTGCCCCGGATCCGTTCGGAGCGACCGGCATTCGAGCTGCACTACCCGCACATGGTCGAACGGATGCGGGCCGAGGCGCACGTCGGACGAGCTCACGGGCCCGACGACGGCGATGTCACGCGCCTCGACCACGAGAACGTCCGCACCTGAGCGCACGGTAGGCGACGCAACGGCGTGGATGGGTCTCCCTCGAGCCTGCTGATCACGGTCACCGGGCGCGACAAACCAGGCGTCACGTCGGCCCTCTTCGAAGTGCTGGCTCGGCACGAGGTCGAACTCCTCAACGTCGAACAGGTGGTGGTGCGCAAGCGGTTGACGCTTGCCGTGCTGGTGGCCGGGCCCGCCGAGGCGATGAGCGGTGGGGCGCTGCGCGACGAGGTGCAGCGGTCCATCTGGGACGTCGGACTCGACGTCACGGTCGAGCGCAGCGACGACCTTCCGGTGCTCCGCGAGCCGTCCACCCACACGATCGTCGTGCTCGGGAGGCCCATCGGCGCGGGCGCGTTCGCGGCCGTCGCGCGCGAGGCCGCTGAGCTCGGCGTCAACATCGACACCATCAGGGGCGTGTCCGACTATCCCGTCACCGGTCTGGAGTTGCGGGTCTCCGTGCCCGCAGGCGGGGCGTACGGTCAGCTGCAGAAGGCGATGGCGCGGGTGGCCGTCGCCGAGGTCGTCGACATCGCGCTCGAGGACTACAGCCTGTCGCGACGGGCCAAACGGCTCATCGTGTTCGACGTGGACTCGACCCTGATCCAGGGCGAGGTCATCGAGATGCTCGCCGAGCGGGCCGGTGCGCTGGCCGCCGTCGCGGAGGTCACCGAGGCCGCGATGCGCGGAGAGCTGGACTTCGCCGAGTCACTGCACAAGCGGGTCGCCACCCTGGCGGGCCTGCCCGCCGAGGTGCTCGACGACGTCGCCGACCAGATCGAGCTGACTCCCGGTGCCAGGACCACCATCCGGACGTTGCGGCGCTTGGGCTTTCACTGCGGCATCGTCTCCGGTGGCTTCCGCCAGGTGATCGAACCGCTCGCCCACGACCTGATGATGGACTTCGTGGCGGCCAACGAGCTCGAGATCGTCGACGGCAAGCTCACCGGCCGGGTCATCGGCACCGTCGTCGACCGGCCGGGAAAGGCCAAGGCGCTCAGGGACTTCGCGCAACAGGCCGGGGTGCCGATGGAGCAGACCGTGGCCGTCGGGGATGGCGCGAACGACATCGACATGCTCGCGGCGGCTGGCCTCGGCGTGGCGTTCAACGCCAAGCCCGCGCTGCGCGAGGTGGCCGACGCCTCGCTGAGTCACCCCTACCTGGACACCGTGCTGTTCATCCTCGGCGTGACGCGTGGCGAGATCGAGGCCGCCGACGCCGTGGACGGCATGGTTCGCCGCGTCGACATCCCCGAATAACCTCGCGCGGGGACCGCTAGACCACCATGGCGCCGAGTTCGGAGCTGCCGGAACCGGCGCCCGTGATGCTCAGCCACGCGCGCGCCAGTACCTCGACGGCGTGCGGAAGCTCGGCTTCGGGCAGGGTGTAGGGCACGCGGACGTAGCGCTCGAGCGTGCCGTCGACGCCGAATCGCGGGCCCGCGGGAATGTCGAGGCCCAGCCGCGACGCTGCTGCCGACAGCGCGGAACTCATCGGCGCGGGCAGGCGCACCCACAGCGCCAGCCCGCTCGCGGGATGCTCGGGCCCCGGTAGCGGCTCCCAGTCGGGAAGGTGTTGGGCCAGAAGCGACGTCATCAGCGCGCGCCGCCCGCGCATCATCTCCCGGCGTTCTGGTAGCACGGTGTCTGCCATGGTGAGGAGTCGCGCCGCGGTCAGCTGCTCGAGGATCGGGGTGCCGAGATCCAGCGACGGCCGCACGGCCGCCACCGTCGCCAGCGTCGAGCGTTCGGCGCGGATCCAGCCGATGCGGAGCCCACCCCAGAAGGACTTGGACATCGAGCCGATGGTCAGCACCAGGTCGTGCCGACTGGTCATCGCGGCGGCGAGCGGTGGCGGGACCGGTTCGTCGAGCCACACGTCGACCATGGTCTCGTCGACGATGGTTCGGGTACGTGTCTCGGCGATGATGTGCGCCAACCTCTTTCGGGCCTGCGCTGGCAGGGTGAGCCCGGTCGGATTGTGGTTGTCGGGAATCAGATAGGCGAGGTTCGGCGCGAGTTGGCGCACGGCGAAGTTCATGGCGTCCAGGTCCCACGCGTCGTCGGCCTCGGGGTTCAACGCCACCGGAACGGGCCTGGCCCCTGCCGCCGCGATGGCGGCCAGCGCGCCGTGGAAGGTCGGCTGCTCGACCAGCACGCGGTCACCGGGCTGGACGAAGGTGGTGAGCACCAGGCAGATCGCCTGCAGCGCACCGGTGGTCACCATGATCTCGTCCGGCGCGGTGGGCAGGCCCTTCGCGCAGTACCTGGCCGCGATGGCCTCGCGAAGCGGCGCGACGCCCGACATCTCGAGACCGGGGGTGTCGAGATACGGGGCGATCTGCTGGGCGGCCTCGGTGAACGCTGCGAGCACCTCGACGGGCGGGGCGGCGAGGGCGGCAGCCGCCAAGTTGATCGACGGAGCATTGGGAGCCTGCCGCGCGCCAGTCGGCGCGGGCGCGGTGGCGGGCAGCGCCGTCGTGCTCCGCGCACCGGGCCGCGACTGCAGGTAGCCGTCCTCACTGAGTTGGGCGTACGCCGTGGTCACCGTGGTGCGGGAGACGCGAAGGGCCTCGGCGAGCACGCGCTCGCTGGGCAGTTGGGCCCCGACGGGCAGCCGACCGTCGACGATCAGCATCCTGATGCCGTCGGCCAGCCCCCGGTACACCGGTCCCGAGGCGCTGGCCGTGCGCCAGTTCCCCAGCTCGCGAACCAGCCGGTCGGGATCGAGCTTGCGGGGGAGCGCCTGGACCACCATTCGAGCCAGTATTCCGCAACTGGATATGGACTGGCAAGCCAGTTGGGTCGAAAATCGTGACATGACCACGAACTGGATATCCCGGCTGACGGCGGTGCTGCGGCGGCCCGTCGGTGCGCTGCAGGTGCCGTCGTACCAGCTGGGACGCGCCGATGAGGCGTGGAGCCTGGATTCGGACGGCCGCAGGCTGCGCCACGAACTGGATGCGATGCGCTCCAGGCATGACGGGAAGATGGCCAGATGACGCGTTCGGGCGCCAAACTGGCCTCCGTGCGTGGACTGACGCGGGCCGGTGTCCGCGGAACGGCGCTACTGGTCGGCCTGATGGGCTACGGCTTCTCGATGGCGGTGATGGTTCGCGCCGGCCTCGGCCTCGATCCCTGGGACGTCTTCCATCAGGGCCTGGCCGGACGCACCGGGATGACGATCGGCATCGCCTCGGCGGTGGTGGGCGTCGCCGTGCTGCTGGCCTGGATCCCGCTGCGCAACCGGCCGGGCATCGGCACGGTCGCCAACGTCGTCGTGATCGCCGTGACCGTGGACGCGGCACTGGCCGTCCTGCCGACGCCGACCGGACTGCCGGTGCGCATCGCGATGATGCTGGGCGCCGTCCTGCTGAATGCGATCAGCACGGTGCTCTACATCGGCGCGGGTCTCGGGCCGGGACCGCGCGACGGCCTGATGACGGGTTTGGTGGCCAGAACCGGTCTGTCGGTCCGGCTGGTGCGGACGTCGATCGAGGCGACCGTATTGGCCGTCGGCTGGCTGCTCGGCGGCACGGTGGGCGTCGGCACCCTGGTGTACGCATTCGGAATCGGCCCGCTGGTGCAGCTGGTGCTGAAGGTCACGCCTGCCCGGTGGCTCGCCGCGAGTGGGTGGGCGTTCACCGAGCCCGGCCTGACTACGATGGGCGAGTGCCAGCCGCAGACGATGCAGTCGATGAAGACCTGCTGATCGACTTCGCTCGAATCACGCTGCGGCGCGGGGGCAAGACCCTCGTCGGGCCCGTCACCTGGGCGGTGGAACTCGACGAGCGCTGGGTCGTCATCGGCCCCAACGGAGCGGGCAAGACGTCGCTTCTGCGCATCGCCGCGGCCATGGAGCACCCGTCGTCGGGGACCGCCTACGTGCTCGGCGAACGGCTCGGCAAGACCGACATGTCCGAGCTGCGGTCCCGCGTCGGTCTGAGCTCCTCGGCGCTGTCCCAGCGGGTGCCCGAGGGCGAGCTGGTCAAGGACCTGGTGGTGTCGGCGGGTTATGCCGTGCTTGGGCGGTGGCGCGAGCGCTACGACGACGTCGACTACGAGCAGGCCATCGACATGTTGGAAAGTGTTGGCGCAGAGCATCTTTCAGACCGCACGTACGAGACGCTCTCCGAGGGGGAGCGCAAGCGGGTGTTGATCGCGCGCTCGCTGATGACCGACCCCGAGCTGCTGCTGCTCGACGAGCCCGCCGCCGGACTCGATCTCGGCGGCCGCGAGGAACTGGTGGCCCGGTTGGCCGACCTGGCCGCCGACCCCGATTCACCCGCCACCGTGCTGGTCACCCACCACGTCGAGGAGATCCCGCCGGGCTTCAGTCACTGCCTGATCCTCTCGGAGGGCAAGGTCGTCGACTCCGGTCTGCTGACCGACGTCCTCACGGCCGACAATCTGTCCAAGGCGTTCGGCCAGTCGATCGCGCTGGACATCATCGACGGGCGCTACTTCGCGCGCCGGACCCGCAGCCGCGCTGCGCACAGGAGGAGAGCCACGTGACCGACCTTGATCGCTCCTCACGTGCCCAGGACCCACTGGTGCCGCGCCCGGCGTCCACCGTGATGCTGCTCCGCCAGAGGGCTGACATCGAGGTGTTCCTCATGCGTCGTCACTCGCAGATGGACTTCGTCGCTGGCGTGATGGTGTTCCCCGGCGGCGGCGTCGACGAACGCGACCGTGGCGCCGACATCGCCTGGTACGGACCGGGCAAGGAGTGGTGGGCGGAGCGTCTGCACGTGGCCCCCGACCTCGCCGAGGCGCTGGTGTGCGCCGCCGCGCGCGAGACGTTCGAGGAGTCCGGCGTGCTGTTCGCCGGTGCCGCCGACGACTCCGACGTGCTGGTCGACGACGCCTCGGTGTACCGCGAGCAGCGCGCGGCGCTGGCCGCCAACTCGCTGTCGTTCGCCGACTTCCTGAGCGGCGAGAACCTGGTCCTGCGGGCCGACCTGCTCCGGCCGTGGGCGAACTGGATCACGCCCAAGGAGGAACGCACCCGCCGCTACGACACGTTCTTCTTCCTCGGCGCGCTGCCCGACGGGCAGCGCGCCGACGGCGAGAACACCGAGTCCGACCGGGCGTTCTGGACCACGCCGCGTGCCGCGCTCGACGAGTTCGAGCAGGGCCGGTCGTTCCTGCTCCCGCCGACGTGGACCCAGCTGGACTCCCTCGAGGGCCGGACCGTGGCCGAGGTGTTGGCCACGGAGCGCACGATCGTCCCGATGGAGCCCAGCCTGAGCGCCGACAAGGGCACCGGCGACTGGGACATCGAGTTCTTCGACGGCGCCCGCTACAACGAGGCCCGCAACAAGCGCGCGCCGAAGGGCTACGAGAAGGCGTGAACGAGTTCGTCAGCGCGCACGTCAAGGACGGCATCGGCACGCTGCTGCTGTCCCGGCCGCCGACCAATACCATCACGCGGCAGATGTACCGCGAGATCGCGGCCACGGCAGAAGAGCTGGCCGGGCGCACCGACGCCGCGGCCGTCATCGTCTTCGGCGGCCACGAGATCTTCTCCGCGGGGGACGACGTGCCCGAACTGCGCACGCTCGACGCCGCCGCGACGGCTGTCGCGGCGCAGGTCGGCCTGCGTGCGCTGGATGCCGTCGCCGCCATTCCCAAGCCGACCGTCGCCGCGGTCACCGGCTACGCGTTGGGCACCGGGTTGACGCTCGCTCTGGCGGCCGACTGGCGGATCAGTGGGGACAACGTCAAGTGGGGCGCCACGCAGATCCTCGAGGGTCTGGCTCCGACCGAGGTCGAGGCGGAGCGGCTGGCCCGCGCGATCGGCGACAGCAAAGCCAAGGAGCTGGCGTTCAGCGGCCGGTTCGCCGGTGCCAGGGAGGCCCTCGAGCTGGGCTTGGCCGACGAGCTGGTGGCGCCCGACCACGTGTACGACGCGGCGGTGGCCTGGGCGCGGCGGTTCGTCGACGTGCCGACGCAGGCGCTGGCGGCGGCGAAGGCCGCGTTCGCGGGACACCCGCGGCCGTGATCGAGGACCGCCGACGTGAGACCCCACGCCTGCGGGCTGCGGTCGGCTATGCCGTCGCGGTGGTGACGCTCGCCGTGGCGGCGTGGGTCAGCTATGCCTGCCGCGACGAGCTCGACGTCGATCAGGCGATGGCGGCACCCCTCGTGCTGTGGGCCGGTGCGGTGGGCGCCTACGGCAAGGCCTGGTGGGACTGGCATCGCGACCGCGAGGGCGAGGGTTGGCACCGCGCAGGCTGGCTTCTGGTGGCGCTGGCCGTCGTGGCGTGCGCCATCCCCGCGATGGGGTTGCTGCAGACCCCGCCGTGAGGCCCTGGCCGTGACAGCTAGCTCGTACCGGTCGGGGCCGGGCCGTTAGGCTGCCCTGACAGCGCACGTGAGGAGCAACGAGTTTCATGACGAGTACCGACCGCGGGTCCGGCGTCGACGCCGAACCCAATCCGCACGCCACGGCCGAGCAGGTCGAGGCCGCCCGCCACGACTCCAAGCTGGCGCAGGTGCTGTATCACGACTGGGAAGCCGAGACCTACGACGACAAGTGGTCCATCTCGTATGACCAGCGCTGCATCGACTACGCGCGGGGACGCTTCGACGCGATCGTGCCCGACGAGATCCAGCGTGAGCTGCCCTACGACAGGGCCCTCGAGCTGGGCTGCGGCACCGGCTTCTTCTTGCTGAACCTGATCCAGTCGGGGGTGGCGCGCCGTGGTTCGGTCACCGATCTGTCGCCCGGCATGGTCAAGGTGGCCGTCCGCAACGGCCAGGGGCTCGGGCTGGACGTCGACGGCAAGGTCGCCGACGCCGAGGGCATCCCGTACGACGACGACACCTTCGATCTGGTGGTCGGCCACGCGGTGCTGCACCACATCCCCGACGTCGAACTCTCGCTGCGCGAGGTGGTGCGGGTGCTCAAGCCCGGCGGCCGGTTCGTGTTCGCCGGTGAGCCCACCACCGCGGGCAACGTGTATGCCCGCAACCTGTCGACGCTGACCTGGCGGGTGGCCACCAACGTCACCAAGCTGCCGGGCCTCGAGAGCTGGCGCCGACCGCAGGAGGAACTCGACGAATCCTCCCGCGCGGCGGCGTTGGAGGCGATCGTCGATCTGCACACGTTCGAGCCGAGCGATCTGGAGCGGATGGCCGCCAACGCCGGTGCCGTCGACGTCCGGACCGCCAGCGAGGAGTTCACCGCAGCCATGCTCGGGTGGCCCATCCGGACGTTCGAGGCGTCAGTGCCGCCCGGCCGATTGGGTTGGGGCTGGGCCAAGTTCGCGTTCAACAGCTGGATCGGACTGAGCTGGGTGGACGCCAACGTGTGGCGGCGCGTGGTCCCGAAGGCCTGGTTCTACAACGTGATGGTCACCGGGGTCAAGCCCTCCTGAGGTGCAGTTCACCCTCGACGACGTCGCCTATCTGCGCAGCGACGCCGGTGTGCACGCGCTGGCCGAGGTCGGGGCGCTGGCGCTGACCGATGCCAGCCGGATCGCCGACGTCGCCACGGCACGCGCCCGGTTCGGTGACCGGACGGCCGCGTTGGTCGAGACGACGTTGCTGCGGCGCAGGGCGGCGGTGAAGTTTCCCGATGCGTCGGGGTGGCTGTTCACCGCCGAGGCCCTCGAGCAGGCCACGGCCGCCGAGGTGGCGGCACACCGCGCCGCGCGGCTCGCCGAGCGCGCGGTGCACGACGTGACGTGTTCGGTGGGCACCGAACTCGCCGCGCTGCGCGGGCGGGCCAGCGACGTGGTCGGCAGTGACGTCGACGAGGTCCGCCTCGCGATGGCGCGGCACAACCTGGGCGACGACGCGGCCGACGTGTTGCTGTGCCGGGCCGACGCGCTCGCCCCCGTCACGCGGAGCACGACCGTCGTCGCCGATCCCGCGCGCCGCAGCGGTGGTAGGCGACGGTTCGACCCGCGGGACTACACACCGGCACTCGACGACCTGCTGGCCGTGTACGCCGATCGCGACCTGGTCGTGAAGTGCGCTCCCGGAATCGATTTCGATCAGGTCCGGTGCCTCGGGTTCGACGGCGAGATCGAGGTGACGTCACTGGGCGGCGGTGTGCGCGAGGCATGTCTGTGGTCGGCGGGGCTCGCGTCGCGGGGTGTCACGCGGCGGGCGACGATCCTGGACCGCGCCGAGGAGATCACCGACGCCGACCCCGACGACTGTGCGGTCGGTCCCGCGGGTCGTTGGATCGTCGATCCCGACGGCGCGGTCGTGCGGGCGGGTCTGGTCAGGCACTACGGTGCCGGACACGGGCTGTGGCAGCTCGATCCGGCGATCGCCTACCTGTCCGGTGATGAATTGCCATCGGGGGTAAGGGGATTCGAGGTGATCGCGGAGTTGCCATACGCCGAACGCGCACTGCGGCAAGAACTCTCGGCGCGCGACGTCGGGGCGCTCGAGATCCTGGTGCGCGGCGTCTCCGTCGACCCCGACGCGCTGCGGCCCCGGCTGCGGTTGCGGGGTTCGCAGCGGCTGGCCCTGGTCATCACCCGGATCGGGGCAGGCGCTGCGAGCCGTTCAGTGGCCTACGTTTGCCGACCGTCCCGCTGAGGCCCCGGGTAATGTGACAGCGGCGGCGCCGGTGCCGCTCCATCCCGGAGGTCTCTCGATAGATGCGCATATCCACAGTGGCCTCGGCCGTCGGAGCGGTCGTGGTTCTCGGTTGGTCGGGCGTCGGGGTCGCTTCCGCCGCGCCGCCCTCTCCGCCGCCGCCACCGCCGACGCCGAAGTGCGCCGATCTCGGCGGCGTCGTCGACGCCAACCAGATCTGCCAGATCCAGGTCACCGACCCGCAGTACTCGCTGAACATCGGCTACCCGGTCAACTACCCGGACGCTGGGCCGGTCTTCGACTACGTCAAGCAGACCAGGGACGGGTTCCTGAACGTCGCCAAGACGCCGGATTCCAGGACCATGCCCTACGAACTCGACACCACCGAAACCGAGTACGGCGCGGCGGTGCCGCCCCGCAGCACCCAGAGCGTGGTGTTCAAGACCTACCAGAGCGTCGGGGGCGCGCATCCGACCACGTTCTACAAGGCGTTCAACTGGGATCAGGTGACGCGCAAGCCGATCCAGATCGACGCGGGTGGTTCGGACAAGGTCCAGACGCTGTTCCAGCCGGGGACCAACCCGTGGCCAGTGATCTTCCCGCTGGTGCAGGCCGAGGTGGACAAGCAGCTGGGTCAACCGGTGGCGATCGACCTGGGCAGCGGTCTCGATCCGACGAAGTACCAGAACTTCGCCATCACCAATGACCAGCTGATCTTCTTCTTCAGCCAGGGCGACATGCTGCCCGAGGCCGCAGGCGCGCTGCAGATCGCGATCCCACGCGGGCCCGTCGACGCGATGCTCGCCTAGCTGGCTGTCAGGCGGGGGCGAAGCCGAAGACCCGACCGTCGCTGGTGGCGGTGACCACTCGGCGGTCGTGCCCGATCGACACCCCGACCGGATATCCCGTCGCGCCGGGCAGCGGGTAGGTGTTGAGGGTGTGCCCGTCGGCCGGGTCGAACGCCAGCAGGGCCATGCCGTCCGGGGCCGACGTGACGGTGTAGGCGACGGACTTACCGGCGAGGCTGGACGTCGACAGCGGTTCGACGTCATCGCGCGTCCAGACCACCGCGCCATGGTCGCCGCCGTCCTTGACCGCGGTCAGCTTGGTGTCGGGACCGCCGCCCGACACGATGAGCCCGTCCGGCGTCACCGAGGGCGGCGTCTGTGGCTGGAAGTTCAGCGGCACCGACCACTTCGGCTTGCCGTCGGCGGTGGCCAGGGCCCACAGTCGCCCGTCGCGCCCGTTCAGGTAGACGGTGTTGCCGTCGGCCGACAGCACCGGGCTGCCGAGTGGTCCACCACCGACCGCCGTGCTGGTCCAGTCGCGGGCCAGCAGCGGGGTCTGACCGGGCCGGTAGCGCAGGCCGACGACCTGCGGTGTGTCGTCATTGGGCTGCCAGAGTGTGGTCACCACGATCCCGGTCGCCGGGGAGAACGCCGGCGCCGCGGCCACCGGGCAACCACGCCTGCCGAGCTGGCAGTCGGCGAGCCCGCGCTGGGAGTCGGTGGGGTCGAGGCCCTCGACGAGGTCCAGCGCCGTGCCGTCGACGGTGCCGCGGTGGGCGTCGTACACCAGCACCTGCCCGAGATGGGTGATGACGAGAAGCTCGCCCCCCGACAGCAGGCGCGGCGTCATCGGCAGCCCGATCACCGGGTTGCGCCAGCGGATCCACTGGGTCGGCGGGAACGACATGATCGCACCGGGCTGCCCGACGTAGAGGTTGTCGAAGCCGTCGAACAGCGGGCTCGACAGACCGCCGCCCGGCCACAGCCGGGTGCACCAGCGCTGGCGGGCGCGGTTGGCGTTCTCCCACACCATCAGCGAGCAGCCGCCCGCAGTCTGCGCATTGACCGCGAGATAGTCGGTGTCGGGGGAGCCCAACGCCACCTGTGACTCGACGTCACCCTTCACCGAGCGGATCCAGTCCAGGCGCAGGGTGCCCGCGCCGTCGACCGGGGCGTAGCTGCTGTTGGCCGCATCGCCGTACTGGGCCGACCAGCCGTTGGCGGCGTGCGCCTGGACCCAGGAGTCGGTGTTGCCGCATCCGGTCAAGATCAATGCCGTCGTCACCGCCACCGCCAGCGCCACCACGCGGCGCACGGTCGTTCCAGGAGCAGGCATCGAGTCCCGAGACTATCGGAGAGCCCGACCGTTGCCGTGCGGGCGGAGCAACCTCATGTCGGGTGAGCGCGACCGGGGAGCCGGGGCGGCCCGCTCAAGTAGGCTCATCCGCCATGACGACGATGTGGGGTGCTCCGATTCACAAGCGTTGGCGGGGCTCGCGGCTGCGCGACCCGCGCCAGGCCAAATTCCTCACCATGGCGTCGTTGCGGTGGGTGCTGGCGAACAAGGCCTACTCGCCCTGGTATCTCGTGCGCTACTTCCGGTTGCTGAAGTTCAAGCTCGCCAACCCGCACATCATCACCCGCGGCATGGTGTTCCTCGGAAAGGGCGTCGAGATCCAGGCGACGCCCGAGCTGTCCACGATGGAGATCGGCCGGTGGGTGCACATCGGCGACAAGAACACCATCCGCTGCCACGAGGGGTCGCTGCGCATCGGAGACAAGGTCGTGCTCGGCCGCGACAACGTCATCAACACCTACCTGGACATCGAGCTCGGCGACTCCGTACTGATGGCCGACTGGTGCTATGTCTGCGACTTCGACCACAAGATGGACAGCATCGAGCTGCCCATCAAGGACCAGGGCATCATCAAGGGCCCGGTCCGGATCGGGCCGGACACCTGGGTCGCGACCAAGGTCACCGTGCTGCGCGGCACGTCGGTCGGCCGCGGGTGCGTGCTCGGGTCGCACGCCGTGGTGAAGGGTGAGATCCCCGATTTCTCGATCGCCGTCGGCGCCCCGGCGAAGGTGGTCAAGAACCGGAAGCTCGCCTGGGAGACCTCGGCAGCCGAACGCGCCGAACTGGCCGCGGCGCTCGCCGACATCGAGCGCAAGAAGGCCTCGCGCTGACGTCTGACCAAGGCCCGCGAACACGACCGGTCAGGTGACGTCGCGACTCAGCAGGTCGTCCCAGGTGTCGCGGCGCACCACCAGCCGGGCCGCGCCGTCGGCGGCGAACACCACCGGGATGCGCCGGGCGCCGTTGTACTGGTTGGACATGGTGTAGCAGTAGGCGCCCGTCACGGGCACGGCCACCAGGTCGCCGACCGCGGGATCCCGCAGCGCGACGCCGTCGATCAGCTGGTCGCCCGATTCACAGTGGCGCCCGACCAGATTGACCACCTCTCCGCCGCCGACGCGGTCGACGACGGTGGCCTCGAACCGCTGCCCATAGAGTGACACCTCGAGGTTGTCGCCCATGCCGCCGTCGACCGCGACGTGAGTCAGCTGGCCGCGCTTGACGGTCGTGACCCGATAGACCGTGCAGGCGGAGGCGGCCACCATGCTGCGGCCGGGTTCGACGACGATGCGGCTGTCCTTGGGCAGCAGGGCGTCCGCTGCTTCGCACATGGCCTCGGCGTAGGCGGCCAGCGACGGGGCCTGCTCGGCGTAGGTGTACCGGACGCCGAGACCGCCGCCCAGGTCGTAGGTGTCGAACGTACCGAGCGCGGCCAGCGGGGCGACCGCCGCGGCCAACTGCTCGACGTTGAGCAGCTGCGAGCCGACGTGCGTGTGCAGGCCGTCGCACCGCAGCACGCCACTGCGCTCGATGCGGGTGATCGCGGTCCTGGCATCGTCGGGCATCAGGCCGAACTTGGATCCTGCGTGGCCGGTGGCGACCGAGGCGTGGGTGGCGGCGTCGACGCCGGGGATCACCCGCACCAGGCACGCCTGGGTGTGTCCCGGTGGCACGATGCGCTCCAGCCGGTCGATGTCGTCGAAGTTGTCGACGACGACGAGGCCGACCCCGCTGCGCACCGCGAGCTCGAGTTCCTCGTCGGTCTTGGCGTTGCCGTGCAGCACCAACCGGGCCGCGTCCGCACCTGCGGCCAGTGCGGTGACGATCTCGCCGCCGCCCGCGACGTCGAGGTGCAGGCCCTCCT
>JAESGJ010000242.1_pt1 | contig 58465 bp, 63 predicted proteins | sample 9266241 | NCBI WGS metagenome assembly JAESGJ01 (sample SAMN14514841, study PRJNA621669) | algae metagenome | isolation source: Brasilonema octagenarum HA4186-MV1 and co-occurring heterotrophs from wet... | place: USA: Manoa Valley, Hawaii | collected 2009-07-20
GGCCAACCCCTCGGCCTTCTCGGCCACGAAGTCGTTGACCACCGTGACGGTGGCGCCGGAGATCCTTCCGTTCAGTCGGGCGACGTGATCGGCACCCATGATCCCGACACCGAGAACGGCAACGCGTAAGTGGGTCACGGTGGTGAAACTCCTTGCTAGTCCGGTCGTTTGACGATGCTCAGCGGTGGCCTGCGCCGACGGCGCGAGGAATCGGTCCGGTGCCCTGCGCCTCGAGCTGCTCTTCGAGCTCTTCGAGGGTGGTGCCCTTCGTCTCCGGGACGAAGCGATGCACGAAAATCCAGGACAGCACGTTGACGATGACGAACAGCCCGAACGTTCCGGTAGAGCCCAGCGAAGAGTTCAGCAGCGGGAAGACGAAGGAGATGAGGGCGTTGGTGCACCACAGGACGAAGACCGCGATACCCATCGCGAAGCCGCGAATGCTCAGAGGGAAGATCTCCGAGAGCAGGAGCCACACACACGTTCCGATGAACATCTGCACGAACGCGACGAACGCCAGCATGCCCGCCAGGATGACGTAGCTACGAGTCGTGGAAGTCGGAAGCAGGAAGACCAACGCCAGGGCGGCCTGTGAGGCAGCGACGCCCGCGAACCCGATCATCAGCATGGTGCGACGGCCGATGTAGCCGAGTAGCACGATGCCGATGACCGTGGTGACCACGGAGGTGACGCCGACGGCGATGGTGGCGATCAGGGAGGCGCTCACACCCAAGCCGCTCTCCTGCAAGATCGTTGGGGCGTAGTAGTTCACGGTGTTGATGCCGGTGGCCTGCTGCACGACCGCCAGACCGCAGCCCACCAACAGCACCCGACGGATCCATGGCACGTCGCGGATCACCGATAGCGGTGTGCGGGTGGTGGTCCTGCCCACGTGGGCGGTGTGCTCGGCGATCAACGCAAGCTCGGCGTCGGCCTGGGCTGGTGTGCGGCTCAGATTCAGAGTGTGGCGTGCTTCGTCGATCCGGCCCTTGAGGCCGTACCAGCGCGGTGAGTCCGGCAGAGCGAACATGCCGACGAACAGGCCGATGGCGGGGATCGCCGCCACGGCCAGCATGACCCGCCACACGTGGGCATCGTGGATGACGTGGTCCAGCAGCGCGTTGATGGCGAAGGCCAGCATCTGACCGGTCACGATCATCAGTTCGTTGATCGTGACCATGCGGCCGCGGCGCTCGGCGGGGGCCATCTCGGCCAGGTACAGCGGGCACGTTACCGCGGCAGCTCCGACGCCGAGACCGAGGATGATCCGGGCCACCACCATGACCTGGACGTTCGGGGCCAGCGCACACCCGGCGGCGCCGACAAGGAATAGCCCAGCGCAGAGCATCAACATGCGCTTGCGGCCGATGCGATCGGCGACACGGCCGCCGAACAGCGCACCGAAGGCAGCCCCGGGGAACAGCAGCGAGCTCACGACGGTCGCCTCACCGAAGGAGCTGAGGTTCAGGTCGTCCTTCATGTAGAGCAGCGCGCCGGAGATGACGCCCGTGTCGTAGCCGAACAGGAGGCCGCCGAGGGTGGCGATCACGGTCAGTCTGGTTAGGAACCGTCCGCCGTGAATGGCGGGTGATTGTGGGGACATCGTCGGCCTCGTTTCCGTCTAACGCGCGTTAGTAACGCGCGTGAGGTCTACTATGAGTGGATGACTACGGTGTGTCAACCGTCACGTTCCGGAGCAGGTGAATGAGTCCCCCACCGCGGGACGGATCGAGGCCGCGCCGACCCACGATGGCCGACGTGGCCGAGCGGGCGGGCGTCTCCCGCACGCTGGTCTCGTTCATTCTCGACGGCAAGCCTGGGGCCAGCGAGGAGACCCGTCAACGCGTGCTGGCGATCGCCGAGCAGATCGGTTATCGCCCCGATTCCGCCGCACGCCTGCTGGCACTGGGCCGCAGTCGGACGATCGGCGTGTTGATGGACGTACAGCAGCTTTTCAACGCCGAGCTGGTCACCAATATCTATCCGGCCGCCGAAGCGCGGGGGCACGACGTGCTGCTGTCGGCGAATCTGCATGACCGCAAGGAGCATTCATCCATCGAGGCGCTGCTCAGCCATCGGTGCGGCGGTCTCATCCTCCTCGGGCCAACCTCGAGTGCACAGGACCTCCACGAACTCGCGACCCGCGTACCGGTGGTGGTCGTCGGTCGACGGTTACAGGCCGTTGCCGCCGAGAAGTCCTCGCTCGCAACGGTTCGCACCAACGACACCAAGGGGATGCGCCAAGCCGTCGACTATCTCGTCGATCTTGGACATAGCGACATCCACCACGTCGACGGCGGCAACGACCCCGGCTCAGCGGATCGCCGACGTGCCTATCGCGCAGCCATGCGCAGCCACGGTTTGACCGAGCACGCCCGCGTCATCGAGGGGGCGCACTCCGAGAAGGCCGGAGCAACTGCGGCACGCACGATGCTCGCCGAGCCCACGCTGCCCACCGCCGTGCTCGCCGGAAACGACAGATGCGCGCTCGGTTTGCTCGACGTGTTCACCCGTGCGGGGGTGGACATTCCCGGGAAACTCTCACTGATCGGCTACGACGATAGCCGTCTGTCGGACAACCCCCGGATCGATCTGACCACGGTTCACCAGGATGCTCCCCACCTCGCCCAGCACGCCGTCGCTCTGGCTGTCGACATGCTCGAGGGGCGATCGCCAAAGACCACCGACGTCGTACTCGAACCCAAGCTCGTCGTGCGCTCCACTACGGCTCCCCCACGTTCGGCGCGAACGTAGCAGCTCGCAAGCTATCGATTCCGACGGTAGGTGGATCGTCAATCGTTGTCCCCCAACGATTTTCGCTGGATGTGCCACAAGTGGGTGCGCATGGCCCGGCGTGCACACCGTCAGGGTCGCGGTCGGCGATCGCTTCGACGATGTGGTCGCGCTCGGCGCAGTACTCGAGGTGCAGCTCGGAGTCGTAGGTCCGCTCATTCGGTATCGCGAAACATGGTGCCTTCCATAAAGATCCGGGCACTGGCACCGAAGCACGCGCACGGGATCTCGACGAAATCCACCGCGGAAGCCCTAATCCCCGACTAGGCGTGCTGGACTGCCGTTCGGTTATCCGACGGGATGACACACCCCCAGCCGTCGCCACTCAGGTTGGTTCACCGACGAGCGAAGTTCGGTACGACTGGCCTCGCTCACGTCGACCGATCGAAGACGACTGATCCTGATACCGAGTCTCGTCCATGAAATCGGGCGGGACCCCGTCAAGCGGCGATCATGTCCCCGATGGGATCGCTGGTGGACTGGACTGGACAACCTCGGGTGGGAACCGACACGCGGATGCTGCACTAGACGGTGGGTCATGCCTCGACAACCATGAAGGCCCTAGCCCAAGCCGGCGCCGTACGACGAGTTGAATGACATCGCCTGCTCTCGCACCGACCTTCCGCGACCCTCGGGCCGGAAGGTATACAGATGGCCGGAAGTGGCCCGGTGATTTGAGGGACGCTCGCGGGACTGCCTTTCAGAGCCAGGCCCCTGAACTGCGGCATTCCTGGTGGTCCCGGCTGGTATCGAACCAGCGACCTTCCGCGTGTGAGGCGGACGCTCTCCCACTGAGCTACGAGACCTGGGAGGCATCGATCAACGATCGATGGACGACGAAGGTTATCACGCACCCGCCCGCGCCCGAGAATCCCGACGTCGGGAACCTCGGCACACGAATCGTGTCGCGTCGCCCCAAGCGATCCCCAAGCATCCTCCAAGGGTCGCTCATAGCGTCATCGCCATGAGAATGCACCTCGTCACCTGCCTGCTGGCAGCAGGAGCGTCGGCCGCCGTCCTGTCCCCGGCCACCGCATCGGCCGTCCCGGGCACGGCATTGCCGTTACCGCTGAAGAACTTCACCGTCACCGACCTGACCGGCTTCACCTCACCGTCCGGCAATATCGGCTGCTACATCGACTCCGAATCGGCCCGTTGTGACATCAGGGACCGAGACTGGGCCCCGCCAGCCAAACCCGCGGACTGCCCCGAGATGGTCGGGTTCGGCCAGGGCATCACGTTGAATGCCACGGGCAGCGCACGTTTCGTGTGTGCCGGTGACACCGCCCTGGGCGGCGGACAGCCGCTCGCCTACGGCGATTCGATCTCCTCGGGCCCCTTCCAGTGCGAAAGCACCCAGTCGGGGATCACGTGCCGGGACTTCCGCCACCGCTCCGGGTTCACGCTGTCGCGCGAGGGGTACGAGATGTTCTGAGGCGGCCGGAACGGGTCGACAACGGGATTTGTGTAGCCGCGCTCGCGTGGACTATCGTCGTCCTTCGCAACGGGCGACGATCTCGCCCGTGGCACGCGGATGTAGCGCAGTTGGTAGCGCATCACCTTGCCAAGGTGAGGGTCGCGGGTTCGAATCCCGTCATCCGCTCGATGGTGCAGAGGCATCAACCCCAGCGGTGGAGTGGCCGAGTGGTGAGGCAACGGCCTGCAAAGCCGTGCACACGGGTTCGATTCCCGTCTCCACCTCCGAGATAGACCCCGGCGCGATTAGCTCAGCGGGAGAGCGCTTCCCTGACACGGAAGAGGTCACTGGTTCAATCCCAGTATCGCGCACCACGTTTCACCTACGGTTTCGGCCGCTCAGGCGGTCCGCGTGACCTAGATATGACCTGACTCATGGGCATAACCCGAAAAGTTGTGCCCGTTACCACTGCCGCCCATCGGCACGCATGCTGGCAGAACTCGCGGCGTAGACGAGGGGTGTCGGCGACCAAGGGCACCCTTGAGCGCCCGGGTGTACGCCGCGCAGGACGGGTTGATCATTTCGTGGTGACGTCAGAAAGCTGTCATGACAGTCCGCCCGATACGCGGAATGCATAGGTTATCGATGCAGCTGTACTTGGCATGGCATCACGAAACTTTCTCAGGTGGACCGTCCCAGCAGCCGCCGCCCTGACATTCACCATGGCGCCGACGGCCATCCTCACGGCCACCAATGCTTCGGCTCAGGCCGACGGCTGCTACAACGGCAACACGGTGCTCAACCCCGCCGGAAACAGCTGCACACTCCCGGGACCTGTCAGCAAGATCCGCGGCTCGGCGCCAGATGCCAACGCCATCATCGCCTGCCGGAACCATCCAGGCTGCCTCGCGACCTACATCAACAGTCCTTGAGCCCGCGCCGCGTCTGGTTCTAGAGAACCTGACAGAGGAATTGTGAGCTCGACGGGTGCACGCCATCACGCGTCGGTCCTGAGCAACATGCTTGACGGCATCATCGATTCAGCAGCCGCCGTCGCCCGTTGTGTTGTTCCACGTGCGACCGCAGGTGAAGCCCGCGGTGCAATTGGACAAATGCACTGACGTACGGAGAACCATACTGACGACGTCAGGTAACAGCACCTTGGACAATGAACGTGAAACTCGATCGAGGAGTGTTCCCGTTCTCCGACGGCTCTGCCGATCAATTGCCGAATGATCCACCACCGCAGGGAATTTCAGCTGCCCACACCATCCGGGAAGCGGACCGCCGCTCATACACACCCCGTGGCGCTCGCCACCGGTGAAGCATGCACTCGCCGATGCGATTCCACCATGACCTCATCGCGCCCGTGTTTTGACGTCAGAGCAACGCGGACGAATTTCTTCGACGGCAGCGCTGCGGCTTCGCCGACCGGTCGGGAGGCAAATCAACGCCGACGGTTTAATGGGTGCGATGAGTTGCCAGTGGATGGCGAATGTCGACGTCATCGCGGTTGGAACGCCAGCTTATGGCCTGCAACCCTGGCATTGGTTGATCCTCTTGGTCGTCCTGGGGTTGGCCGCGGGTGGAGTGTGGTTAATCGTGCGGCTTGCGTCGAGGCCGACGAAGGCATCCGGGCAGAGTCCGTCAATGGTAGCGCCACCGGGTTGGTACCCCGATCCGCAGGACCCGACCGGCTTGCGGTACTTCGATGGTCGAGAGTGGGCATCAGCACTGCCGCCACGCCCGCCCACCTGAGCGCGCGCACGCCGTGACCCGACCGGGGCGTTCCGTGATCGAACCCCGTCCGGATCCCCCGCGGCGAAGGAATCGATACGTGGTTGGCGACCGACGAAGGGCCTCGGCGCTCCGGTCTCTGGTGTCGGGCGCGAACAGCAGCGGTGATCCAAACCGCTCGCGGGAGGACGGCCTCGTGTCTACTGTGATAGCAGCCGTCCACGGCTGGGGCTGACTACCAAGTCCGCCCCGCTTGGATGGCGGAACTGTCAAGCAATGTCCATCGGGGGCATGGGAGGAACGCTTGGCGGTGACGCCCCGGCTGTGGCGGTCCGCGCCGTCTAGACCCCGCGGGCGGACCGCCAGCCAAGCCGGTGGGCCAACACCATCGGATCCCTCGTCGTATGACGCCGTGATGGCCGAGTTCAGTGTTGGCAGGGTCTACCGTTCGATGCGGAGGTCCCCATGAAGTGGTTCGTCGGCGTGCTGCTGCCGGTGGGGTGCGTGCTGGTGTACTTCCACTGGGTGTTCGGGGTCGTCGTGCTGGTAGCGGCCGCTTGGGCCGTACCGATGGTGATCAAGCAGATCCACGACCGTCGGCACCCGACCGGGCATTCACGCGCTCAGGAAAATCCCTGATACGGACGCCGCCCACTCTTGCCGAGTTCACCCGTTGTGTCACAACCACTTTCGCGACTGACAGCGACGAGAGCCGGGATCCGGCGGACAACGCCGACATGGGCCCCGTCAGCCGAGGATTTAACGCCCGCGTCAGACTTTCGACGGCGTGTCCGAAACACGACATCCGGACCCTCGTTCGTGTTCGCTGATCGCTAGCCGCCGCGGTCGGGGCTCGACTACCAAGTCCGCCAATCCGGAGTGGCGTCGTCGACGGCAACGTCGTGCCCATTGGTGGGGCACGTGGTCAACCCGTGTCGCGGCGAAGCCTCGGCCGCGCCGGTCAACGTCGACGGAGCATTCCTGGATCCGCCCGTCCCGACGAACGCGCAGTACCAGCCGGCCCGCAACCTCCCTCCAGTTGCGGGCCGGCTGGCCTGTTCGCCGACACTGTCGGCACTTCGCCAGTGAAGACCGTGCTGATTACTACCGATCCCAACTTCATGGGCGTCAGTGAGATCAAGGTTCCCCCTCCGCCCCCGACTTCTCGCGAGTAGTGCGCTACCTGTTTTTCGCCTACCCCCTACCCTGTTGACTCTGGCAACGCACATACCTGTCGCTGAATTTGACGCCGGCATCTATTCTCGCGACCTGAAAGTTGTCTCTAGCTGCAATCGGTTCACATATTGAAGCGTCGACAGCGGACCCATCATGGGTCACAATTGTTTGCGGGCAAACGCCGGGCTATCGCGTCGGCGGCCGACTCCCGCCCCATGAACGGCCGGCCCGCCACATCGCTCCCTCGGTCTGGCGGGCCGGCTCTCTATAGCGACTTACGCGGGCGCGACGCGCCGAGATTGCCGGTTCCTAATCCGCATCGTTGTGAGAAATCCCGCCGCGACTGTGAAAACTCTCGTCCGTATGTTTGCCAGCGCTGAATACAGGCAACAAGTACGGAACGTCCGTAGCAATCGGATACGCGTAGGGGGAATCGGTGGAGGACTGTCAGATGCATCGGAACCATCAACTGATGGGGGCACCCGTCGTGGAGCGTCGACGCTCCCAATCGGGTGACGAGTCACCCTTGACGACGTTGACGAGGCTCCCCGCCTTGAGGGTGCTCGAGCAGTTGCCGGTGCCGGTACTCGCGGTGGCGAACGATGGAGGCATCCTGTTCGCGAATCCCGCGTTCGGCGAGATGCTCGGGTACGACCGGGAAACCGTCCGGTCGCTCAATCTTGCCGACATCGTCGACACCGCCGCCCACGAGGAGTCGGCCGTCTCAGTGATTCGTCACCACGCCGGTCAACTGGTGTCGTTGTCCCACGCCGACGGCGCCGTCATCCGGGCGATCGTCAGCAAATCGGCGCTGGAGCGGTTCGACGACGAGATCGCGCTCATCACGTTCCAAGACCTGACCGAACAGCTATGGCTGGAAGGCCACTGAGCGCCAAATCCGTGATGCCGCTAGCGAATTGATCGCCGAGACAGCAGTAGAGCGCGGGGTTTCACGTCCTCCTCACGGGGTATTTTGGGGCTCATCACACCGGGGGGTAACAGATGGGGTACGACACGATCTTTGCCGAGCTTCTCTTGCTCGCAACGCTGCGCTGGGCAGTCCGGACAGCGGGAGGCACGCCGGAGGGTCGGCAGGTCGATGATCTGATCGACGAGCTTGGCGAGCAATTGATGCGACACCGCGACGCCATCGATGGCGAACTTCGCCTCATCGCCGCACTGCGACGGGCTGCCCGACGGCATGGGGGTCAGACGCCCGCCGACGACCGTATCAACGATCTGCTGGACGAAAGACTCTCGGCAGGTCGCACTCCGGTCGACGCCGACGAGTCGAGAATTTCCTAGCAACGAAGTCAGTGAGACCCCGCCGCACCCTGTGGCAATGGGTAGGGCCAAAGGGTCAGGAACATCCAGGGGCTCACCCCATTCTCCGATCAGTCCATCGCAGCTAACATCGGATTTACTTTCCACCCCGTCGATTCAGCCGATTGGAAACCGGCTTCGCGACGGGGCGGTTCCGCTACGATCGGCCCAGAATTGCGCGAGGGGGTTTCATGGGAGACGACAGCGTCCTGGCGGAACTCCTACTGCAGGGCGCATGGCGTCTGGCCGCGCGATTGCGTCGCGGCGCGATGACGGCCTGCCCCGACGCCTCCCGCCGCCTCCCGTCGTCGGTGCTCTTGCGGCGCGACCTGAACGACATCGACGGTGAGCTGTCCCTCATCGCAGCCCTGCGCCGCTCGGCGCGGTTGCGCGGCGGACCGCTTCCCGCCAACGACCGGATCAACCTACTGCTCGACGAGCGCCTGCTCACCGCCGCAATCGCTTGATCGGCGCCGGCCGACGGGAGCACCGACCACTCCTCGTCGACTCGTGAGGAGAGACTCACGAGGTTTCGAGCGCCGCGATCGGTGGCATACCAGGGCCACGTTCGGACGCGCCGGACACGATTGAGGAGTTGAATCACACATGAGTGCTTTGGACAAGGCCAAGAACAAGATCGAGGACTTGGGCGGCCAGGCCAAGGAAACGGCCGGCAAGGCCACCGGTGACAAGAGCACCGAGAATGAGGGCAAGGTCGACCAGGTCAAGGCGAACCTGAAGGACGCAGGCGAAAAGGTCAAGGACGCCTTCAAGTAACCAGCCCAGCTGACTTTCTTCGGCCCGTCACTCCCGTTGGGGGTGGCGGGCCGAACTGCGTTGCGTTCCGGCCCCGGTGTGAATCTGCTAGCAGTCTTTCTTACGTCCTGGTAAATTTGCGGCCGGCGAACTTTCCTTCAGGGGGCAACGTGATCGATCTACTGCTCTACGGCTACCTCGGTGGCTGGGTGGTGGCGTCGATCTTGGCGGCCCTGGTGGCGTGGCGGCTGCGCGACGCGCACTCCCCTCCACCGAGCCCTGCTCTTCTCTGTGTGGTGGCCGGCGCGGCGTGGCCCATCCTGCTCGTTGCGCTGATCGAAGCCGCAGTCGTCGCGCTGACTGCCGAGGTACTGCACGAGGACGAGGAACTGCTGAGCATCGACGCCTGACGCCTCGTCGGCGGTACCACTTGCAAAGACGGTCTAAGCTGTTGGGCATGTTGGGCACACGAATGGCGGCCGCGGCAGCACTCGCCGCCACGCTCTCCTTCGTCATCCCCGGGGTGGCGGGTGCCGACCCCTCGACTCCAGCCCCGGCCCCGCCAGCGGGACCCAAGACGTCGATCACCGCCGACGGCACGTTCTCCGTGGGGACCGACATCGCACCGGGCGTGTACAGCTCGGCAGGGCCGGTCGGCGACGGCACGTGCTTCTGGAAGCGCACCGGCGCGGACGGCTCCACCATCGACAATGCGCTCACCAAGAAGCCGCAGACCGTGGAGATCGACGCCACCGACAAGTCGTTCAAGACCAATGGGTGCCAAGCCTGGCAGCTCACCGACGACGCCGTCCCGCCTCCTGGCGTGGCGCCGGCCCTCGCCGGGTTGCAACTCGGGGCGATGATGGCCCAGCTCAATGCTCGGGCAGCTGCCTCGGGTCAGAACACCCAACCCCCCGCTGCTCCGGCGGCGCCGGCGCCTGCCCCACTGGGTCCGGCGCCGGGACCAGAGCCGTCGCCCTGACCCGATCCGGCCACGAGGCACTCGCCGTCTGACACGATCGAGGCATGGCCGATCTGATCGAAGTCAACCGCACCATCGCCGCACCGCCCTCCGATGTCTTCGCGGTGCTGTGCGACCCGCAGGGCCACGTGGCCATCGACGCGTCGGGAATGCTGCAGGACGCCGACGGCGACCCGGTGACGGCCAACGGCGACAGCTTCGTCGTCCACATGGATCGCGAGGCGCTCAACGACTTTCCGCTCGGCAGGTACGACGTGACCGTCACGATCACCGACTACGAGAAGGACCGGCGGATCGCGTGGACGATCCTCGGTCAGATCAAGCCTCAGATCGGTCACGTGTACGGCTACCGCCTCGAACCCGACGGTGACGGCACGGTCGTGACGTCGTTCTACGACTGGTCCGGGATCGACCAACACTGGCGCGACGCCAACATCTTCCCCGTCATCTCCGAAGGCGCACTGAGGGCCACCCTCGGCATCCTCGACCGCACCGTGCGCCGCGGCTACCCCCGCGGTGCGAATCGGGAATGAAACGCGCCTACGTGCGGTAGAAGGACACATGAAACTCGACGATTCCGCCCGCGCCCTCATCGGCGACGGAGCCGACGCCACGCTGGTCACGCTGAACCCCGATGGCAGCCCGCAGGTCTCGCTGGTCTGGGTCGCCCTCCAGTCGACGCCCGACGGCGACGAGCTGGTCAGCGCACATCTCAACGAGTACCAGAAGACGCGCAACGTCCGGCGCGACGGCCGGGTCGCGGTCACCATCGTCGGTCCCAAGACTGCCGGTCAGCAGACCCCATATCTGTCGATCACGGGCACCGCGCGGATCGTCGAGGGCGGGGCGCCGCAACTGCTGACGCAGCTGGCCGAGGTCATGCTGGGCTCCAGCGAGCACTTTCCGCCGCCCAATGCGCCCGCGGGTTTGCTGACCCGGATCCGCATCGACAAGGTCGGCGGCATCGGCGCCTGAGCGCCCTGACGTCGGATCGTTCCCTCGGCGGCGACGTGATGTGCGATCATGCGAGGCATGCGCCGCTGGTTCGTGACGATGATCGCCGGAATGGCCGTGCTGGCCGGGGTTCTCGTGGCACCGGCACCGCGTGCCTTCGCCGTCTCACCGATCGGCAGGCTGGGCGACGTGTTGCACGTCGACTACATGAGCATCGTGGCCGACGTCGCCGTGACCGGCGTGAACCTGGTCGACGTGCCGCCGGGCTTCGGGTATCCCCCACGGGGCCCGCGCTACCAGGTGTACCGCGCCGACGTCACCGTCCACGTCATCAAGGCGCCCAACCCCTACATCACGTCGATCGTGTTCGACTTCGAGGGCGTGACGCCCATCGCCGACGCCTACCACCCCCGTCCCACCGACGTCCCGGACGACCTGCGCGCCGTGCTGACGAACGCCCCGCCGGGCTCGACGGTGACGGGCGGCGTCTACTGGGACGTCTACCGCGACCTCGTCACCAACGTCAATCTCCTCGACAAGGTGACGGGCACGCACCTCGCCCAGTGGAACCTCAACTGACGCTTCATGTCCGTTGAGGTGACCCGGGCCGCTCAGGCGGACCTGTCCGAGCTTGCCGACGTCGCCGCCCGTACCTTCCCGCTGGCGTGCCCGCCCGCCGTCAGCCCCGAGAACGTCGCCGCGTTCATCGCCGAGAACCTCTCACGGGAGCGGTTCGTCGAGTATCTCGCCGACGCCGACCGCGTGGTGCTGACGGCACGTGAGGGCAGCCGAATCTCGGGCTACGCCATGCTGATTCGCGGCGTCGCCGACAATGCCGACGTCCAGCGCGCGGTCGAGCTCCGGCCCGCGGTCGAGCTCTCCAAGATGTACGTGCTGCCCGACGCACACGGCGCGGGTGTCTCGGCAGCGCTGATGAGCGCCGCGGTCGACGCGGCACGCGCCATGGACGCGGCCTGCCTCTGGCTGGGCGTGAATCAGGAAAACCAACGCGCGCAACGCTTCTACGCCAAGCAGGGCTTCGAGACGACGGGCACCAAGACCTTCCGGCTTGGCGGTCACGTCGAGAACGACTACGTGATGGTGCGCCCGCTGGAGCGCTAGTGTCCGCCCGCCGCGGTCAGCGCCAGCAGTCGCGAGGTCGCCCGCAGGTACTTCTTGCGGAAGCCACCCGCCAGCATCTCCTCGCTGAAGACGGTGTCCAACTTGGTGCCGGACGCGACCACCGGGATCCCTGCGTCGTACAGGCGGTCGGTCAGCGACACCAGGCGCAGCGCCACGCTCTGATCCTCCAGCGGATGCACCCCCGTGATGAACACCTCGGCGACGCCGTCGATCAGCGCCTGATACCGCGACGGATGCATGGTGGCCAGGTGCGCACACAGCGCGTCGAAGTCGTCGAGAGTCGCGCCCGGCACGTTGGCGGCCTCGCCGCGCACCTCGTCGTCGGACGGCGGCACCGGTGCGGGCGGCAGATCGCGGTGCCGATAGTCCGGTCCCTCGATCCGCACCGTGGTGAAGATCTTTGCCAGCGTGTTGATTTCGCGCAGGAAGTCCTGCGCGGCGAAACGGCCCTCCCCCAACTGCTCGGGCAGCGTGTTCGACGTCGCCGCGATCGACACGCCGCGCTCGACGAGCGCGGACAACAACCGCGAGATCAGCGTCGTGTTGCCAGGGTCGTCGAGTTCGAACTCGTCGATGCACACCACCACGTAGCCGGACAGCAGCTCGATGCATTCTTGAAACCCGAAGACGCCCGCCAACTGCGTCAGCTCGCCGAACGTCGCGAACGCGGCGGGCCCGGCCCCGGACGCCGCGAGCGTGTAGTACGTCGACGCCAGCAGGTGGGTCTTGCCGACGCCGAACCCGCCGTCGAGGTACAGCCCGACGCCGGGAAGCACCTCGCGCTTGCCGAAGAGCTTCTTCCTGCCCGCTCGTCGCTGCACGGCCTGCTCGCAGAACGCCCGGCACGACTGCACGGCCGCCGTCTGCGACGGCTCGGCCGGATCGGGCCGGTACGAGTCGAAGCTGACGTCGGAGAAGGTTGGTGGCGGGACCAGCCCGGCCACCAGCCGCTCCGGCGTCACGGTCGGATGCCGATCGGTCAGGTGATCGACATCGTTGGCCCCAGGCATGAAGGAACTCTAACGACGTGCTGCAATGGTCAACGTGTCCGATCCCGATGCTGCGACTGAGCTCACAGAGCTCGGCCCGTGTGGGAACACGTTCGACTCCGACGACGACGCCAGGTTGGCGGCGTTCTACTCCTACCCCGAGGGCCTTGACCGCTGCTGCGTGCGGGCCAACATGATCTCCAGCCTCGACGGGGGCGCCACCGACGACGGCAAGTCCGGCGGCCTGGCCGGACCCGGCGACAAGGCCCTCTTCTCCCGCATGCGCCAGGAGGCCGACGTCATCCTCGTCGGGGCGTCCACCGTGCGCATCGAGAACTACTCCGGCGCCCAGATGTCGCTGGCCCAGCGGCAGGCACGCCAGCGCCGCGGCCAGGCCGAGCTGCCGCCCATCGCGGTGCTCACCCACAGCGCCGACTTCGAGCACGACGCCAAGATCTTCACCCGCACCGAGGTGCCGCCGCTGATCATGACGTCTCGCGACAGCGTCGAGGACGCCCGCGGCCGCTTCGGCTCGCTTGCCGAGGTCATCGATGCGTCGCGCGACCACGGGGACCGCGTCGATCCGACCGTGGTACTCGCGATCTTCGCGCGCAGGGGGCTGCTGCGCGTGCTGTCCGAGGGCGGGCCGTCGTTGATCAGCCTGCTGATCGAGAACGATCTGCTCGACGAACTGTGCGTCACCTTTGCACCGATCCTGGTCGGAGGATCCGCCCGTCGCATCGCCACCGGATCGGGTGAAGCCCTCACCCGCATGCGGCGCAGCCACCTGCTGACCGACGACGAGGGCTACCTCTACACGCGCTACGTCAAGGACGAGTGAGGTCGCGCGTCGGACGGAGCACCGCGCCGTGATCGCTAATGTGGTCACCATGCGTCGGCACCGTCAGCTGCTCAGGGCCCTCTGCCTGCCTGCCGTCGCGGCAATCGTGCTGGCCGGCTGCGCGCCCGGACTGGCCGCCAACCCGCGCTTTGCGACCGACACCGGCGCCGGGCCACAGGGCGCGCCGGAGTCCACCCCCGTCGCCGCGGGGCCGCCGCCGATCGAGGCCCCCAAGAACGATCTGCAGTGGCGTGACTGCACCTCACGGCTGTTCGGCCAGGCGTCCATCCCCGCGGTCCCCGGCATCAGCCTGGACTGCGCCAGCTACGACGCCGACCTCGACTCGATCAACGGCGCGTCGGGCACGCTCAGCATCGGCGTCGTCAGGGCGAAGTCCGCCGACACGCCCGCGAACGCCGGCCCCCTCGTCATGACCACGGGCACGGACCTGCCGTCGTCGGTCCAGCTACCCGTGTGGCTCGCGCGCGGAGGTGCCGACGTCCTCAAGACCAACCCCGTCGTCACGGTCGACCGCCGCGGCATGGGCATGTCGGGCGCGCTCGACTGCCGCGACCTGTTCAGCCGTCAGGAGATGCTCGACCAGGCCCAGTTCGCCTCCGGCGACGACCCCGTCGCCAACCTGAGCTCGATCGTCCAGACGGCCACCACCAGCTGCACGGACAGCATCGCCCCCGGCGACTCCGCCTACGACAACGCGCACGCCGCCGAGGACATCGAGCGACTGCGCAGCACCTGGGACGTCCCAACGATCGCGCTGCTCGGCGTCGGCAACGGCGCCCAGGTGGCGCTGGCCTACGCGGGGTCTCATCCGAACAAGGTCTCGCGGCTGGTGCTCGACTCGCCGCTGCCCCTCGGCATCGCCGCGGAGGCCAGGGCCGAACAGAAGGTCAAGGGCCAGCAGGCCGCACTGACGGCCTTCGCAGGGCAGTGCGTGGCGTCGGGCTGCGCGCTCGGCCCCGACCCGAAGGGCGCCATCGACGCGATGCTCGCGAGCGCACGCCAGGGCACCGGACCCGGAGGCGCATCGGTGGCCGCCCTGACCGATGCCATCGCCACCGCGCTGGCGTTTCCACGCGGTGACTTCGTCAGCTCCACCAACGCGCTGGCGGGCACCCTGGCCGCCGCGCGCGGCGGCGACGCCTCAGGCCTCAACGCGCTCATCAACCAGGCCGAGACGCTGCGCGAGACCGACGGCCAGTTCGTCAACGGCTGCAGCGACGCCCTCAACCGCCCGACCCCGGACCGGGTGCGCGAACTCGTCGTCCAGTGGAACAAGCTCTACCCGGAGTTCGGCACCGTCGGCGCCCTGGACCTGGTGAACTGCCTCGCGTGGCCCAGCGGATCGACCCCGCCGGACCCCCAGAACCTGAAGATCCCGGTGCTGCTCCTCGGCGTACAGAACGACCCCGTCGTCGGCAACGAGGGGGTCGCCGCGGTCGCCGCGACCGTCATCAACTCCGGCGCCGCGAACCGCCGCGTGATGTGGCAGGGCGTCGGCCACGGGGCCAGCATCTACTCGCCGTGCGCCATGCCGCCCGTGCTGTCCTACCTCGCCACCGGCAAGGTTCCCGAGACCGACACGTACTGCCCCGCCTAGGCGGTCGCCAGGGGCGTCCGGTGTACGGTGCGCTGGTGGCGGTACCCGACACCCTCCTGAAGGCCTTCCGGCCGCGCACCTCACCCCCCAGCGCCGCAACGGTGCTGCGGTCGGTGCTCTGGCCCATCGCGATCGTCTCGGTCATCCATCGCAGCTATGTACTGGGCACCAACGGTTACATCACCGACGACTTCGGCCCCGTCTATCGCGCGGTGTCCAACTTCCGGCGCGGCCTGGAGATCTACAACGAGCACTTCGACCAGGTCGACCCGCACTACCTCTATCCGCCCGGCGGCACGCTGCTGCTGGCCCCGTTCGGATTCCTGCCGGTGACGGCGGCGCGGTACTGGTTCATCACGTTCAACACCATTGCCGTGATTCTCGCGGCCTACTTCCTGCTGCGGCTGTTCAAGTACACGCTGTCGTCGGTGGCCGCGCCCGCGCTGCTGCTCGCGATGTTCTGCACCGAGAGTGTCACCAACACACTGGTCTTCACCAACATCAACGGCTGCATCCTGTTCTGCGAGGTGCTGTTCTTCCGGTGGCTGCTCAGCGGCAAGGTCAACGACCAGTGGCTGGCCGGGGTGGCCATCGGGTTGACACTGGTGGTCAAACCCTCGCTGGCGCCATTGTTGTTGCTGCCCTTACTGAATCGGCAATGGCGCGCCCTGATCCCCGCCTTCGGCGTGCCACTGCTGTTCAACGCCGCGGCATGGCCACTCGTCAGTCATCCGATGGACTTCGTCCGCCGCACGGTGCCCTACATCTTCTCGACGCGCGACTACTTCAACAGCTCGATCCTGGGCAACGGCATCTACTACGGCCTGCCGATGTGGTTGATCCTGTTGTTGCGCATCATCTTCGGACTTCTGACCATCGGCAGCCTCTGGCTGCTGTACCGCTACTACCGGGAACGCGACCCGCTGTTCTGGATGCTCACGTCGTCCGGCGTGCTGCTGATCGCGTCGTTCCTGGTCCTGTCACTGGGGCAGGCGTACTACTCGATGATGCTGTTCCCGTTCCTCATGACCATCGTGCTGCCGAACTCGGTGATCAGGAACTGGGTGGCGTGGCTGGCGATCTACGGCTTCATGACGATGGACCGCTGGCTGCTGATCTACTGGGTGACCACCGGTCGCTACCTCGAGTACATGAAGATCACCTACGGCTGGTCGCTGATGCTCGTCGTCGTGTTCTGCGTGCTGTACTTCCGCTACCTCGACGCCAAGGCGGACGGGCGGCTCGACGAGGGCATCGACCCGGTGTGGATGACTAAGGTTCCCGACCGCGCTAGCGTTGGGGCATGACCGCTGCGAGCTCCCAGCCCAAGGTGCAACTGACCAACGACGAGTGGCGCAAGAAGCTCACCCCGCAGGAGTTCGCCGTGCTGCGTCAGGCAGGCACGGAGCGGCCCTTCACGGGTGAGTACACCGATACCAAGACCGAGGGTGTCTACGCGTGCCGGGCGTGCGGCGCCGAACTCTTCAGGAGCACCGAGAAGTTCGAGTCCCATTGCGGCTGGCCGTCTTTCTTCGACCCGAAGGACTCCGATGCCGTCATCCTCCGCGCCGACGACTCGGGCGGCATGCACCGAGTCGAGGTGCTGTGCGCCAACTGCCACAGCCACCTCGGTCACGTCTTCGAAGGCGAGGGTTACCCCACGCCGACCGATCAGCGGTACTGCATCAACTCGATCTCGTTGAATCTGGTGCCGACGGGGAGTTGATCCCCAGCAGCAGCTTCGACGGCGCGGGCCCCGCAGTCACGGCACTGTCACGGCAGGCGAGTGACGAGTTCCTCGACACCGACCCGCGGACCGGTGAAGAAGGGGGTCTCCTCACGGACGTGCCGACGCGCGTCGGTGTAACGCAGCTTCCACATCAACTCGACGATGCGGCCGAGGTCAGGTCCCTCGAACGCGAGGATCCACTCGTAATCGCCGAGCGCGAACGCAGGCACGGTGTTGGCCCGCACGTCCGGGTACTCGCGACCGGCCATACCGTGCTCGACGAGCATCTTGCGGCGTTCGTCGTCGGGAAGCAGGTACCAGTCCAGGGACCGCACGAACGGATACACGCACACGTAGTCACCGGGATCCTCGCCCGCGATGAACGCCGGGACGTGGCTCTTGTTGAACTCGGCCGGTCGGTGGAGCGCCACGACGCTCCACACCGGATCGCTCACCAGACCGAGGGAGGTGCGACGGAACGCGCGATAGGCGGCCTGCAGATCCTCCACCCGCTCGGCGTGAGTCCAGATCATGAAGTCTGCGTCGGCCCGGAACCCCGCGACGTCGTACAACCCGCGGACGACGACGCCGTTCTCCTCCTGCTGCTTGAGAAACGTCGCGACGTCGTCCACCACGGACGTGCGGTCCTGCGCCAACGCCTCGGGTTGTACCGAGAAGACCGAGATCATCATGTATCTCGTCATCGAGTTGAGCGCGTCGTAGTCGAGCTTGGCCATAGGACCTATCGTGCCACGCGCGACGTCGTCAGAGCCGCCGCGGCCCTGGTCCCCGAGGCCACGCACGCGGGCACGCCGATGCCGTCGAGATATGCGCCTGCCACGGCGAGCGTCGGCGGCAGGCCGGCGCGCAGCTCGGCGATCAGCGCTTGGTGTCCTGGGCCGTACTGCGGCATGGCGTCGATCCACCGCTGCACCCGGCAGTCCACCGGTTCCTGGCCGATGCCGAAGACCGACGCCAGGTCCGCCGACGCCCAGGCCAGGAGATCCTCGTCACCGACGTCGCGTGCGAGGGTGTCGCCTAAGCGGCCGAACGACAGCCGGACCAGTTCGACGTTTCCGCGGCGGCCCCACTTGCGCGAGGTGAGCGTCATCGCCTTCGCGTGCAACGGTTCTCCGGTGGCCACCAGCACCCCCGAGTTCTCCGGCAGCGGCGTTCCGCCCGGCAACGCCAGGATCGCCAACGCCGTCGACGCCACCGGGATCCGGCTGGCGGCGGCGGCCGATCGCGGGGCCACGCCGTCGATGAGTCGCGGAAGTCGGGGCGCGGGAACGGCGAGCACCACGGCGTCGGCGTGCCAATGGCCGCCTTCGTCGTCGACCAGGCTCCAGCCGTCGGCGCCGCGGTCGACCCGCTCGACGGCGACGTGCACCCAGTCCACGTCGGCGCGGCGGACCAGCGCGTCCAGCAGTACGGCGTACCCGCCGTCGACGGCACCGAACACCGAGCCCGCGGAGGGCGGCGGGAGTGCGTCGCGCACCGCGTCGGTGAGGCTCCGCGCACCCCGGTCCAGCGCCGCGGCCAGCGTCGGGACCGCCGAACGCAGGCCGATGGTCGCCGACGATCCCGCGTACACGCCGGCCAGGAGTGGATCGACCGAACGGGCCACCACCTGCTCACCGAAGCGGTCGCCGACCACCTCGGCCACCGTGGGATCGGCGCCGCCGCGCCACGTGAACGGCCTCGAGCGCTCGGAGGCGATGCGGCCGACGGTCGCCTCGTCGACCAGACCCGTCACCGACGAGGCCTGCGCGGGGATGCCCTGCAGCGTGCCCTGCGGCATCGCGTGCAGCCGTTCCCCGCTGTAGATCAGTGGCCGAGCACCCGTCGTCCCGACCTGACGGTTGGCCAGGCCGAGTTCGGCCAACAGCGCGGGCACCTCGGGCCGCCGCGCGACGAACGCTTCGGCGCCGACGTCCACCAGCTGTCCGCCCACCCGCTCGGTGCGGAGCACGCCGCCGAGTCGGTCGGCCGGATCGAACAGTGTGATCGAGGCATCAGGCCCCGCCGCAACGCGTAGTCGAAAGGCGGCAACCAGACCCGAAATGCCGCCCCCGACAACACAATACGTCGCACTCACAACGAATGCACCAGCGCGACCGCTTCGGTGACGATGCCGGGGTCGGTCGGCGGAAGCACCCCGTGGCCCAGGTTGAACACGTGACCCGCGGCACCCGCGTCGACGGCGCGTCGGCCGTCGTCGACGACGTTGCGCACCGCCCGTTCGACCACCGGCCACCCGGCCAGCAGTACCACCGGATCGAGGTTGCCCTGCAGCGCGACCCCCGGTCGCACCCTGCCTGCGGCGTCGGTGAGCGAGGTCCGCCAGTCGACGCCGACCACGGGCTTGTCCCCCGCCGACACCGCCTCCGACATGGCGCCGAGCAGTTCGGCGGTGCCGACGCCGAAGTGGGTCATCGGCACGCCCTCCGACGCCAGGGTCTCGAACACCCGCAGGCTGTGGGGCAGCACGTGGGCGCGGTAGTCGACCAGCGACAGCGTGCCCGCCCAGGAGTCGAACAGTTGGATGGCGTCGACGCCCGCGTCCAACTGCGTACGGAGGAAGTCGATGGTGACGTCGGTGAGCGCCGTCATCAGAGCGTGCCACAGAGTCGGGTCCCCGAGCATCATCGCCTTGGTGCGTTCGTGGTTGCGGCTGGGTCCGCCCTCCACCAGGTAGGACGCCAACGTGAACGGCGCGCCCGCGAACCCGATCAGCGGCACCTCGCCGAGGGCGTCGACCAGCAGGCCCACCGCCTCCGCGACGGGAGCGACCTGGTCGCGCTCGAGCGGCTTCATGGCCGCGACGTCGGCCGCGGTACGGACGGGGTGAGCGATCACCGGGCCGACGTCGGGCACGATGTCCAGGTCGATGCCCGAGGCCCGCAGGGGCACGACGATGTCGGAGAAGAGGATCGCGGCGTCGACACCGTGCCTGCGCACCGGCTGCAGGGTGATCTCGGTGATCAACTCGGCATCAAAGCAGGCCTGCATCATGGTGTTCTTCGCCCGCAGGGCCCGGTACTCGGGCAGCGAACGGCCCGCCTGCCGCATGAACCACACGGGGACGTGGCTGGGCTTCCGGCCTGCGGCCGCGGTCAGATAGGGCGACCCCGGCAGGTCACGACGGGTACTCATCGGCACCCATGCTGCCATGGGGCAACGTTACGGCGCGCCTTCGCTGCCACTTCCCAGGATCAGCTAGCGTCAAACCCCATGACCACCGTCGAGCCGGCTCAGTTCCGGGCCGCGGTGGAGGCGATGAACGCCGCCACCGTCCGGCCCGAGATCGAGCTGGGCCCGATCCGTCCGCCGCAACGGCTGGCGCCGTACAGCTATGCGCTCGGCGCGGAGGTCCGCCATCCCGAGACGGCCATCGTCCCCGAGCGGTCCGAGGGCGACGCCTTCGGCAGACTGATCCTGCTGCACGACCCCGACGGCGCCGAGGCGTGGGACGGCACCATGCGGCTGGTGGCCTACATCCAGGCCGACCTGGACGCCAGCGAGGCCGTCGACCCACTGCTTCCCGAGGTCGCCTGGAGCTGGCTCGTCGAGGCCCTCTCCTCGCGCGAGGACCACGTCACCGCGCTGGGCGGCACCGTGACCGCGACGACGTCGGTGCGCTACGGCGACATCTCCGGCCCGCCGCGGGCGCACCAGCTGGAACTCCGCGCATCGTGGACCGCCACCAACCTGGAGTTGGGACCCCACGTCCAGGCGTTCTGCGAGGTGCTCGAGCACGCCGCGGGCCTTCCTCCCGCCGGGGTCACCGACCTGGGCGCCCGTACGCGCGCGTGACATGACCGACGGCCACGACGCCGGGTCGTCCGACGACGACGCCGACCCGACCGACGCCACCGATCCAGCGGAGCCGGAGGCCACCCCTCTACTGGCGCCTGCCGACGGCGTGCCCGAGCTCGCCGTGACGTCCGACGAGATCCTCGCCGCCGCCGAACTGCTGGTGTCCGGTCACGGACCCTTCGCCATCGACGCCGAACGCGCGTCGGGTTTCCGATACTCCAACCGCGCGTATCTGATTCAGATCCGACGCGCGGGCGCGGGCAGCGTGCTGATCGATCCCGTCAACCATGGCGAGGATCCGCTGGTGGTGATGGCGCCGCTGGCCGACGTGCTGGACACCGACGAGTGGATTCTGCACGCGGCGGACCAGGATCTGCCATGTCTGGCTGAACTCGGGATGGCGCCACCACGGCTGTATGACACCGAATTGGCGGGCAGGCTGGCCGGATTCGACCGAGTGAACCTGGCCGCGATGGTGCAGCGTCTGCTGGGACTGCAGCTGATGAAGGGCCACGGCGCAGCGGACTGGTCGAAGCGGCCGTTGCCCGCCGACTGGCTGAACTACGCGGCGCTCGACGTCGAGGTCCTCCTCGAACTGCGGGCCGCCGTCGCCGCCGAGCTCGAGTCGCAAGGTAAGACGCGTTGGGCGGCAGAGGAATTCGAGCATCTGCGGACCTACGTCGCCGCGCCGACTCGACGCGATCGCTGGCGGAGGACCTCGGGTATCCACAAGGTGAAGAATCCTCGGACCCTCGCCGCAGTCCGTGAAATGTGGACCACCCGCGACCACATCGCCCAGCGCCGCGACATCGCGCCGGGGCGGATCCTGCCCGACGCCGCCATCATCAACGCCGCCACCAGCGATCCCGACACCGTGGACAAGTTGTTGGCGCTGCCCGTATTCGGCGGTGCCCGTCAGCGGCGCAGCGCGAACGTGTGGCTCGAGGCACTGGCGCGCGCAAGGTCGACCACCGACGTGCCCAAGGCCACCGAGCCCATGACGGGACCGCCGCCCGCCGTGCGCTGGAGTCGCCGCAAGCCCGAGGCGGCCGAGCGACTCGAAGCGGTGCGGGCCGGTCTCAATGAACTGTCGCAACGGGTTTCGGTGCCCACCGAGAATCTGCTGACACCCGAATTGGTACGACGGCTGGTGTGGGACTGGCAGCCCGCGGACGACACCCCGGCCGTGATCGACGCGTTCCTCTCCGAGGCGGGTGCGCGCCCGTGGCAACGCGAGTTGACGGTACCGGTGCTGACGGAGGCACTGCTGCGGGTAGGCGCGGTCGCGTCCGAGGACGTGCCCGAGTAAGCCCGCCTAGTCGACGCGGTCGGTGACCTGAGACTCGCCGACCGTGCTGCCCAGTGCTGCCACCCAGCCGGTGATCTGGCGCGCCACGTTCTGATCGGTGAGACCGACCTCGGCGAGCACCTCACCGCGCGAGGCGTGCGCCTGGAACTCCTGCGGCACGCCGACATCGCGACACGGCACGTCGATCTCGTTGCGGCGCAAGGCCGCCGACACCGAAGACCCGATGCCGCCGTGCACGCCGTGGTCTTCCAGCGTGACGACGAGCTTGTGCGCAAGCGCCAAGGGGCCGAGTGCCTCGGGCACCGGAAGCACCCAGCGGGGGTCGACGACGGTCACGCCGATGCCCTGGTTGCGCAACCGCTCGGCCACCGAGAGCGCCATCGAGGCGAACGAGCCGACCGCCACCAGGAGCACGTCCTGCGAGAGTCCTTCAGCGGGTACCGCGAGCACGTCGATGCCGTCGTGCCGCTCGACCGCGGGAATGTCTTCTCCCACATCGCCCTTCGGGAAGCGGATGGCGGTGGGTCCGTCCTTGACGTCGAGGGCCTCGCCGAGTTCCTCGCGCAGTCGCGACGCATCGCGGGGCGCGGCGACGCGCATGCCGGGCACGATGCCGAGCACCGACATGTCCCAGACACCGTTGTGGCTTGCGCCGTCGGGTCCGGTCACGCCCGCGCGGTCGAGCACCATGGTGACCGGAAGGCCGTGCAGGGCAACGTCCATCATGATCTGGTCGAACGCCCGGTTCAGGAACGTCGAGTAGATGGCGACGACCGGATGCATGCCCCCCATCGCCAGCCCGGCGGCCGAGGTCATGGCGTGCTGTTCAGCGATGCCGACGTCGAAGAAGCGGTCGGGGAAGCGGTTGCGGAAGGCGCTGAGCCCGGTGGGCCCGGGCATGGCGGCTGTGATCGCGACGATGTCCCGGCGCTTGGCAGCCCGTTTGATGAGCTCGTCGGAGAACACCGACGTCCACCCCGGTGCGGCGACGGACGTCGCGAGACCGGTCTGTGGGTCGATGATGCCCGTGGAGTGCATCTGCTCGGCCTCGTCGGACTCGGCGGGCCCGTAGCCCATGCCCTTGCGGGTGGCGACGTGCACGATGACGGGTGCGTTGAACCCGCGCGCGTGGCGCAGCGCCGCCTCGACGGCGTGCTCGTCGTGACCGTCGATGGGGCCGACGTATTTCAGCCCCAGGTCGGTGAACATGACCTGCGGCGACAAGGCGTCCTTGATGCCGACCTTCACGCTGTGCATGCACTGGTAGCAGATCTCGCCGATGAGCGGAACGCCACGGACGGCCTTGCGGCCCTCCTCGAGCAGCCGCTCGTAGCCAGGCTGAAGGCGCAGGCCCGCGAGGTGATCGGCGAAACCGCCGATGGTGGGTGCATAGCTGCGGCCGTTGTCGTTGACGACGATGATGACGGGCCTGCGCGCGGCGGCGATGTTGTTGAGCGCCTCCCAGCACATGCCGCCGGTGAGCGCGCCGTCGCCGACGACGGCCACCACGTGCCGGTTGCGGTGGCCGCTGAGCTCGAAGGCCTTGGCCAACCCGTCGGCGTACGACAGGGCGGTGCTGGCATGGCTGGACTCGACCCAGTCGTGTTCGCTCTCGCTGCGCGACGGGTAGCCCGACAGGCCGCCCTTCTTGCGGAGATTGTCGAAGTCGGCGCAGCGTCCCGTCAGCATCTTGTGCACGTATGCCTGGTGGCCGGTGTCGAAGATGATCGGGTCGTGGGGCGAGTCGAACACCCGGTGCAGGGCGAGCGTCAACTCGACGACACCGAGGTTGGGGCCCAGATGCCCGCCGGTGGCAGCAACCTTGTGAATCAAGAACTCGCGGATCTCGCCGGCGAGTTCGTCCATCTGAGACTGCGATAGGTGCTGCAGATCAGCGGGACCGCGGATCTGAGAGAGCATCACGTCAGTTTACGCACGGGTAGCCGGGTCGGCCCGTCAAGCCTCGTAGACGTCGGGCACGCCATCGTCGTCGGCGTCGGCGGTTTCGCGTTCGTGAATCCTGCGGTAGGCGGCGTTCCGGCTGACCAGGACGACGGCGGCGAGCGCTCCCGCCAGCACCGATCCCACCAGAACGCCGATCTTGGCATCGGCACCCGTCACGGTCCCGTAACCGAATGCCAGCTCGCCGATCAGCAACGACACGGTGAACCCGATACCCGCCAGTAGCGCGACCCCCAGCACGTCCCGCCAGGCGAGGTCGTCGTCGAGCGCCGCCCTGGTGAACTTCGCCAACAGAAATGTGGTGAGCAGCACACCCACCGGCTTGCCGATGACCAGGCCTGCCATCACGCCCATGGTTGCCGGGTGGCTCAGCGCGTCGCCCAATCCGGACCAGCCGCCGACCGTCACACCCGCGGCGAAGAACGCGAACACCGGGACCGCGAACCCCGCCGAGACGGGCCGGAGGCGATGCTCGAAGCGCTCGGCGAGCTGGTGGCGGCCCAGCACGGGGACCGTGAAACCGAGCACGACGCCTGCGACGGTCGCGTGGATTCCGCTGGCGTGCACCAGCACCCACGTCGCGACCGCCAGCGGCACCAGCACCCACCAATGCGTGATCCCCCTCTGCACGGCACAGGCGAACAGGCCGCCGGGGACCAGCGCGAGCGCCAGCGCGGACGGCACCAGGTGATCGGTGTAGAACGCGGCGATGACGATGATCGCCAGTAGGTCGTCGACGACCGCCAGCGTCAGCAGGAACGTCCGCAGCGCCGTCGGCAGATGGGTGGACAGCACCGCCAGCACGGCCAGCGCGAACGCGATGTCGGTGGCGATCGGCACGGCCCAACCGCCGAGGTTCTCGGGACTCCCCGACGCGAGGTTGATGCCGATGAAGATGGCCGCGGGTACGACCATGCCGCCCACCGCCGCGGCGATGGGCAGCGCGGCACGGGCGGGATCGCGCAGATCGCCCGCGACGAACTCCCGCTTGAGTTCGAGGCCCACGACGAAGAAGAAGATCGCCAGCAGTCCGTCGGCGGCCCATGACGCGACGCTCAACCGCAGGTGTAGCGACTCGGGTCCGAACGCGAACGCCAACACGTCACGGTAGGACTGTGCCCACGGCGAGTTGGCCCACACCAGTGCCGCGCCCGCTGCCGCGAGCAGCAGCATCCCGCCGACGGTCTCCCGTCGCAGGACCTCGGAGATGCGATTGGCCTCCGGCCACGATCCGCGGCTGAACAGACGTGACCTGGTCGACTTGCCGGGACGGCTCACGTTCCCCCTCTGATGGACAGCACCGAATGACCGCCGACCAGACTTCCCGGCACACCGTGCACAACCCTAGACGGATGGGTCGCGGCATTCACGGCGTCGGGCTCGTCCACTGCCTGCAGCGCCTCGACGCCGAGTGAGGTTCAGCGGACGTGATCGAGGACGGCGTCTGCGACCGCGGCGACCGGGATCGTCGTGACGACCTCGAGCGTGGCCGCCCGCAGTAGCGGCTCGGCCGACAACAGCTCGTCGATCCGTTGCTCGATCCAGAGCGATTCCCCGTCGACCGTCTCGAAGTAGTCACCGTAGTCGGTGTCGACGGCCCAGAAGCCGCGCGTCTCGAGTTCAGCGAGCAGCGTCGACTTGCCGGCACCCGACATGCCGGTCACCAGAACGCGTTTCACGCGCGTGAGAGCACCGCGACGCACTCGACGTGGTGGGTCAGCGGGAAGGAGTCGAACACGCGGATCAGCTCGACGTCGTAGCCGTGGCCCCGGTAGAGGCCGACGTCTCGGGCGAATGATGCTGCCTCACAACCGATGTGGATGATGCGCGGCACCTCGGCCGCAGCCAGCAGGTCGATCACCTCGCGACCGGCGCCGGTGCGGGGCGGGTCGAGCACCGCGACGTCGGCACGGCGCGGCTGCCTGTCGAGCGCGCGACGCACGGACTCGGTGCGCACGTCGACCCAGCCGAGGTCGGCCAGCGCGACCCTGGCCGCCCTGGCCGAGCCACGCGAGGTGTCGACCGTCAGCACGTGGCCCGTCTCCCCCACCGACTCTGCCAGCACGGCCGCGAAAACCCCCGCGCCACCGTACAAGTCCCACGCCGTGCCGCCAGCGCGCACACCGGCCCACTCCCGCACCAGGTCGCTGTAGACGCCCGCGGCGTCCTGGTGCGCCTGCCAGAACGCCGTCACCGGGACGTGCCAGGTCCGACCGCCGACGCGCTGAGTGGCCTCGTAGGCGCCCTCGATCACCTGGGTCGACGCGGTGCGGTCCGAGCGCGGGCCCGACTGCACCACGTGCCGCGTCCCGTCGTCGTCCAGTGCGACGTGCAGCTGCGCCCCCGGTGTCCGCGCGGTCTCGGCCAGACCGGCGAGCATTCCCTTCCGAACCTGCGCACAGGACAGGTCGGTCACCAGGTCATGGCTGTGATAGCGGTGAAATCCCGGGCGGCCCGCCTGAGGTCCGTCGGCCCCGACGTCGAGCCGCACCCGCGTGCGCCAACCCGTCGGACCCGCGGAGCCGATCTCCTCGGCCTCGCCCTCCCACTGGTGGCCGCCCAGCCGTTGGAGTTGATTGGCCACGACGTCACCCTTGAGCCTGCGTCCCGCGGGCGGTGTCACGAACGCGAGATCACAACATCCGGAGCCGTCCACCCCGGCGATGGGACAGAGCGAGTCGACCCGGTCCGGGGACGCCTCCACGATCTCGACGGCGTCTGCGTGCCAGTGACGTCCACGCTCCTCGGTGACCCGGACGCGAACGACCTCGCCGGGCAATGCATACCGCACGAACACGACGCGCCCGTCGTGCCGGGCCACACAGCTGCCGCCGTTGGCGGGCGTCCCGACGGTAAGGGTCAGCATCAATCGAGGAAGCCCCGTCGCGCGTCACCTGGCGCCGACTGTTCCTCGACCCGCTTGAGTCGCTCCGAGGAGTTCAGCTGCCACGGAACGGACGTCACCATCACGTTCGGCTCGAACAGCAGCCGGCCCTTCAGACGCAGTGCGCTCTGGTTGTGCAGCACCTGCTCCCACCAGTGCCCGACGACGTACTCCGGGATGAACACGGTGACGACCGTGCGTGGCGAGTCCTTGATGATGCGCTTGACGTAACCCAGTACGGGCCTGGTGATTTCACGATACGGCGAGGCGATGACCTTCAGCGGTACCGAGATCTCGCTGTCCTCCCACCTGTGCACCAGCTCGTGGGCTTCCTCGTCGTCGACGTTGACCGTGATCGCCTCGAGGACGTCCGGTCGGGTGGCCTTGGCGTAGGCCAGCGCACGCTTGGTGGGCAGGTGCAGGTTGGACACCAGCACGATGGCGTGGTTGCGACTGGGCAGCACCACGTCGCCCTCCTCGGCCGCGCGCCTCTCCAATTCCTGTGTGACGGTTGCATAGTGCCTGTGAATCAGCTTCATCATGATGAAGAGGAACCCCATCGCGAGGATCGCGATCCAGGCACCCGCGCGGAACTTCGTGACCACCACGACCACCAGCACGGCGCCCGTGCAGAGCAGACCGATCGCGTTGATGACCCGCGACCGCTGCATCTTGCGGCGTTCGGTTCCGTCGGTCTCGGTGCGCAGCAACCGGGTCCAGTGCCGCACCATGCCGATCTGGCTGAGCGTGAAGCTGACGAACACCCCGACGATGTACAGCTGGATCAGCGCGGTCACCTCGGCGCGGAACGCGACGACGAAGGCGATCGCGGCGAACGCGAGGAACAGGATGCCGTTGGAGAACGCCAGCCGGTCGCCGCGGGTGTGCAGCTGCCGGGGCAGGTAACGGTCCTGCGCCAGAATGGATCCCAGCACCGGGAAGCCGTTGAACGCCGTGTTGGCGGCCAGCACCAGGATCAGTGCCGTGACGCCGGCGATCAGATACAGGCCGACCGGGAAGCCCGCGAACACCGAGTTCGCCAACTGGGTGATCAGCGTCTTGGGGTGATAGCCCGCGGGAGCACCACCGAGTTGGTCCACCGAGTCGACGACCTTGGCCCCGGTCTCCTTGGCCAGCACGATGATTCCCATGAACAGCGAGACCGCGATGGCGCCGAGGAGCAGCAGCGTCGTCGCCGCGTTCTTGGACTTGGGCTTCTTGAACGCGGGCACGCCGTTGCTGATGGCCTCGACGCCGGTCAATGCCGCACAGCCGGAGGAGAAGGCCCTGGCCACCAGGAAGATCATCGCGAATCCGAGGACGTCGCCGTGTTCGGACTTGACGGTGAAGTCCGCGGTCTCGGCCCTCAGGTGATCGCCGAGAACGAAGATCTGGAACAGCCCCCAACCGATCATGATGTACATGCCGATCATGAAGGCGTAGGTGGGAATCGCGAAGGCGGTTCCCGACTCCCGGATGCCGCGCAGGTTCAGCGACGCGAGGAACAGGATGGCGGCGACCGCGAGGAGGACCTTGTGCTGGGCGATGAACGGGACCGCAGAGCCGATGTTGGACATCGCCGAGGCCATGGACACCGCGACCGTCAGCACGTAGTCGACCAGCAGCGCGCTCGCCACGGTCAGGCCCGCGGTGGGACCGAGGTTGGTGGTCACCACCTCGTAGTCGCCGCCACCGGACGGATACGCGTGGACGTTCTGCCGGTAACTCGCGATCACGACCAGCATGACCGCGGCGACGGCGAGGCCGATCCACGGCGCCATCGTGTACGCGCTGAGCCCGGCCACCGACAGCACCAGGAAGATTTCCTCGGGGGCGTAGGCCACCGAGGACAGGGCGTCGGAGGCGAACACCGGCAGCGCGATCCGCTTGGGCAACAACGTGTGGCCCATCGCGTCGCTGCGGAACGGTCTACCCAGTACCAACCGGCGCGCAGCGGTCGAAAGCTTGGACACGAGTGCCAAGAGTAAGCCCAACGGTCGTGGACCGTTCGAAAGCTGTAGCGTTCCGAGTGCGCGGGTTCACCACAATCCGTTTCTGCCGAACCACTGGGAGGATCGACGCGTGCGCGTAGTCGTCATGGGCTGTGGCCGGGTTGGCGCTTCACTGGCCGATGGCCTGGCCAGGATCGGCCACGAGGTGGCCGTCATCGACCGTGACGGCACCGCGTTCCACCGGCTGTCGCCCGAGTTCCCCGGCGAGCGCGTACTCGGGATGGGTTTCGACCGTGAGGTGCTGCTGCGGGCCGGGATCGAGGGTGCGGGCGCATTCGCGGCGGTGTCCTCCGGTGACAACTCCAACATCATCTCGGCGCGGGTGGCTCGCGAGACCTTCGGCGTCGAGCGGGTCGTCGCCCGCATCTACGACGCCAAGCGCGCCGCGGTCTACGAGCGCCTCGGCATTCCGACGGTGGCGACCGTGCCGTGGACGACCGACCGGCTGCTCAACGTCCTCACGCGCGAGACCGAGACCACCAAGTGGCGCGACCCGACGGGCAACGTCGGCGTCACCGAGCTGCCGCTGCACGAGGGCTGGGTGGGTCACCGGGTGACCGCCATCGAGGCCGCGACGGGCGGCCGGGTGGCGTTCATGATCCGCTTCGGCACCGGGCTGCTACCCGACAAGAAGACCGTGATCCAGGCGAGCGACCAGATCTACCTGGCCGCGATCTCCGGCCACGTCGCCGAGGCGATGGCCATCGCCGCGCTGCCGCCTGGCGAAGACGCCGAGGACAACTGATGCGGACGCGAGGAGCAGGGAGCGTGAGGATCTCGTGAAGGTCGCCATCGCGGGAGCGGGCGCCGTCGGCCGGTCGATTGCCAGGGAGCTCGTGGAGAGCCACCAGGTCACCCTGCTCGAACGCAATCCCGACCACGTCGACACCGACGCCATCCCCGCCGCGGAGTGGCGTCTCGGCGACGCCTGCGAGCTGACGTTGCTCGAGGCCGTGGGCCTCGAGGAGTTCGACGTCGTGATCGCGGCCACCGGCGACGATAAGGCCAACGTGGTGCTCAGCCTGCTGGCCAAGACGGAGTTCGCGGTGCCCAGGGTCGTGGCGCGTGTGAACGACCCCCGCAACGAGTGGCTGTTCGACGAAGCGTGGGGCGTCGACGTCGCGGTGTCCACGCCGCGGATGCTCGCCTCGCTGGTGGAGGAGGCGGTGTCGGTCGGCGATCTGGTGCGGCTGATGAGCTTCCGCAAGGGGCAGGCCAACCTCGTCGAGATCACCCTGCCCGACGACACGCCGTGGGGCGGCAAGGCCGTCAAGCGGCTCGAGCTGCCGCGCGACGCCGCGCTCGTCACGATTCTGCGGGGCTCCCGCGTGATCGTGCCCGAGGACGACGAGCCGCTCGAGGGTGGCGACGAGCTGCTGTTCGTGGCGATCGACGAGGTCGAGGAGCAGCTGCGCGAGCTACTGCTGCGACCCAGCTGACGGCCGATCCGGGGCCGTGAACGCCGGGGGCGGCGTCGCCCGGTCGTGACTGCGCGCCGACGCGTCCGGCGGGATGAGGTCGACGTCGCAGTCGCGGTTGCTGATGCCGATCGCCGACACCACCCCGGCCACCGCGAACAACGCGGCCGTGACCACCACGCCGGCTCGGAAGCCCGCGAAATCCAGTGCGGTCGAACCCATTCCGCGACCGCTCGCCGATCCGACGATCACGCCCGCGAAGGCCACCGAGATCAGACCCGCGACGCGCGACACCGCGTTGTTGACCGCGGAGCCGATGCCGCTCTGGGCGGGATCGACCGCCGCGAGGACGGCCGCCGTGAGCGGCGACACCGTGACCGACAGGCCGACCCCGAAGACGATCAGGCCGGGCAGCATCTGAGTCCAGAAGTCGAAGGGCTCCCGAGCGGAGGCCAGCATCAGGAAGCCGACGGCCGCGATCAGCGGCCCGATCGCCATGAACACCCGCGGCCCGTACCGACCAGCCAGCGTGCCGAAACGGCGGGCCAGGAAGAACGAGAGCACCGGCAGCGGCAGGGTCGCCAGGCCCGCGGTCGACGCGGACATGCCGACGGTCTCCTGCAGGAACAGCGCGACGAGCAGCGTGCCGAGCGATACCGCGGCGTACAGGAATACCGTCGCGAGGTTTCCGACGGCGAAGTTACGCGCCGCGAAGAGATGCAGCGGCATGATCGGGTTCGGCGTCCGCGACTCCCACCATGGGAAGGCCACCAGGCACGCCACGCCCGTTACCGCCGCGGTCAGCACGGCGGGGTGGGTGGCACCCAGCCGCTGCTGCTCGATGAGGGCATAGACCGTGCCCGTCAGACCGATCGCGCACAAAATCGCGCCGACGACGTCGACGCGCGCCTCGCGTCGCGCCCCGAGCACCTCCGCGCCGAGCCTCGTCGTCAGGTAGAGCGTCACGGCCAACGGCAGCACGTTGATACCGAAGACCCAGCGCCAGCTCAGCGCGTCGACGAGGAGACCGCCCAGCGGCGGCCCCACGACGAAGGCCGTGCCCGTCCACGCCGTCCACGTGCCGATGGCGCTCGCCTGTCGCGCTCCGACGAAACGGGAGTTGATCAGCGCCAGCGAGCTCGGCACCAGGAACGCCGCCCCGATGCCCTGCACGCAGCGCGCCGCGATCAGGATCCAGCCGGTCGGGGCCACCGCGCACAGCAGTGACGCAATCGCGAAGACACCCAGTCCCACGCGCAGCACGACGAGCCGGCCGAACTGGTCTGACACCGCGCCCGCGACGAGGATGAGCGCGCCGAGCGCCAGCAGGTAGCCATCGACGACCCACTGCTGCAACGCGAGGCCGCCACCGAATTCCGCCGCGATCGCGGGCAGGGCCAGATTCACGACGGAGCCGTCGAGGAACGCGACGAACGACGAGAGCACCGCCACCGCAATCAGCGTGCGGTCGGTCGCGTCGGGCCGCGCGCGTCGGCTCAGTCGGCTCTTGCCTCCGAGGCCTGCGCCTCCGTCTCCTCCGCGGCATGCAGAGCGCGCTGGGCCGTGCGGATGGCAAGGTAGGTGACCAGTGCCGCGACGGCCGTCAACGGCCATCCCATGGCGATGCGCGCCACACCGAGCAGCCCGGTCTGGTCCTCGTCGTAGAGGCGGTTCTGCACCAGGTACCGCGCGGCGAACACCAGCACCCAGACCAGGGTGGCGACGTCGAACGCATGCACGGCGCGGCGGACGCCGCGCCAGTCACGGTCCCGTCCGTTGACCCAGCCCCAGGCGTACCCGACGACCGGCCGCCGGATCACCACCGACAGCGCGAAGACACCCGCGTAGATCAGAGAGGACCAGATGCCCAGCAGGAAGTAACCCTTGGACTCGCCGACCAGGTAGGCGATCAGGGCACTCACCCCGACGGCGATGAAGCCCGACACCGCGGGCTGCAGGCTCTCGCGGCGGATGAGCCGCCACACCAGGATCAGCGCGGCCACCCCGAGCGCCGCGCCAATGGCCCACTTCAGCCCGAACAGTGACGACACCGGCACGAAGACCAGCACCGGAAGCGACGAGTAGATCAGGCCGCTGATGCCGCCCATCTGCTCGAGGATGGCCTGGGCGCTCAGCGCCTTCTCGGGCTCACCGCCATCGTCGGTCGTGGGGTCGGCGGCTGGCACGACCTCGACCTCGTCCGGTGCTCCCGACTCCGAATCGTTCCTGCTTCCGTCCGCGGTGTCGCGGCGGGTCACTTCTGAATCTCGTAGTGGGGGTTGTAGATCGCCTTCGTGCCGTTCTCCAGCTTGCCGAGGCGGCCGTGCACGCGCAGCGTGCGGCCCGACTCGATGCCCGCGATGCGACGCTGGCCCAGCCACACGAGCATCACGGCGTCAGTACCGTCGAACAGTTCGGCGCGGACGCCGCCCGCGCAGCCCTTGGCGTTGGTCTCGACACAGCGCAGCATGCCGACCATCGTCACTTCCTGGCCGCGCCGGCAGTCGATGGCCTTCTGCGCACCGGTGTTGACCGCCTCGTCGTGAAGCTCCTCGACGTCCTTCTGCTCCGGGTCTTCCGTGAGCCGACGCGTCAGGCGACGCAGATAACCTTCGGCCGTAGCCATGGTCTCTCCTACTCAAGTGGTCGATCAACCGTTGACCCACCTCTTAACCAACGCCACGGTAGACCTCTTGGTTCCGTTTTTCCACGTGACGCACAGGTGGTCCGTCTACCCTGCCGCGAAGCGTTTTACTCCCGCTTGCCGGAAGTGATTTGACGCACACGGCACGATCGACGGATGGCCGTCAATCTGCGCGGGAAAACGGTGGTGCTGCTGGCGGGCACCGGGTCCGACGACGACTACGTCTACCGGGCCTTCGCCCGGGCGCTGCACGACGTCGGCGCGGTCGTCACCACACCGGCACCCGAACCGTCCCGGTTGGTGGCGGGCTATCTCGAGGCGATGGACGACGCCGCCAGGGACGGCCCGATCGCGGTGGGCGGGGTGTCGATCGGCGCCGCCGTCGCAACGTCGTGGGCGCTCGAGAATCCCACCAGGGCCATCGCCGTCCTGGCCGGGCTGCCCGCGTGGACCGGTGCCCCGGAGGCTGCCGCGGCAGCGCTGGCCGCCAGGTACTCGGCAGGCGTGCTGCGGCGCGACGGGCTTGCGGCGGCCGTCGACCAGATGCGCGCCTCGAGCCCGGCCTGGCTGGCCGAGGAGCTGACCCGATCGTGGGTCGGCCAGTGGCCCGACCTGCCGGACGCGATGGAGGCCGCCGCGGCCTACGTCGCGCCGACGTGTGCGGAGTTGGAGCGGCTGGCGGTGCCGATGGGCGTGGCCGCGGCGACCGACGATCCGGTGCACCCCATCGAGGTGGCGGTCGAATGGGTGGCGGCCGCACCGCAGGCCGCGCTGAACACCTTCACGCTCGACGACCTCGGAGTCGACCCCGGTGTACTCGGCGCGGCCTGCGTCGACGCGCTGATGGAGCTCTGACTAGCCGCCCGTGATGGTGCGGAGCTGCTGCATCGCCGAGCCCTGCTCGCTGCGCCGGGCCACCGGCTGCGGCACCGCGGGAGGCTCTGGCGGCTGCTGACCGGCCTGCTGCTGGGCATGCTCGGCCATCATCTGCTCGGCCCGTGCGCGCAACCGGGCGATCAACGCGTCGGACAACTGGAGCGGCAGCATGTTGCGCACCGGCTGCGGAGCGTCCCCGCGCCGAACAACGGTGTCGGACAGGGCATTTCGAAGATCACGTGCGATGGCCTCGGCATTGTCCGGTGATCCGACCGCCGCGCCACGAACCATCCAGCGATAGCCGTCGACGCCGATGAAGCGCATCACGACCGGTTCCGGCCCGTTGGTCATGTGGCCGACGACCTCGCGGCCCCACGGGCCGTCCTGGATGCTGACTTCCGCCGACTCCTTGCGGAGCGAGTCGGCGACCTCGGTGACGACCTCGCGCCACAGACTGCCTGCCTTCGGGGCCGCGTAGGCCGTCACGTTGTAGCGGCCGTTGGACGTCACCATCCAGGCCATCGTGGGCTGCCCCTGCTGGTTGACCTCGACGGCGAGTTCGGCAGCCTCGTTCTCGGGGATCAGCACGGCGCCGAGATCGTGCCGCCCGACCGTCGCGACGGCGGGGTCGTCGAAGTCCTCGATGTCGAACGGACCCTCGAGATCTCCGTCGTCCGTCTCGGCGGCCGCCGCAGGAGACTTCACGGGCTCCTGGTCGGTCGTGCTGCCGTCGCCGCTCTTGCGCTTACCGAATGCCATCACAAACTCTCGTGTCCGCCGGAAGATCCGTGGCCGCCATCGCCACGGGTGGTCTGAGCCAGTCCGGCCTCGTCGAACGACGAGACCTCGACCAGCTCGGGTAGTTCGACCCGCTGCACCAGCAGCTGCGCGATCCGGTCACCGCGTCGCACGATGATCGGGTCCTCCGGGTCGAGGTTGATGAGCGTCACCTTGATCTCGCCACGGTAACCCGCGTCGACGGTGCCCGGGCTGTTCACGATCGAAAGCCCAACGCGCGTCGCCAATCCCGAGCGCGGGTGGACCAGACCGACCATGCCGTACGGAATGGCAACGGCAATCCCCGTCGGCACCAGGGCGCGACGACCGGGACCGAGTTCGACGTCGACGGCGCTGTAGAGGTCGACACCGGCATCGCCGTCGTGCGCCCGGGCAGGCAGGGGCAGGTCGCGGTCCAGCCGGACGACCGCCAGAGAGGTGGACACGACCACGGAGATTACTCTTGGCCGCGTGTCAGACACGCGCGCAGCCACCCAAACGGTGCGCTACCGGGAGCGACTGTGGGTGCCGTGGTGGTGGTGGCTGCCGGGCTTCGGGTTGGCCGCGATCATCGCGTACGAGGTAAATCTGGGAGTCCGGTCGTTACCGGACTGGTTGCCGTTCGCCCTGCTGTTTCCGGTGGCAGCTGCCGCGCTGCTGTGGCTCGGGCGCGTCGACGTCCGGGTGGTGAGCACGTCGGGAGGCCAGGGCGCGGGCACCGAACTCTGGGTCGGTGCGGCGCACCTGCCGGTCAGCGTCATCTCCCGGTCGGCCGAGGTTCCCCGGTCGGCGAAGTCGGCAGCCCTCGGGCGCCAGCTCGACCCGGCCGCCTACGTCGTGCACCGTGCGTGGATCGCCCCCATGATCCTCGTCGTGCTCGACGACCCCGACGATCCCACCCCGTACTGGCTGGTCAGTTGTCGCCGCCCTGCCCGCGTCCTCGAGGCGCTACGCAGCTGAGGTCAGGCCGCGCAGTCGGTGCAGATCATGACGCCACCCTTTTCGCTGGCGAGCCTGCTGCGGTGGTGCACCAGGAAGCAGCTCGAGCAGGTGAACTCGTCGGCCTGCTTGGGGATCACCCGCACCGACAGTTCCTCGCCGGACAGGTCGGCACCGGGAAGCTCGAAGGACTCGGCAGACTCGGATTCGTCGACGTCGACGACCGCGGATTGCGCCTCGTTGCGCCGAGCCTTCAGTTCCTCGAGCGAATCCTCGGAAACGTCGTCGGTCTCGGTGCGCCGTGGGGCGTCGTAGTCGGTAGCCATCCAGATCCCCTCCTCGTGTTCCGCCTTGTGGCGACAGAGCTTTGTATCAGCGCTGAACGCATCCGCCAAATGATTCGTGCCCCGTTCGGCGCCGGATAGGTTGTGATTTCCGTCACAGCCGAATTGATCTGCTGGGCACTCGTGGCAGGCAGTGCCCTTACAGTGCAGGGGTGGTAGCTCAGATCACCTCCGGAACGGCGTTCGACAAGCACGGCCGGCCCTTCCGTCGCAGGAACTTCCTGCCGGGCATCATCGTCATGGCGGTGCTCGCCGTCGTGACCCTGGTGGTCTGGGTCATCGCCTTCAACCAGAAGGTCGACGTGCAGCAACTCGCTGCGTGCAACCCACCGCCCGCCGCCACTCAGGCCGATCAGACCGCGCTGGGCCAGCAGGTGTCCGCCGCGACCATGACCGACGTGACTCCGGCGAAGCTCGCCGACACCAAGATCCGCGTGCTCAACGCCAGCGGCCAGGGCGGTCAGGCCGCAGAGGTCGCGGGAGCACTTCGGGATCTCGGGTTTGCGCCACCCACCGCGGGCAACGACACCGTCTACGAGAACACTCGGCTCGCCTGCCAGGGGCAGATCCGATTCGGGCCCGCAGGGCGTGCCGCCGCCGCCGCACTGTGGCTCGTTACTCCATGCACCGAGCTGTATCAGGACCAGCGGCCCGACGACACCGTCGACCTGGCCATCGGCACCGAGTTCACCGATGTCGCCCACAACGACGACATCGACGCCGTGCTGGCCAGCCTCAAGCCGGATGCCACCCAGCCCGCCGACCCGGCGCTACTGAAGAAGATCCACTCCGCCGCCTGCTGACGCTGCTCACAGGGCGCCCGCGCTGCGCAAGGCGGCGTCGAACTGCTCGGCGATCCCCGGCGCAGCGGCCACGATCAGGCTGGATCCCTCGTCCACCGGCGGAAGCAGCATCACCGCGCCCGCTTCCTCGGCGATGAGGGCGCCCGCCGCCCAGTCCCATACGTTGACCCCCAGCTCGTAGTAGGCGTCGAGCCGGCCCGCCGCGACCATGCACAGGTCCAGCGCGCAGGAGCCGACGCGACGCACGTCGCGGACCCCGGGGAGCAGTCGCGCGAGCACCTCGGCCTGGTGCCGACGCCGTTCGGGCGAGTAACCGAAGCCCGTTCCGACGAGTGCCATCGAGACGTCGTCGATCGGGTTGCACCTCAATGCAACCGTCGACCCGTCGCGCGTCAGGTGGGCGCCCTCGCCGCGCGCAGCCGAGAACACCTCGCCCGTCGGCACGTTCGCGACGGCGCCTGCCACCGACCGACCGTCGATCTGGACACCCACCGACACCGCGTACGCCTCGACGCCGTAGACGAAGTTGACCGTGCCGTCGATCGGGTCGAGGACCCACGTCGGCTTGCCGTCGTGGCCGAGCGCCGTGCCGCCTTCCTCCTCGCCGACGATCGGGTCGCCGGGTCGCACCTCGGCCAGCCGGTCCCTCAGCAGCCGTTCGGTTTCGGTGTCGACGACGGTGACGGGATCGGTGGGCGTGCTCTTGGTGCGCACGGCCGACGCGGAGTCATCGGGCGTGGCAGCGGCGCCGAACACCTCGTTCCTGCGCCTTCTGACGAAGGTCGCCGCCTCGGTGGCCAGTTGCTCGGCGACGGCCCGCAGGCTGCCAGGATCGCTGTCGTCGGTCACCTGCCCATCGCAACACATCGCCGATGGCGAGGCACTAGTGTGTGGTTGGCGTCGCACCTGCCGGCCTCTCACACCAGGAGCGCTCATGACCGAAACGTCCGAAACCGCATCGGGGAACGAAGGTTCCCAACACCGAGGATTCGGTGTCGACGTCGGCGGGAGCGGGGTGAAGGGCGGCATCGTCGATCTCGACACCGGCCGACTCATCGGCGAGCGGTTCAAGCTCCCCACGCCCCAGCCCTCCACCCCCGAGGCGGTCGCCAAGACCATCGCCGCGGTCGTCAAGGAGTTCGACTGGGAGGGCGGTGTCGGTGTGACCTACCCCGGTGTCGTGACCGACGGCATCGTGCGCACGGCCGCCAACGTGGACAAGGGTTGGATCGGGACCAACGCCCAGGACGTCATCAGCAAGGAACTCGACGGCCGTGCCGTCACGGTCCTGAACGACGCCGACGCGGCGGGCCTCGCCGAGGAGAAGTTCGGCGCGGGCAAGGACAACACCGGCGTGATCGTGCTGCTCACGTTCGGCACCGGCATCGGGTCCGCGGTGATCCACAACGGAGTGCTGCTGCCCAACACGGAGTTCGGCCACCTCGAGGTCGGCGGCAAGGAGGCAGAGCACCGCGCCGCGTCGTCCATCAAGGAAGCCAAGCAGTGGAGCTACGAGCGCTGGACCAAAGAGGTCACTAAGGTGCTCGTGGCGATCGAGAATGCGATCTGGCCAGACCTCTTCATCGCAGGCGGTGGCATCAGCCGTAAGGCCGACAAGTGGATTCCCATGCTGGAGAACAGAACTCGCGTCGTCGCCGCGGCGCTGCAGAACGAGGCGGGCATCGTCGGGGCGGCCATGGCGGCCGAGGTCGCACAGGGCTAGCCGGACTCAGTCCCTGCCGAGTTCCCCGGCCCGGCCTGCCAATTCGGCACGTGTCCGGACGGCGAGTTTCCGGTAGACGCTGCTGAGGTTGTGCTCGACGGTCTTCGGGCTGATGAACAGGGCCGACGCGATGTCCTTGTTGGTCATCCCCGAGGCTGCCAACCGAGCCACGCGCAACTCGGACGGCGTCAGGTCGGACTCGTTCGCGCGCGGCGCGTCGGTCCGCTTCAGCTCGACGCTGGTGCGGTTGGCCCACAGCGGAATGCTCAGCTCCTCGAACGTGCCGAGCGCGTCCCGAAGGGTGCTGGTGGCCAAGGTCTTTCGGCGCTGACGGCGCAGTACCTGGCCGAGGAACAACTGGGTGCGGGCCCGTTCGAAGGGCATCGGGAGGCGGTCGTGCTGGACCATGGCCTTCTGCAGGGTGCGCTCGGCGCCGGCGAGGTCGCCACTGGCTGCCTGCAACATGCTGCGGCAGCGAGCGCCGACAGCCAGCATCCACGGCCGGTCCAGTTCTTCGCCGTGCACCTCCATCGCCTCGATCAACGGCACGGTCTCGGAGAGCCGGCCGAGCGCCACCATGGCCTCGACCGCATCCGGCATGTACGACGCCGGGAGGATGTCCCTGGCATCTCGACCCCTGCTGCCAATCAGTAACGGCTGCAACACGTTCAGCGTCTTCTCGTAATTCCCGAGGGACAGCTCCAGGAAACCGAGGGCGATCAGCGGCCACACGGTCAGGAACTGGGCCCCACACTGACGCGCGCCTGCGATCGCCGCCCGGGCGTCGTCCCTGACGACCTGTTCGTGACCGAGATACGCCGACGCGAGGGCCCGCTGGGTCCTTCCGATGACGACGGGATAGCTGCCGCCGATGGTCTCGGCGCGGCGCAGCATGTCCTGAGCGACGTCGGCGGCCACGGAGTACCGGCCGAGCCACGTGTAGACCATCGACAGGTGACCGCAGACGTACACCAGATCGGCGTCGGAGCCCATCTCGACGCATCGCCGTCGCGCGGCGACCAGGCCCGCGAGCGCCTCGTCGAGCCTGCCCGCCCAAGCCTTCGTCACGGCATCGGTGACGCTGGCCCGGAAGGGCGCCGACACGTCGGGGTCCGGCACCTCCAGCTCGAGGGCCCGCGCAAGTGCCGACTCGTCGCGGTTGTGGCCGTGCGCGCAGTCCAGCAGCACGTGCAACGCGATGGCCTGGCTGATCAGATTGGGATCGCCGTGTCGCTCCGCGTGGCCGGCGGCAGCCTCGGCGTGGTCGCGCGCGTCGGCATGATGACCCGTCATCGACTGCGCCCTCGACAACCACATCTCCGCCTTGACCAGGACGCCGAGATCGGCGCCGGCCTCAGCCACGGCCTCGGCGAACAGCGGGAGGGCTCCGTCGTAGTCGTGACCGGCCATCCGGGCGGCGCCGAGCAGGATGAGGGCGGAGGCGTGCAGCGGTCCCGGGCAGAAGGCGCCCAGCGCCGGCTCCAGCGTCGAGCGGACCCGGCGGGTCTCCCCCGCTCTCAGATGCTGCTCGGCGGCGCTGAGCCGACGCGTCGGGGTGTCTCCGCCGAGTCCGATGGCCAGCTCGTAGAGATCGGCGGCTGCCGCCGCGGCGCCGCGCGCCACGGCGGCCGTCGCCGCGTCGTCGAGCGCGTTCAGCGTCGCCGGGTCCGCGCTGGCCGCCCCCAGCGCCATGTGCCGGGCCCTGAGCTCGGGTTGTGTCTCGACGGCAGCGAGGATCCTGTGCATCCGGCGCCGACGGGCCGGGCCCGCATGCGTGTAGATACCCCTGGCCAGCAGCGGGTGGGCGAACTGAACCCGGGTGCCGTCGAGCTGGACGATGCCCTCGCGCTCGGGGCCCTCGAGCAGGTCCCCGACGCGGTCGACCGACACCCCGATCGCTGCGGCGAGCAGTTCGAGGGTCGCGTCGGTGACCGAGCAGGCGGCCAGCAGGAGTTCGCCGACCTGCCCGTCGAAGTGTCCGGTCCGCAGTCGCACCAGTTCGGTGAGGGTGCTCGGCAGCTCCGAATCCCCGATCGCCGATCGGTTGTCCACGCCGCGCGCGAGTTCCAGCGCGTAGAAGGGATTGCCCCCCGAGACCTCGGCGATGCGCACCATCGTCGGACGCGGGAAGGCCTTGCCGAAACGGTCGAGAATCATGGTGTGCAGGGCGCCGAGGCTCAACGGCCCGACGCGCACCCGGTGGACCGCATCCGGCGTCCGGAGTTGGAGCCAGTCCGCCGGATCGGGTTCGGCGGCGTGCGCACGGCCGGTGAGCAGGATCGCAACGCGCCCCGTGAGCCGTTGGGCTGCGAACGCCAGGACGGCCTGACTCGACACGTCGAGCCACTGCGCGTCGTCGATCGCCAGCAGGATCGGCCGACTGTCCGCCAGCGCCGAGACCACCGCGGCGACGGCCGCACCCGTCACCCGGTGGTCGGTTGGGGGGCCTTCGGTGTCCGTACGCAGCAGCACGCGGTCGATGGCGACGCGTTGCAACTCGGGCAGACCGGCCAGCACCTCGGATTCGACGTCCTCGAGCAGATCGGCCACGGCTGCGTGCGCGAGGACCGACTCGGCCTCGTCCGCGCGGGTGGACAGGACGCGGAAGCCGAGCTCCCTGGCCCTGTCGACGCCGTCGAGCCACAGCGTCGTCTTTCCTATTCCGGGCTCTCCCGCAATCACCAGGGCAGACGGCTGAGTGTCTGCCGAGGCAAGGAGGTCGTCGACCGCTTGACGCTCCCCCGAGCGACTGACGGTTGCCGTGGACACGGTCCCCATCATTGCAGCTAGCAAATGATTTCGCTTCAACAAACGAGATCTCCGGTTCACCCGGGTGACGGACTTCACTATTGTCATGGCCTTTGACATGCCGTTTACCTGGTCGAATACCGCACGGCAGGCATTGATCTTGGCAATCGAGTGTCCGAATGAGCCATTCGTCTGACCCGGAAGACTCGGCACCGCGGGCCGCCGCGTCTCGACGATGCCGGGCGCCTCGGGACCACTTCTGCGCCGCCGGCATCCGACACGCCGCCGAACACGGCTCGCCGAATGTCGAATTTGCCGCTCGTAGGGGCAGTTCCGCACACTGTCGTTACAATGGTCAACGGCGGCCGCATCACGGATGGCGGCGAATATCCAAGCCGATATCAAAACGCCATCAACAGACAGCCGACGATTCACGGTGGCGCACGCCCACGCTACCGATTCATGCAAGACCGAAGGGGTGCACGTGGCAGCGACGAAGGTAAGCCCGGCGATTGACGAGCCGGTGAAGCGCACCGTCACCAAGGCACCCGCCAAGAAGGCCGCGCCGGCCAAGCGCGCCACCAAGGCCGCGGCCAAGAAGGCCGCTCCGAAGGCGGCAGGCGCTCCCCGCGGCAAGAAGGACGAGGGCGACGAGGACCTGACGGGCACCGACGTCCTCGAAACTGGTGACGACCTCGAGGCCGAGCCCGGCGACGACCTCGAGGCCGACGCCGACATCGAACTCGAGGACCTCGAAGTCGTCGAGGTCGACGACAGCGCCGAAGAGGGCGCGACCACCGGCGACGACGAGAAGGCCGCCAAGGACGGCGCCGATGACGCCGCCGGTGATGACGACATCGCCGAGCCGTCCGAAAAGGACAAGGCCTCCGGTGATTTCGTGTGGGACGAGGAGGAGTCCGAGGCGCTCCGCCAGGCCCGCAAGGACGCCGAGCTCACCGCCTCGGCCGACTCGGTGCGCGCGTACCTCAAGCAGATCGGCAAGGTCGCGCTGCTCAACGCCGAGGAAGAGGTCGAGCTCGCCAAGCGCATCGAGGCCGGGCTGTACTGCACGCAGAAGATGACGGAGTACGCCGAGGCGGGCGAGAAGCTCACCACGGCACAGCGCCGCGACTACCTGTGGATCTGCCGCGACGGCGACCGCGCCAAGAACCACCTCCTCGAGGCGAACCTGCGCCTCGTCGTCTCGCTGGCCAAGCGCTACACCGGCCGCGGCATGGCCTTCCTGGACCTCATCCAGGAAGGCAACCTCGGTCTGATCCGCGCGGTCGAGAAGTTCGACTACACCAAGGGTTACAAGTTCTCGACCTACGCCACGTGGTGGATTCGCCAGGCCATCACCCGGGCCATGGCCGACCAGGCCCGCACCATCCGCATCCCGGTGCACATGGTCGAGGTCATCAACAAGCTCGGTCGCATCCAGCGCGAGCTGCTTCAGGACCTGGGTCGCGAGCCCACGCCCGAGGAGCTCGCCAAGGAAATGGACATCACGCCGGAGAAGGTGCTGGAGATCCAGCAGTACGCGCGTGAGCCCATCTCGCTGGACCAGACCATCGGCGACGAGGGCGACAGCCAGCTCGGTGACTTCATCGAGGACTCCGAGGCCGTCGTAGCCGTGGACGCCGTCTCGTTCACCCTGCTGCAGGATCAGCTGCAGTCGGTCCTCGAGACGCTGTCCGAGCGCGAGGCGGGCGTGGTGCGGCTGCGCTTCGGCCTCACCGACGGCCAGCCGCGCACGCTCGACGAGATCGGGCAGGTGTACGGCGTCACCCGCGAGCGGATCCGCCAGATCGAGAGCAAGACGATGTCGAAGTTGCGCCACCCCAGTCGTTCCCAGGTGTTGCGCGACTACCTGGACTAGAAGTCACGCGAACGGCCCGCCGCCCTTCACGGGTGGCGGGCCGTTTGCGTTGGCTAGGTCGGCGCGCAGGTCACGAACGGAATGCAGAAGGGCGCGGGCTGCCAGCCACCCGGAGGCGGCGGTGGGCCGACGTAGCCGGGTGGCGTGTAGTAGTTGCCCGGCGGGGGCGGCGGCGGGCCGTTCTGCCAGCCGCCGTGATAGTCGTTGCCGTGATAGTCGTTGCCGTGCCAGTCGCCGTCGCCGTCGCGATGGAAGTCGTCGTGGCAGACGTTGGGATCCCAGTTGTCACCCCAGCCAGGATCGAAGTTCTGGCCGGGACACCAGTGATACTCGGGCAGCGAACCGACCTGTGCGTCGGCGATGCCCATCGAGGCGCCGAAACCGGCGAAACCGAGGGTGCCGGTCGCCAGGACGGTAGCCGCTGTCAACTCCAGTAGTTTCTTCACGGGTCGAACACTACGAATGCCGATAGCCTCTTCGGCCCTCCTGGAGCCGAGTCGCCGATACCAAGGTCGTGTGACTTTGCTGAAATTGCTCTGGGAGGTTCAGGAGCGAACGCTCAACGGCGTTCGCGCACCTTGTACGACACCGGCCAGGACTCCCGCGACTCGTCGCTCGTCAGCGGGGTGCCCTTGCCGCCGACCTGGACGGCGTAGGCCTCCATTCCGGCGCCGACCTCGCGATCCGCCTTCTCCTTGGCGAGGTAGAGCAGTTCGTCGATGCCGAGTTCCTTGAACGCAACGAAGGAGCTCTTGCGGACGACGTGCGGACTGGTGGCCTCGGCGACCATCCGGTCGGTGATGACGCGGCCCGCGAGCACCGCCCCGCCGAGTAGCAGGAACGGGATCACCCAGTAGAAGACGAACGACAGCGGCGTCCGGGTGTCCAGGATGGTCGCGTTGCCCTGCACGATCGGCGGGATCAGCGATGACACCGTCATGCCGGCGAACGCCCCGACCCAGATCCAGGTGATCAGCGTGGTGATCCGGGCGAACAGCTCGCTGTTGACGACCTCCCGCGGCTGGTCGGCCTGCGCGATCTCGCGGACGAACGGTCGGCCGGCGAGCACGCCGACGAGCGCGACCAGGAGGATGCCCGCCGAACTCAGCGGCTGGATCCACCGCTCCATGAACGCCTGGCTCGACGCGAACGTCAGCACGGTGAGCACCAAGAAGATTGCGATGGAACCGATTTCGAGCGAGCTGCCCGGCGCGTGCCGCAGGCGATTGACGACCAGCGCCACCACCGCCACCGCCAGCGCCACCAGAACGGCAGCCGTGAACGGAACGTTGCCCACGAGGATCCAGTAGACGATCCACGGCGCGAAGCCCGACAGGATTCCCATGGCCGACAGTCTAGGCAACGACCGTTACACCGGGGCACGTAGGTGTCAACCGCGCCACCGGGCCCGGGCGGCCCCGTTCAGCCAGCTCACAGGTGCCCGATATCGTCGAGCGATGGCCGACACTCCGACGCCGCCGCCCGCCTGGTTGATCAACGGCATCGGCCGGGTTCGCGCCGCGCTCGACCTGGCGAGCCGGTCGATGGTGCCTGCCGGCGTCGCGCTGTTCGAGCTCTCACAGGGTGCGTGGTTGACCCAAGCTCTCTACGTCGCAAGCAGACTCGGCATCGCCGATGCTCTCCGCGACGGCCCGTTGACATCGGAACAGGTGGCGGCCCGGGTGGGCGCCGACCCGGGCGCCACCCACCGGCTAATGCGGGCACTGGCCTCCAACGGAGTCCTGGCACTGCGCCGTGGCAGGTTCCGCCTGACCCGGGTCGGTCAGGCGTTGCGCTCGGAGCACGACGCGTCGATGGCGCCGATGATCACCATGGTCGGCAGCCCGGAGCACTGGGAGCACTGGGGCGACCTGCTGCGCTCGGTGCAGACGGGCGGCACGGCGGTACGACGACTGCGCGGCACGACGATGTTCGAATACCTCGAGACGAATCCCGGCTATGCCGCGGCATTCAACGACGCCATGACCGGAATGTCCGCGCTCGCAATCGAAATGGCAGTTCCCCTCTACGATTTCACCGATCGCAAGCTCATCGTCGACGTCGGTGGCGGCCGTGGCGCACTCCTTGCCGCGGTGCTGGCGAAGGCACCGCAGGCGCGCGGCGTGCTGTTCGACCTGCCGTCGGTCGTCGAGGGCGTCGGGCCACTGCTCGAGCAGGCAGGCGTCGCGCTGAGATGCCGAATCGAGGGCGGGTCCTTCTTCGACGCGGTTCCCGACGGCGCCGACGCCTACCTCGCCAAGACCGTCATTCACGACTGGGACGACGACACGGCACTACAGATCCTGCGAAACATCCGCACCGCGATCGCACCGGACGGCAAGCTGTTGTTGCTGGAACTCGTACTCCCCGAGGGAGCGCCGCCGCACCCCGGCATGCTGCTCGACCTCGAGATGCTGGTGCACGTCGGCGGACGGGAACGGACTGCTCGCGAGTACGGAGAACTGTTGTCCCGTGCCGGTTTTCGGCTCAGCAGGGTCATCCCGACCGCGGGGCCAATGTCCATCGTCGAAGCGCTACCCGCGTAGCCATGGCACGCGACCGGAGAAACGTCTCGTCGGGATCGCCATTCGAGGCCGAGGTCGGTTACTCGCGGGCGGTCCGGGTCGGACCTCTGGTGGTCGTGGCGGGCACTACGGCCCCGGGTGACGACGTGACCACTCAGGCCCGGGAGGCGTTTCGCCGCATCGGGATTGCACTGAGCGAGGCGGGCGCGTCGTTCGAGGACGTCGTCCGCACCCGGATGTTCGTCACGGACATCACCCTGTGGCGCGACGTCGGCGCGGTCCACGCCGAGGTCTTCGGCACCGTCCGACCGGTGGCCACCATGGTCGAGGTGAGTGCCCTCATCTCCCCCGAACTACTCGTCGAGATCGAGGTCGACGCCTACGTGCCCGACTGAGGCAGCGCGGCGAAGACACCGTCGCCGTCCGGCAGATATGCAGTGACACTCGTCACAGCTGCCGCCGGTAGCGGCCCGTAGAGGTGGGGAAACGTCATCGATTCGGGGTCAGTCGGCACTCCCGGCTCCCACCGCACGGGTGCGTCGAGGAGGCCGGGGTCGAGATGCAGCAGGACGATGTCGGCCCGGCCCGCGAACAGTCGGTTGGCGGGCAAATGGACCTGTTCGGGGGCCGAAAGGTGAACGAAGCCTTGATCGTCCAGCGACGGGGGCCGACGCTCACCGAGTTGCCTGGCGCTCTCCCATTCCTCCGTCGTGCACAGGTGAAGCAGCTCTCGAGGCGATGGGATCATGCAGTCAGTGTGCCGGGGTCGCAACTTCGAGGACGCGTGAGACACGACACACCGGTGAACGACCGGGGAACAAGGCCGGAACCGAAAACGTCTGAGACAGTAGACGTACGCACGAAGCAGATATGGAGGAGGCGCCATGAACGCAACTCTGACCAGCCCCGAGCTGACTCGGGCTGATCGCTGCGACCGGTGCGGCGCTGCCGCTCGAGTTCGTGCGAAGCTGCCGTCCGGCGCCGTGTTGCTCTTTTGCCAGCACCACGCGAACGAGCACGAAGCCAAGTTGGTGGAGCTCGCTGCGGTCTTGGAGACGAGCGCGGCCGAGTCCTAACGGACCCTGCTGGCCGACCACCCCGCGCGTCCGCGCGCGGGATCGTGAATGCTGGTCTGGTCATGAACGACCAGAAGCCGCCCGCGAAGCCGTCCCGGCATCATCTCTGGCGCATCGCCAAGAGAACTCTCTCGAAGAGCTGGGACGACTCGATCTTCTCGGAATCCGCTCAGGCCGCGTTCTGGTGTGCGCTGTCACTGCCGCCTCTGCTCCTCGGCATGCTCGGCAGCCTGGCCTACATCGCGCCGCTCTTCGGCCCGGACACCCTCCAGACGATCGAAGACCGGCTGGTCAGCACCGCGGGCAGCCTGTTCTCGAGCAACGTGGTCAACGAGATCATCCAGCCGACGGTGTCCGACATCGTCGCTGGCGCGAGGGGCGAGGTGGTGTCGCTGGGTTTCGTGATCTCGCTGTGGGCGGGCTCATCGGCAGTCTCGGCATTCGTGGACTCGGTGGTCGAGGCCCACGACCAGACTGAGTTACGCCACCCGGTCCGACAGCGCTTCTACGCGCTGGGCCTATACGTAGTCGGGCTGGTCATCGTGATCGCGACGGCGCCCCTGGTGGCGATCGGCCCGCTGAAGATCGCCGAACACATCCCCGAAAGCTGGCAGTACTTCCTGAGTTACGGCTACTACCCGGTGCTGTTCGTCACCCTGGTGATCGTCGTCAACGTGCTCTACCGGGTGTCGCTGCCCAATCCGCTTCCCTCGCACCGACTTCTCTACGGGTCGATTTTGGCGGCGGTCGTCTTCATGGTGGCGACGCTCGGCCTGCGCATCTATCTCTCGTGGATTACCGCGACGGGGTACACCTACGGCGCATTGGCGACGCCGATCGCGTTCCTGCTCTTCGCGTTCTTCCTCGGCTTCGCGATCATGATGGGCGCCGAGCTTAACGCCGCCATCCAGGAGGAGTGGCCGGCTCCCGACACCCACGCCAAGCGATTCAGGGGCTGGCTGGAGGAAAGGGCCGAGGAGCTCAATGGCAACGGGCAGGCGAGCGGGTCCGCCACTGCGCCGCAGCCCGCGCCTGCGGACGAGAGTCCGCCCGCTACTTCTTGAGCTGTTGGTAGATGCGCTTGCAGTCCGGGCACACCGGCGAGCCGGGTTTGGCGGCCTTGGTCACCGGGAACACCTCGCCGCACAACGCGACGACATGGGTGCCCATGACGGCACTTTCGGCGATCTTTTCCTTCTTCACGTAGTGGAAGAACTTCGGCGCATCACCGTCGGTCCCGTCGTCGACGCGTTCGTCGGTCTCGGTGCGCTCGATGGTCTGGGTGTCCATGCGTTTCATTGTGCCTGGGATGGCAGCGGTAATAAACCGGACAGCTCCGTCCGACGGCAGGTGTGGAAAGGTGGGAGATATGAAACACGGCTCCGAGCTGAGTTTCGACGACGATGGTCGACCAGTCCTCATCACCCGTGCGGCCCAGCCGTACGAGGAGCAGCATCGTGAGCGCGTCCGCAAGTACCTGAAGATCATGTCGTGGCGCATCCCCGCCCTACTGGGCTCCGCGATCGCCTACGGCATCTGGCACAACGGACTGATCTCGCTCGGGATCCTGGTGGCATCCATTCCCTTGCCCTGGATCGCCGTGCTCATCGCCAACGACCGCCCCCCTCGCCGTGCCGAGGAACCCCGGCGCTATCAGAGCAAGGGCCGCATCCCGCTCTTCCCCACCGCGGAGCGCCCGGCACTCGAGACGCGGAGGGACGCGGCACCGCAACCGGAATCGACGGAATGGCAGCACGACGTTCCATGAGCTGAGAGTTCTTCGTCATTTCTCAGGAGAATCTCAGGTCGACGACGAATAACTGCAGGTCAGAAGGTGTGAAACCGGCACTGCGTGGGAACTCTTGGAACGACTCGAGCGTTGTAGCTCATGACAGTTCCAGCAGAGCAGGAGGCCGTAATGGCAAACGCCACCGCAAGCCGTATCGAGAACGATCTGGACTCCCAGAGTCCGGCCGCAGACCTGGTCCGCGTGTACCTGAACGGCATCGGCAAAACTGCCTTGCTCAACGCGGCGGACGAAGTCGAACTGGCCAAGCGCATCGAAGCTGGGCTTTACGCGCAGTATCTGCTCGACACGAAGAAGCGGCTCGGTGACACCCGCAAACGCGAACTCGCGGCCGTCGTCCGCGACGGTGAGGCGGCCCGCAGGCACCTCCTCGAGGCCAACCTGCGTCTGGTCGTATCGCTCGCGAAGCGGTACACGGGCCGCGGCATGCCGCTGCTCGACCTCATCCAGGAGGGCAACCTCGGCTTGATCCGCGCGATGGAGAAGTTCGACTACTCCAAGGGGTTCAAGTTCTCGACTTACGCGACGTGGTGGATCCGCCAGGCGATCACGCGCGGCATGGCCGACCAGAGCCGCACCATTCGCCTTCCCGTCCACCTGGTCGAGCAGGTGAACAAGCTCGCCCGGATCAAGCGTGAGATGCACCAGAACCTGGGCCGCGACGCCAGCGACGAGGAACTCGCCGAGGAGAGTGGCATCCCTGCCGAGAAGATCGCCGATCTCCTCTCGCACAGCCGCGATCCGGTAAGCCTCGACATGCCCGTCGGCAGCGACGAGGAGGCGCCCCTCGGCGACTTCATCGAGGATGCCGAGGCGATGTCCGCGGAGAACGCGGTGATCTCCGAGCTGCTGCACACCGACATCCGGCACGTGCTCGCCACGCTCGACGAGCGTGAGCAGCAGGTGATCAGGCTGCGGTTCGGACTCGACGACGGTCAGCCGCGCACCCTCGACCAGATCGGCAAGCTCTTCGGCCTGTCGCGGGAACGGGTACGCCAGATCGAGCGCGAGGTCATGGCGAAGCTGCGCCAGGGCGAGCGCGCCGAGCGACTTCGCTCCTACGCCAGCTGACGCTGGTCAGGCCACTCGACAGTGATGCCCGCCGCATCCGCGGCGGGCATCACTGCGTCTGGCGGCGGGGATCACACTGTGTCGCCGCTATGTTGCAGCCCAGTTCAGGCGGCATCACCGGTAGACTCGGGGCCGCGATGGAGGGCTACGAATGAACGACCTGATCGATACCACCGAGATGTACCTGCGGACGATCTACGACCTTGAAGAAGAAGGCGTCGTGCCCCTTCGCGCCCGCATCGCGGAGCGTCTCGAACAGAGCGGTCCGACCGTGAGCCAGACGGTGTCGCGCATGGAGCGCGACGGACTGCTCCACGTGGCGGGCGATCGGCACCTCGAACTGACCGACAAGGGCCGCGCGTTGGCCGTGTCGGTGATGCGCAAGCACCGGCTGGCCGAGCGTCTGCTGGTCGACGTCATCGGGCTGCCGTGGGAAGAGGTCCACGCCGAGGCGTGCCGGTGGGAGCACGTGATGAGCGAGGACGTCGAGCGGCGGTTGGTTCAGGTCCTCGACAACCCCACCACGTCTCCGTTCGGCAATCCGATTCCCGGGCTGTCGGAACTCGGCGTCACGGCCTCCGACGCCGACGACGTCAGCTTGGTCCGCCTCACCGAACTGCCCTCGGGTTTCCCCGTCGCAGTTCGCGTGCGCCAACTCACCGAGCACGTGCAGGGCGACGTCGAGCTGATCGGTCGCCTCAAGGACGCCGGCGTGGTGCCCAACGCCAGGGTGACGGTGCAGGTCAGTGACCACGGAGGGGTGATGATCGTGATCCCCGGCCACGAGCAAGTCGAGTTGCCGCACCACATGGCGCACGCCGTCCGCGTCGAGAAGGTCTAGCCGGCCCGCCTGCGCAGTCCCTGTCTCGGCGGCAGACGCACGCCCAGTCGTTTGGCCTGCCGATATCCGGTCTGCGCCAACTCACGTATCTGGTCGGGTCGCATTCCGGTCTGCAACGCCTTGTCGAGCATGCGGGCCATGCGGTGGTCGCCGTCAGACTGCAGAGCAGCGAGCAATGACATGCCGGCCAGCGGACCGTCACCCCTCGCGTATGCCGAAAAGGCAAGCAGGACAAGCGCTTCCACACGCCAAGGATCGGGTAGGGTGCGCGCCATCAGCACCCACAACTCCTCTGCGCGGTCTGCCTCACACCCGACCGCAAGGGCGTACAACGTGTCGCGCACGCGCGGGTCGGTGAACCCACAGCCCAGTCCGACGAGATCGTCGTCCGACGGCGCCACTCCCCCGGCGAGCGCGCGCGCCATCGCCAGCGCGCGCTCGACGTCGCGGCGCGCGTCCAGGTCGGGTCGGCGACCGCCGTCGTGCTCGATGCGCTGCATCGCCGCGCGCAGCCCCTCTGCGCGAGCCGGATCGACGACCGCGATCACGTCCTGCAGCTCGGAGCGTCGCGTGTAGAGCCTGCGGCCGTCCAACACCGCCGCGGCGGCCATCGGCGACGACATCGGGTCCTCGATGATCCCCGAGCCGGGCTGGCCGTCGTCGACGCTGCGCCACCGCCCACCCGCCTCCAATCTGTCCACGACGTAGGCGCCGCGCAGCTCGATGTTCAGGTACGCGAGCTCCTCCGCCAGGTTCTCGATCAGAATGCGGTGGTCGTCGAGGCACATCCGGCATGCCGCACCGTCGCCGTCGACGATCACCGCGACGGCCCCGTCTGGGCAGCTGGACCCGGCCAGCTCGGCCATGTGTGCGACCGCGTCGGCGTTCGCGCCCGAGAGATCGGCGCGCATCACGCACCCCAGTTCACCGTCCTCGATGGTGACGAGGGTCAGCGATTGCTCGGGCACGAAGCCGAGGACGGCGGGCAGCGCGGCGATCAGCGTGCCGGGACGGTTGAGGTGGAAGTCGGATGCTCCGAATGGCGTCATGGGCAGAACATCGCAGTAGCCACCCTCGAGAATCGTCGTGAACCCGGGCCCCTGCGCGTCCCCTGTGGATGAAACGTCATCTGGGGATGGCGGCGGTTGTTCACGCGTTATTGACTCCGTCGGCATGCGAGATCAGTCCAATCGGCGTACACCTGTCTCTCATGGGTATCCAGGCGTACGACCTCGTCGTCATCGGTTCCGGCCCCGGGGGCCAGAAGGCAGCCATCGCCGCGGCGAAACTCGGCAAGACCGTGGCCGTCGTCGAGCGCGGACTGATGCTCGGCGGCGTCTGCGTGAACACCGGCACCATCCCGTCGAAGACCCTGCGGGAGGCGGTCGTCTACCTCACCGGCATGAGCCAGCGTGAGCTCTACGGCGCCAGTTACCGCGTCAAGGAGAAGATCACCCCTGCCGACCTGCTGGCACGTACGCAGCACGTCATCGGCAAGGAGATCGACGTCGTCCGCTCCCAGCTCATGCGCAACCGCGTCGAGCTCTACGTCGGCCACGCCCGCTTCGTCGACGCGCACACCGTCCAGATCGAGGACCCCAATCGCGCCGAGAGCATCGCGATCAGTGGCAGCAACATCGTCATCGCGACGGGCACCAAGCCGCTGCGGCCGGCCGGCGTCGAATTCGACGAACAGCGCGTGCTGGACTCCGACGGCATCCTCGACCTGAAGACGATTCCCACGTCGATGGTCGTCGTCGGAGCCGGCGTGATCGGCATCGAGTACGCCTCGATGTTCGCGGCGCTCGGCACCAAGGTGACCGTCGTGGAGAAGCGTCCGACGATGCTCGACTTCTGCGACCCCGAGATCGTCGAGGCGCTGCGCTTTCACCTGCGCGACCTCGCGGTCACGTTCCGCTTCGGCGAGGAGGTCACCGCGGTCGACGTCGGGTCCTCCGGCACGGTCACCACGCTGGCCAGCGGCAAGCAGATCCCCGCCGAGACCGTGATGTACTCCGCCGGTCGTCAGGGCCAGACCGAACACCTGGACCTCGAGGCGGCCGGGCTCGAGGCCGACAATCGCGGCCGGATCTTCGTCGACGACAACTACCAGACCAAGGTGGACCACATCTACGCCGTCGGCGACGTCATCGGCTTCCCGGCGCTGGCCGCCACCTCGATGGACCAGGGCAGGCTCGCTGCGTACCACGCCTTCGGTGAGCCCAGTAACGCCATGACGGAGCTCCAGCCGATCGGCATCTACTCGATCCCCGAGGTGTCCTACGTCGGCGCCACCGAGGTCGACCTGACCAAGGATTCGATCCCCTACGAGGTGGGCGTCTCCCGCTACCGCGAGCTGGCTCGCGGCCAGATCGCAGGCGATTCCTACGGCATGCTCAAGCTGTTGGTCTCCACCGAGGACCTCAAGCTGCTCGGCGTCCACATCTTCGGCACCAACGCCACCGAGATGGTGCACATCGGTCAGGCCGTGATGGGCTGCGGGGGCACCGTCGAGTACCTGGTCGACGCCGTGTTCAACTACCCGACGTTCTCCGAGGCGTACAAGGTCGCCGCGCTCGACGTGATGAACAAGCTGCGCGCACTCAGCCAGTTCAAGGTCTAGTTCAGCAGTCGTCCTCGAGTTCGGAGGGCGCATCATCTCCCGGACCGCCTGCCTCGGCCCGCGTCAGCAGTTCCGTGACGGCGGTGTCGAACGGCGGTGCGTAGGAGATGTTCTCCTGACATCCGCCACCTTCCAGCCCACCCGTGACACCGACGACGGACGACCCCGACAGCCACGGCGACCCGCTGGTCCCGTCGACGAGGCCCGCACAGCGCACCGACGGGTAGCCGCGGGTCAGGGCGGCCATGTGCGCGGTACATCCGACGGGCTGGCCCCCGACGCCGAGCGCATAGCCGGTCACGACGACGTCCGTGCCGACTTTGGGGCTGGACCCGATGGTGAACCCGCCGCCGACCGCCGCCTCGACCGACCCGCCCCCGTCGCGGCTCACCCGCGCGATGGCGAAGTCGGCCAGCGGATCCTGGTCCACGACCCACCTCGGATCGAGGTACACCGCGTCGATATGCCAGAACTGCTGGTGCGCAGCGGTTTCCGTGAAACCTGGCGCGAACCACGCATCGATCCCCTGCGCCAGACAGTGGGCCGCGGTGACGATCAGATCGCCCTTCTCGGAGTGCACCACCGAGCCGGTGCACGAGTGCAGCGACTGCCCACCGAGGAAGATTGCGCCGATACGAGGGTCGGGGGCGACGGGGTCGGCCGACACCATGGCGGGCGTGGCTCCCTTGGCGGCCACGGCGGGCGCTGCCGCCGACTTCACGTGGGGCGCCATCGGCTCGGCGCACGACGTCGCCATCGCCGCCAGGGCGGCGAGCACGACCAACCCGGAACGACGCATGAGAGACGATCTTGCCCCACGAAGCTGAAGGTGGCAGCGGTGATGGAATGCCCCCGCGGTGCCTCGCCGTTCCACCGTTGAGTGGGGTCGTGCTCGCGGAAACGTCGAAGTGCGGGACACTGGACGGCACGAGGAGGCGAAGCTGAATGGCTGATCACCCAGAAGGCGCGGGGCAGCACTATCAACCGGAGCAGACCGGGATCTACGAGTTGGAGTTCCCGGCCCCCCAGTTGTCGTCGGAAGACGGCCGGGGACCGGTGATGATCCACGCGCTCGAGGGGTTCTCCGACGCCGGCCACGTCATCAAGATCGCGGCTACGCACCTCAAGGACACCCTCGACACCGAGCTGGTCGCCTCGTTCGCGATCGACGAGCTGCTCGACTACCGCTCACGTCGGCCGCTCATGACGTTCAAGACCGACCACTTCACCCACTACGACGACCCCGAGCTGAACCTGTACGCGCTGCACGACAGCGTGGGCACGCCGTTTCTCCTGCTGGCGGGCCTCGAACCCGACCTGCGGTGGGAGCGGTTCATCACCGCGGTGCGCCTGTTGGCCGAACGTCTGGGTGTTCGTCAGGTGATCGGCCTCGGCACCATTCCGATGGCGGTGCCGCACACCCGTCCGATCACGATGACGGCCCACTCCAACGACAAGGAACTGATCGCCGATCACCAGCCGTGGGTGGGCGAGGTCCAGGTACCGGCGAGCGTGTCGAACCTCCTCGAGTACCGGATGACCCAACACGGCCACGACGCGGTCGGATTCACCGTCCACGTCCCCCACTACCTGGCGCAGACCGACTATCCGCCGGCCGCCGAGGCGCTACTGGCACAGGTTGCCAAGACCGGCGCGCTGCGACTGCCGCTCGGCCCCCTGGCCGAGGCAGGCATCGAGGTGCACACCAAGATCAACGAACAGGTCTCGTCGAGTGACGAAGTTGCTCAAGTGGTGACCGCGCTGGAGCGCCAGTACGATGCTTTCGTTGCTGCCCAAGAAAATCGATCCCTGCTGGCGCGTGACGAGGATTTGCCAAGTGGCGAGGAACTCGGCGCCGAATTCGAACGGTTCCTCGCCGAGCAGACCGGAGACGACTCCACCGGCGGAGACGGCAGCACGGGGTCTTGACCTGGCCGCCCTGACCCGGGCCCGACGACGAAGTTGGTGATCGTGACGGAGCGAAAGCCCAACCTGCGACCCGTGCGCGAACTCACGCCGACGCTGCACTACCGGACCATCCACGGGTACCGTCGCGCGTACCGGATCGCCGGCTCCGGTCCGGCCATCCTGCTGATCCACGGCATCGGCGACAACTCCACGACGTGGAGCACGGTGCAGAGCAAACTTGCGCAGCGGTTCACCGTGATCGCCCCGGATCTGTTGGGCCACGGCAAGTCCGACAAGCCCCGCGCGGATTACTCGGTCGCGGCGTACGCCAACGGCATGCGCGACCTCCTCAGCGTGCTCGACATCGAGCGGGTCACCGTCGTCGGCCATTCGCTCGGCGGTGGCGTTGCGATGCAATTCGCTTATCAGTTCCCGCAATTGGTCGATCGTCTGATCCTCGTCGGTGCCGGAGGCGTGACCAAGGACGTCAACGTCGCGCTGCGCATCGCGTCCCTGCCGATGGGCAGTGAGGCCTTGGCCGTCCTCCGCCTGCCGATGGTGCTACCCGCACTCCAGGTCGTCGGCCGGGTGGGCGGCGCACTGTTCGGATCCACCGGCGTCGGCCGCGACATCCCGGACATGCTGCGGATTCTCGCCGATCTGCCCGAGCCGACCGCATCCGCCGCCTTTGCGCGTACGTTGCGGGCCGTCGTCGACTGGCGGGGTCAGGTAGTGACCATGCTCGACCGATGTTATTTGACCGAATCCGTGCCCGTGCAATTGATTTGGGGATCACGGGACTCGGTGATCCCGGTCAGCCACGCCCGGATGGCGCACTCCGCCATGCCCGGCTCCCAACTCGAGGTGTTCGACGGCTCCGGACACTTTCCCTTCCACGACGACCCGGACCGCTTCGTCGAGATCGTCGAGAAGTTCATCGGGTCCACCGATCCCGCCGTCTACGACCAGGACATGCTGCGCAACCTGCTGCGTGCAGGCGTCAGCGAGAACGGGATCACCGGTTCGATCGACACCCGCGTCGCCGTACTCGACGCCATCGGGGCCGACGAACGCAGCGCCACCTGACGACACCACGCGACCGCGACGTAGCATCGGCGCATGGCCTTGGACGTCACGGTGCTTCGCGTGTTCACCAACTCCGACGGTGAATTCGGAAATCCCCTCGGCGTCGTTGACGCCGCCGCCGTGGCGCCGGCCGAACGGCAGCGAATCGCCACCGAATTGGGTTACAGCGAAACGATTTTCGTCGACGCGCCAGCGCCGGGTGCGAACTCCACGACCGCACACATCTTCACCCCGACCGTGGGGTTGCCGTTCGCCGGGCACCCGACCGTGGGGGCATCGTGGTGGCTCAAGGACCGCGGCACGCCCGTCAAGACGCTTCAGGTGCCCGCCGGCCTCGTCCAGGTCTCCTACGACCAACTCCCCGAGGGGACGTTCACGGTGATCAGCGCGCGCGCCGAATGGGCGCCGGACTTCTCGATCCACGACATGGCTTCCGTCGACGACGTCCTCGAGGCCGATCCCGAGGACTACACCGATGCCGCCGAGAACTACCTCTGGGCGTGGATCGACGAGTCGCAGGGCACCATTCGATCGCGGATGTTCGCTCCCGAACTGGGCATTCCGGAGGATGAGGCGACGGGTGCGGGCGCGGTCCGCATCACCGAGTACCTGAGCCGCGACCTCACGATCATCCAGGGCAAGGGTTCCGAGTTGCGAACGAACTGGTCCGCCGAGGGCTGGGTCAAGGTCGCCGGCCGCGTGGTCGACGACGGGATTCGCCGACTCGACTGAGTCGTCGCGCCGTCAGGCCTTGGACGCACTGCGGTGCGTACGCAATGCCTCGATCTCGCGCTCGAAGTCGGCGGCCGAGGAGAACGACCGGTAGACCGACGCGAATCGCAGGTAGGCCACCTCGTCGAGGTCGCGCAGGGGCCCGAGGATCGCCAGTCCCACCTCGTGGCTGGGAACCTCCGGAGAGCCCGCCGCGCGCACGGCATCCTCCACCTGCTGGGCCAGCAGGTTCAGGGCGTCATCGTCGACGTCACGCCCCTGGCAGGCGCGGCGCACACCCTTGATGACCTTCTCCCGACTGAACGGCTCGGTCACACCGCTGCGCTTGACGACGGCCAGCACCGCGGTCTCGACGGTGGTGAACCGACGCCCGCACTCCGGACACGATCGACGGCGCCTGATGGCCTGACCCTCGTCGGCTTCCCGCGAGTCCACGACCCTGGAATCGGGGTGACGACAGAACGGACAATGCATCTCCGCTCCTTCGCCGCGCGTGCCTACTCCGGACGCATACGAGCGTACCGTTGCACGGCAGTAGGTTTCACGGCGCATGCCGGGATCAGCCCACCGGCGCGATGAGAGTCTGCCCGGCGTCGACCGCGACCGAGTTCAGATGGTTGAGATCCCTGATCTGGTTGACGACCGACGGGACCGAGGCATCCGGTGCGATGCGCTCCGCCAGCTGTTCGAGCGACTCCCCCGCCTGCACCTGGACGACGGCCAACCGGGCCGGCGATGGCGCAGGCGCCTGCTGCGCGGAACCGAACTGCGCCACCAGACCGAGCCACACGGTGATCGCGGCGGCGACGAGGGCCAGCAGGACGGTGGCCATCGGCGTCACGGGCTTGCGCCGGTGCGACGCACGGGACATCAGCACGCCCGTGCCGCGGTAGTTCAGCGGCGCACCGGACGGGCGGTGTGGCCGTGGCCTGCGCCTGCCCTCGGCGGACGTGCGCCGCACGGGGCGGATGGGCCGCACCACGAGGTCGGTGGTGTCTTCGCGGGTGATGATCGTCATCTCGGGGCCTTTCCTGTGAACCGATTCGCTTGTGTGTTCGAAGAATAATCGCTCAGGTGTTCGATTACTAGAACACGTGATCGAACTGTTGCAAACGGTAACTCGACCCACCGACAAGTCCGGCCGGGTCGCGGCGCGGACGACACGCGTCGAACACATGTTTGATTCTGTCTGCGCATGGGA